>Ga0164296_1005122_pt1 | contig 11637 bp, 11 predicted proteins | sample GEODES057metaG_FD_113533 | JGI IMG/M metagenome (GOLD analysis project Ga0164296, IMG submission 113533) | Dystrophic lake water microbial communities from Trout Bog Lake, Wisconsin, USA - GEODES057 metaG | ecosystem: Environmental > Aquatic > Freshwater > Lake | place: USA: Trout Bog Lake...
TTAAAACTAGGCGGATAAAGTTGTCAACTGGAGCTTGATATGGAGCTTGATGGACAAAATCTGTATTGCATTATATTGCATAAATTAGCAAAAACATGCATTTTTATTCATTTAAGGGGAAATACTGACCTGAGTTGATGGGGCAGATGCATTCATTACTAAGATACATACGGACTCACAAAATATACAAAGATGCATAAAGATGCATAAAGATGACGCTTTAAGCGAGAGCGTACCTAAATTTAGGGGGATACGCCTGTTGCCTGGAGAAAGCAGTGTTTCAAATGGGCAACTTAAGTGTCGATCTAAGTTGGGTTCTAAGTGCTTGGAAGCTTTGTTCTAAAGACTGAGCGCTGGTATCAAAGCTCATATTTGCTTTAGCGTAAAAAGGGGTACGCCCCTCTAAGATGAGCTTTAAGTCGTCTAACGCTTCTGTGGAGCCAGCCATTGGCCTCATATCTCCTTGAGCAGCTACACGAGACAAATGGTCCTCAGGTTTAGCTTGAAGCCAAACGGTGTAACAGTGGGAGAGCATGGTATTGAGCGTGGCCGAGTCAGAGACTACACCTCCCGGAGTTGCAATGATTACTTCGGAGTAAATTTGGATGGTCTCCTCTAGCGCCCTTCGCTCATAACGGCGGTAAGCACTGAGCCCATAGAGGTTGTGAATTTCAGAGACACTGCAGCCCGCAAATTTTTCAATCTCACGGCTTAGTTCAACAAATGCACAACCCAAATCTTTAGACAGCATCTGACCCAGAGTTGATTTGCCTGCACCCCTTAATCCTATTAAAGCAATCCGGTTGGTGCGGGCTCCTTGCTGATTGTCGGCGTAAAGATCAGTCAAGTGGACTCTGAGCCGGCGCAGCTCGTCCTCACTTCGCTGACCCAGTAACTCTCGCAACATCAACCACTCAGGGTTAGATGTGGTCACGTCCCCTATCAGCTCAATTAAAGAGCATTGCAATGCATCTGCCACTTGGTGAAGCACAAGTATGGAGGCGTTGCCCTCCCCGTACTCCAAGTTTGCCAAATGCCTCTCAGAAATGCAGGCTGATTGGGCCAAAGCTTTTCTGGTCAACCCACGCCTGGCCCTGAGTGAGCGAACTCGCTCACCCAAAGCACTCAGAAATGGATTTTTCTCTTCATTAATTTCAGACATGTCCTATCTTGACCGTTTTCTTTGTTAGGGATTTACCCCAAGATATGCACTATATTGCTAGACGAAAGGTTTAGCACGTGATACGCTTGTGACAAGCATAATAATTCATATTTAAAAAAATAACAAGTTTTGACATTGTCTTATTTGTGCCTATTCGTTGAGTCTGCTTTGATTTTCACTTGATTTACTTTTGCGCCCCCTATCAAGTGTCACTCAGTAATTTGCCCCCGAATTAATTCGGCCCTGACAAACCATTGATCCCAAGATTGACCCAAAAAGTTTATTGCTTTTATGAATTCCAAACTTATAAACCCCTCCCAGGTAGCTCCCCACATAGCGCCCCCACCCGATACATTCAATTTCGCAGAGTTTTTATTGCAATGCAACACCGAGCGCCCAAATCGCCCCGCATTTGTAGACGACCGCGGCATGTTGAGCTATTCGGGCTTGGATGAGCGGGTTCGAAGAGCCGCAGCAGGGCTTCTAGCCCTAGGGCTTAGGCAAGAGGAACGCGTACTGGTTTTGATGCATGACTGCAACGATTGGCCTGTCGGTTTCTTAGGCGCCATGTACGCAGGGCTGGTGCCGGTTGCCGTGAACACTTTGCTGACGTCGGCTGATTACGCCTACATGCTTGAGCACTCCAGAGCGCAGGCCGTGTTGGTATCTGGGGCCTTACTGCCCGTCCTCAATGAAGCATTAAGTCAATCAAGTCACGAGGGGGTTAAAGTCATTGTCAGTACCCCAACCTCGCAGTTGAGCCCAGCACAGATCGAGTTTGAACTTCTCTTAAGCGAACAAATTCCTCTTCAAAAAGCCGCGCAAACCAAAGCAGATGATCCCGGCTTTTGGCTTTACTCCTCTGGCTCTACAGGACGACCCAAGGGCACAGTTCACACGCACGCCAATCCTTACTGGACAACAGAGTTGTACGGCGTAGGTGTCTTAGGAATTAATGAGCAGGACGTTTGTTTCTCCGCCGCCAAACTCTTCTTTGCGTACGGGCTTGGTAATGGACTCACGTTCCCCATGCGCGTGGGCGCGTGTACGGTTTTAATGGCTGAGCGGCCTACTCCGGATGCCACTTTTAAAAGACTAACAGGCGGGGTGGGTGGCTTTAAGCCCACTGTGTTTTACGGGGCTCCCACCGGATTTGCAGGCATGCTGTCTCACCCCAACTTACCCTCCAAGCAACAGCTCGCTTTGCGTTTGGTGTCATCCGCTGGAGAGGCTTTGCCAGCGGAGATTGGGGAACGCTTTACCAAGCATTTTGGGGTCAATATCGTAGACGGTATTGGCTCCACAGAGATGCTTCACATCTTTTTGTCCAACCGCCCCGATCAGGTTCGCTACGGCACCACAGGTTGGCCTGTGCCGGGTTACGAGATAGAGCTCAGGGGCGAGGACGGCTTGCCCGTGCCAAACGGGGAGCCAGGAGATTTATACATCAAAGGCCCGTCCTGTGCTCTTTTGTATTGGGGTAATCGTGAAAAGAGCAGAGAAACCTTCCAGGGGAGTTGGACCAAAAGCGGAGACAAGTACGTCAAAAACGAGGACGGCTCTTACACCTACGGGGGGAGAACGGATGACATGCTCAAAATCAGCGGCATTTATGTCAGTCCTTTCGAAATTGAGGCCACACTCATACAGCATTCGTCGGTACTAGAGGCTGCGGTCATTGGAGTCAACGACCGTGAAGGCCTTACAAAGACCAAAGCATTTGTCGTTCTTAAAACTGGGGCAAACGCAACCCAGGAAGAACTCAAAGCCTTTGTCAAAGACAAGCTTGCTCCTTACAAATACCCCCGTATCGTTGAGTTTGTGAGTGAGCTGCCCAAAACGGCGACCGGCAAGATTCAACGCTTTAAATTAAGAGCCCTTGAGAACGGGTGAGACGTTTTAATGCGCCCCCCCTTGTTTGCTCAAATTGACTTACCCGGTGGTCCAGTATCCATTGAATACCAATGGATTGAGCCTACTGTCGAGTGGATTCATTCGCCAGCAAAACAGCCCGACTCGGCTGAGGAGAGGCACGCAACTAAAGAGGTTTCAAAGAAGTCAAAGGCCGCACAAAGTCAAGAGCCTTTAGACAACAAAGCGGTCATGATTTTTCTTCACGAAGGCTTAGGCTCAGTGGCGATGTGGAGGGACTTTCCGCTCGCTATTTGTAGCGCTTTAAATATCAAGGGCCTGGTCTACTCACGCCCAGGCTACGGCCAATCCTCACCGCGCTGCTCTGAAAAGGCTTTAAACAAAGATTTCATGCATAAGGAAGCCTTTGAGGTGTTACCAGCCCTAATGAACGCCTTGAACATACGCACCCCCCCTTGGCTTTTTGGACACAGCGACGGCGGGTCTATCGCGCTCATTCACGCCTCTCGGTACGCGAGTGCTGGAATAATAGCCATGGCGCCTCACATCTTTGTAGAAGAACTGTCGCTTCAAAGCATCGCAAAAGCAAAAGAAGCCTATGAAAACACCGATTTACGGGCCAGATTAAGCCGTTATCATGACGATGTTGATGCAGTCTTTTGGAATTGGAACCGCGTTTGGCTCAGTCAAGACTTTAAAAGTTGGTCTATTGAGCGAGAAATTTCAGACATCGCCTGTCCTTTGTTTGCGGTGCAAGGGCAAGACGACGAATACGGCACACTTAGACAGATTGGACACATTGCACGCTTAGCCCCTCAAACCGAGTTACTTGAATTGAAAGATTGCGGACACTCACCACACAAAGATCAACCTCAGGTTTTGTTGCGTGCATGCTCCGAATTTTTCAAAAAACACAATACTTGACCCTATTTTTTATATTTTTTTAATTCAGGACATTTATGCACAAAAGAAATCTTCTCAATTTAGGAATCGCCTTTGCTTTGCTCAGCGCAACGCCCTTTGTGAGCATGAACGCACAGGCTCAATCACAGGCACAGGCACAGGCACAGGCATCAGGAGCCAAACTAAAAATCGGCTTTATGCTCCCCGCCACTGGCACTTACGCAGCCCTTGGCACTGCGATTGATAACGGCTTTCGCTTGTACGTGAGCGAACAGGGCGGCAAAATTGGGGGGCGCGAGATTGAGTACGTAAGGGTCGACGATGAGAGCGACCCCTCCAAAGCAGCTGACAACGTCAACAAACTCATCAAACGCGATAACGTCGACGTGATCATTGGCTCCGTTCATAGCGGAGTTGCAATGGCCATGGCTAAAGCAGCTAAAGAATCCGGCACCCTACTGATCGTACCCAACGCGGGAGCCGTTGCCGTAACTGGTCCGATGTGCGCGCCCAATATTTTCCGCTCCAGCTTCTCTAACTGGCAACCCGGGTACGCCATGGGCGAAGTGGCCGCTAAAAAGGGCCACAAACGCATTGTCACCATCACATGGAAGTACGCAGCAGGTGAGGAGACGATGAAAGGTTTTAAAGACGGTTTCGAGAAAGAGGGTGGAACCGTCATTAAGGATTTGACTCTGCCGTTCCCAAACGTAGAGTTTCAAGCCCTTTTGACCGAGATCGCATCCCTAAAACCTGACGCCGTATTTACGTTCTTTGCAGGTGCTGGAGCCGTTAAATTTGTCAAAGATTACGCCGCCTCTGGCTTAAAGAAAAGCATTCCTTTGTACGGCTCAGGCTTTTTAACCGATGGTGTCTTGGACGCTGAGGGCGCGGATGCGGACGGCATCTTAACCACCCTGCACTACGCAGATAATTTGAATTTCAAACGTGATCAAAGCTTTCGACTGGCTTACGCAAAAGCCTATAAATTGCAACCCGATGTGTACGCAGTCCAAGGCTACGACGCCGCACAAATGCTTGGCATCGGCCTTGGGGCAACCAAAGGGGATCCAAAAAATATAAGTGACTTCGCGCAAGCCCTGCGCAAAGCCAAAATAGACAGCCCAAGAGGCCCCTTCACGCTGTCCAACAGCCACAACCCGGTTCAAGATATTTACCTAAGGCGAGTGGTTGGCAAAGAAAATGTGAATGAAGGGGTCGCCTCTAAAGCGTTAGCGGATCCTGGGCTGGGTTGCAAGATGTGATACACGGGACACAGGCCGCGGGCCACGAGTTGAGCTTGGGCGTACACCACAAGGCCATTTAGGTGGCCTTACACTCACATCACAAATCTTATTACGGCTCATAACTCACACTTAGCCCCCTCACTGATAACGGCTCTAAGCTCTAAGCTCTAAGCTCTAAGTTCTAAGTTCAAGCCAACAAGTTAACCGCTGACCCCTCCCTTTTAAAGCTCAACCAAGCCCAATGGACTTTGCCATATTTTTAATTCAGTGCCTCAACGCACTCCAGTACGGGCTACTCCTTTTTTTAATTGCCTCTGGTCTAACCTTGATCTTTGGCATCATGGGCGTGATAAACCTCGCCCACGGAAGCTTCTATATGATTGGGGCTTACATGTCCTACGCGCTAGCACCTGTGGTTGCGTCTAGTTTTGGAGGAGGATTTTTTAGTACTCTTTTGGTAGGTATCGTTGCATCTGTTATCTTAGGCTACCTCTTAGAGTGGGCTTTTTTTAGTTTTTTGTATGAGCGAGAACATCTGCAACAAGTTCTCATGACTTACGGACTAATTTTGGTGTTCGAGGAGCTCAGGAGTATTTTGCTAGGTGATGATGTGCACTCAGTTGAAATTCCTAAATTCTTGGATATATCTATCCCTTTGAATGCAGTACTGACCTATCCGCTGTACCGCCTTTTTATGAGCGGAATTTGTTTGGTGCTTGCCATTGGGATGTGGCTAGTTTTTAAGCGAACTCGCCTGGGTATGATGATACGAGCAGGCACCAGCAACCGAGAGATGGTGCAAAGTTTAGGCATCGATATCAGCCTTCTTTACCGCACTGTGTTTGCTGTGGGAGTAGCTCTGGCCGCCTTTGCGGGTATGATCTCAGCGCCCGTCTCAAGCGTTTATCCGGGCATGGGGAGCTCGGTTTTAATCATCTGCTTTGTGGTCGTGGTGATTGGCGGAATCGGATCCATCCGCGGCGCCATGCTTGCATCCTTATTGGTCGGATTGGTGGACACTTTTGGCAAACTTTTGTTACCTCAAATATCTGGCATGTTGGTATACGTACTGATGGCATTCATTCTTTTATGGCGTCCAAGCGGATTATTTAAAGACTAAAAATCCTCTGTAAAACCAAATGCGTTATTTAAGTTCTTCAACCCTTTCTTTAGTGCTCTTCTTCACTGCTTTGGCGCTTTGGCCGTGGGTCTCCAGCTCTTACGGAATCGATTTGGTTTCAAAGATCATGATTTACGCGCTCTTGGCGATAAGCCTTGAGATGTTAGTCGGGGGTGCGGGTTTGGTGTGCTTTGGCCAAGCTGCTTTTTTTGGAATTGGCGCTTACGCAGCTGTCCTCCTAAGCCCAGCAGATTCGACTCCTGCGCCGCTCGTTTTCTTACTTTTAAAGTCCATCTTTTGTGCAGGTGTGTTTGCCCTTTTGGTTGGCGCCCTGTGCCTTAGAACGAGCGGCGTTTATTTCATCATGGTGACTTTGGCCTTTGCGCAGATGGCTTACTTTATCGTTCATGACACCCCAATAGGAGGGGGGACTGACGGCATATTCTTGTACGTTAAACCCTCCTTAGGTTGGATAGACCTAGACAAACCAATGCACCTTTATGCAGCGATTTGGGTGAGCTTACTGGCGGGGTATTTAATTCTTCACCAACTCAGTGTTTCCCCCTTTGGACGCGCCCTTGCAGGTATCCGAGTGAACGAACAACGCATGAAGGCAAGCGGGTTTTCCACCTACCCTTATAAGCTGAGCGCTTTTACGGTCTCAGGCATGATCGCTGGGTGGGCAGGTTATTTGTTCGCAGTCAAAGATGGCTTTGTCAACCCAGAGTTGCTGAGTTGGCACTTGAGTGGAGCTGTTTTGGTGATGATCATCTTGGGCGGAATAGGTCGCTTGGGAGGGGCACTCGTTGGGGCCTTTGCGTTTGCTTTTTTGCAGGAATTGTTCCAATCCGAGCCCTTATTTGCAGGCTTTGCAAAGCACTGGCAATTGAGTCTTGGTTTGAGTGTTATTGCATGCGTTGCATTTATGCCCCAAGGATTAATTGCACTCCCCTCGCAATTTGCTAAACGTTTGAGAGGAAGGATGGCCGCACAGACTCCTTCGTCAACTGGTAAGTCGCAAATATGAACGCCCACCCCATCATGAGCTGTAAGCAGTTGAGTCGCCACTTTGGAGGCTTGGTCGCCGTTAAAGATGTTTCCTTAATGCTTGAGCGAGGTACCATTCACTCCGTTATTGGGACCAACGGTGCAGGCAAGTCTACTTTGATCAATCTTTTATCCGGGGAGCTCAAGCCCTCCTCTGGTCAGATCAACTTGCTGGGGCAGGACGCGTCAAACTGGTCTCAGGCGAGGAGAGCCCGCGCAGGCTTGGGACGCAGTTATCAAAGAAATACCATCTACCCCGAGTTCTCCGTGCTTGAGAACTGTCGGCTCTCAGCACAGGCCCACGCGCAAAGGGCTTGGGCCATTTGGATTCACGCGCAAAGGGACTCCCACACCCTTGACACGGCTCGCCGTGTGGCGCGTCTCGTGGGCTTAGACTCAGTTTTAGATCGACCTGCAGGTTTTTTAAGTCACGGACAAAAACGCCAACTCGAGATTGCAATGTGTTTGGCCATTTCTCCTCAAATTTTGCTTCTTGATGAGCCCCTCGCCGGCATGGGGGCAGAGGAGAGCGAGAGGATGCTCGGCTTACTCATCGCTTTAAAACGTGAGCATGCTATTTTATTGGTCGAGCACGATATGGACGCTGTCTTCAAAATATCGGATCTGATTACGGTGATGGTTAACGGTAGCGTCATTGCCTCGGGTCCACCTGAGGAGGTGCGCAACAATCCCCTTGTGCGAACGGCTTATTTAGGTGAACACGCATGAGTGAGCGCAATCCGGTGATTTTGCAAGCCCTAAACGTACACGCCTGGTACGGCAGTAGCCATGTCTTGCAAGGTATTAATTTGGAGATCCGAAAGGGCCAAACCATTGGGCTTCTAGGGCGCAACGGGATGGGTAAAAGTACCCTGATTCGAACCCTACTAGGTCACGTCGCAAAAAGAGACGGGCGCATCAATTTCCTCGGGCACGATATATCCAACTCTAAGCCCCATTTGGTCTCAAGGTTGGGGGCAGCTTATGTCCCGGAGGGCAGGGGAATATTCTCAAACCTCACGGTACGTGAGAACTTAGTTATGGCCGCCCGCCTTGGCCTAGAGGCTCAAGAAGAGTGGACACTTGAGCGAGTACTTGGTATTTTCCCCAGGCTCAAAGAGAGATTAAATAATATGGGCAATCAACTCTCAGGGGGTGAGCAACAAATGCTCTCGATTGGTCGGGCATTGATGACTCACCCAGAGCTGATCATCCTTGACGAGGCCACTGAGGGGTTGGCACCTTTGATTGTGGATGAGGTGTGGCGCGTAATAGATACGATCAAAGACAGTGGTCTATCGGTTTTGATCGTCGACCGCGACTGGCATAAAGTGTTGATGCGCAGTGATCGCGCCTTAGTGCTACAAAAGGGTTTGGTCGTTTTAGAAGGGAACTCTAAAGAGATGCTTCTTAATCCCCAGCTTCACAACTTTTTAGGCGTATAGAGCTGTTTGGCACTACGGTAATTTGTTAAAGCTCTGGTTAATCACCAAACATTTTTTGTTTGAGCTCACGTCGTTGCTGCGCCTCTAGGGACAAAGTAGCCGTGGGTCTGGCCAATAGACGACCCACTCCTATGGGTTCACCCGTCTCATCGCAATAACCGTAGTCATTTGCATCAATTCGTGTGAGGGACTGCTCAATTTTCTTGAGTAATTTGCGCTCCCTGTCTCTGGTTCTGAGCTCTAAGGCGTGCTCCTCTTCAATTGTTGCTCGGTCTGCAGGGTCTGGTACCACGACCGTATCTTCTCTGAGGTGCTCGGTTGTTCCTTCAGCATTGGCTAAGATCTCTGATTTGAGCTGGGTGAGTTTCATTTTGAAAAACGCCATTTGCGTATCGTTCATGTACTCTGAGTCTGGCATCGATAAGATCTCTTCGTCAGACAAATCCTTCAAAGGCTTTGATTTCCAGTTGTTCGCTAATTTGGAGTCTTTTTTGTGTACAACGGGCACAACGTTGGGTAATTGGGGTGTGGACATGGGGGTATAGCTTGCCTTTGCAGTTGTGGAGGCCACCATTTGTCCGGGAGGGGGCGGCATGAGAGAGATGGCCTTAGCAGCTCGGGGAGATTTTTTTTGCGTTTCTTCTGACGCTTTAGCGGCGCTCTTGGCTTCTTTTGCAAGAGCTTTGGCATCGACTTTGGGTGCCTTTGTGATCACTTTGGCTACTTTCGCGGGTTTAGCTACTTTGGCTGTTTTAATCAGTTTAGAGGGCTTTTCGGCTTTAACTGCTTTGGTGGCCTGAGCCACTTTGGAGGTTTTAGCAGACGAGGCGGACTTCTTGGGGGAAAGGGTTTTGGGGGTGGGTTGGGACTTTGAGGATGAAGATTTAACGGCCCCCTTGGCTGGGGCTTTAGGGGACCCTTTCGCCAACGACTTAGCAGTCGCTTTAGAAGGAGTTTTAGCTGGAGTTTTAGCAGCTTTTTTGGCTACTGCTTTAACTGGGGTTTTAACTGCGTTTTTAACTGAAGTCTTGCCGGACAACTTGACAGACTTCTGGGTCGTGGTTTTTTTAGCAACCACTTTTTTGGCGACTGGTTTCCCGGCGGACGATTTCGTGGCCGCTGGCTGTTTAGCCTTTAGAGGCTTGGAGACAGCTTTGGCTTTGGCTTTGGCTTTGGCTTTGGGTTTGGCTTTGGGTTTTGCAACCTTAGTCGCCATTATCGGCTTACTTACTTTGATTGGTTTTTTGGTCACAACTTTTTTTGTTACCTTTTTTGAAGCTGATGCTTTTTTTGCTTTGGTGGCTGTCATAAATGTGTCTCCCTTTTTGCAGTTGCTTATTTAGAAGTAATTTTTAATTTTTTCAATCAATAAATAATCTCAAAAAGATGATTATTTAAAAGCACAACCGCCCCAACTAAAGCAAAACAAATACAAGCAATAACACTGCTTTACTAGGCGCGCTTTTCAAAAGATCTACCAAACTCAATGATTTCTAGATGCGCGCGGATTGTACTCATACTAAGCACTGTTCTAGGCCTTGTAGGAAAATATCTCTTGGCAGATCTATACCAATGAATACCATTTTATTCATACGGGGCTCTTCCCTACCCCAAACGGGACCTAAATCACTACCCATGAGTTGGTGCACGCCTTGAAAAATAACTTTCTTATCCGTACCCTTCATGAACAAAACTCCTTTGTACCGAAGCATCTTGGGGCCGTAGATGTTCACAATAGCGCCCAAAAAATCCTCTAACTTCGCTGGATCAAAGGGACGTTTGGACTTGAAGACGAAACTCTTCACATCATCATCATAATGATGGTGGTGTCCACTGTGGTCATGCTGGTGATCATGGGCATGCGAGGGGTGGTTGCAATCGGGTCCATGAACGTGATCGTGATCGTGGTCTTTTTTGTGATCATGAGCCTTGTGACCATGGGCATCACTTTCAGCCAAAAAATCGGGATCTATCTCTAATTTGGCGTTTAAGTTGAAGCCTTTTAGATCAAAAACTTCGCTCAACGCAACTTCTCCAAAATGCACACTCTTTTGAGGAGCCCTTGGGTTCATATGCGTGAGTCGGTGTTGCAGCGCACTGAGATCGGCACTTGAAACAAGATCTGACTTACTGATAAAGATTTGGTCGGCAAACCCAACCTGGCGCCTAGCCTCTTGTCGCTCATTTAGTTGAGACTGCGCGTGCACGGCGTCTACAAGCGTCAAAATAGAGTCAAGCAAATAAGACTCTGCAACCTCATCGTCCATAAAAAATGTTTGTGCAACCGGACCAGGATCTGCCAAGCCCGTTGTCTCAATCACAACCCTGTCAAAGTCGAGCTCACCGCTTCTTTTTTTGGCAGCTAAGTCTCTAAGCGTTGTTCTTAAGTCCTCTCGTATGGTGCAACACACGCAGCCGTTACTCATTTGAATAATTTGCTCGCCTGTTTCTGTCACCAATATATCGTTGTCAATGTTTTCTTCACCAAACTCGTTCTCGATAATGGCGATTTTTTGTCCGTGCGCTTCACTTAAAACACGTTTTAAAAGCGTAGTTTTACCTGAGCCGAGAAATCCTGTGAGAACGGTCGCTGGAATCAACATCGTTAAAGCCTTGAAAATGAATTCTTAATAGTACTAAAAATAAAAAAACCAACTGCTAATTACGAGTTAAAAGCTGGTTATTTATTTTTTAAATAACCCAACATCTTAATCGATTTGAGTTATTTTTTCAAGACCACCAACCCCTTCAGGTATTCGCCTTCAGGAAAGTTTGTGGTCATGGGATGATCAATACCTGCTCCAAGACGCTCCACAATGTATCCGTCTACGCCCGCGTCAA
>Ga0164296_1005123_pt1 | contig 11635 bp, 12 predicted proteins | sample GEODES057metaG_FD_113533 | JGI IMG/M metagenome (GOLD analysis project Ga0164296, IMG submission 113533) | Dystrophic lake water microbial communities from Trout Bog Lake, Wisconsin, USA - GEODES057 metaG | ecosystem: Environmental > Aquatic > Freshwater > Lake | place: USA: Trout Bog Lake...
CACCCGCCCAAGCGGCTGGTTATAAAACTGACGCAAATCGACGACATCAATAGCCATACATATATTATGTCACAGTAAAATCTAAATAACACCCGCTTTTACACGATAAATCGCGCCCGCTCTATTAAGAACAATTGACCCCAAAGCCCCCACTCATTAGCCTCGCTTGAGGAGATTATGATGAGCGCGCTTGTAAAACAAATCCCATGTCTGAGTGATAATTACGGCCTCTTGCTGCATGATACAGCAACAGGCGCGACAGCGGCCATTGATGCCCCAGATGGAGAGGCATTGTGTCAAGCTTTGAGGGAAGCGGGTTGGACCCTCACTGATATTCTCATCACCCATCGCCATTGGGATCACACCCAAGGTATTGATGCGCTCAGAGCGCTCTTTCCCGCCGCCCATCTCTATGTGCCCGCGGGAGAGGCTGATCAGATCAAATCATCACCTGCTACATCCGTCGATGAGGGTGATATGATTCACATCGGCTCACTTTGCGCTGAGGTGATTGCGACCCCCGGCCATACAATTGGCCATGTCGTTTATTGGCTTGAAGAGGATAACCTTCTGTTTGCAGGCGATACATTATTTTCCATCGGCTGCGGGCGCGTGAATGAAACGCCCATGGATGTCATGTGGACATCCCTATGCAAATTGCGCGAGCTGCCTCATGAGACCGAAGTCTATTGCGGGCATGAATATACCCTTGCCAATGGGCGCTTTGCGCTCAAAATTGATCCCGATAATATCTTATTGCAAGAGCATGTCGCGATGGTTGAAAACTTGCGGGCGCAGCATTTACCAAGCCTGCCGACAAGCCTTGCGCTTGAATGTGCGATCAATCCCTTTTTACGCGCTGATAATGCTGAATTGCGCGCGCGCATGGGCATGGATGACGCACGCGATGATGAGGTCTTTGCCGCCATTCGCGAGCTTAAAAATAAAAGCTAACACTCCCCACTGCGCTTAGCTGCGCTTGCTGAGCTCATCAATTTGGCGCTGCATATCACCTAATTGCTTCTTGAGCCCATCGAGGGATTGCTCTGGCGTATGATCAGACTTGGGCTCATGGGATGATGGGGCGGTATCGCCGCCAACACCGACTTTGAAGGGATTAAACATCGCCAAGGCCTGAGAGAACATCGCCATATTCGTGCGTGTCTGCTCTTCAAGGGCTGAGAAAATTTCTGTGCCTGTCATGCCTTTTGCGCCAAAGGCTGACATGCTCTCGCGAATTTTATTTTTCTCGCCTGAAAGCTGATCAATCGTAAATTCGAGATAGCTTGGCACCAGCATTTGCATGGAATCGCCGTAAAATTGAATGAGCTGGCGCAGAAATGTGATCGGCAATAAGGCCTGCCCGCCCTTGCCTTCTTGCTCAAAAATAATTTGCGTGAGAACCGAGCGCGTAATGTCTTCACCTGACTTTGCGTCAACAACTTGAAATTCCTCGCCCACCTTAACCATTTGCGCGAGATCTTCGAGCGTCACATAAGTGCTTGTGCCGGTATTATAGAGACGGCGGTTCGCATATTTCTTAATGATGATGGGTGATTTATCTGCCACGATGGGATTCCTCCTAAATGAATACGGGCATTTAACGGCCCCTATGCCTAGTCTATGCATTTTTAATGCGAAGCGAAAAGAGAATTTTGCGTTTGCACAATAGCCGAGCTTCTTCTTTTATCGTAAAATGATCCTTCCAAGCATGTTCTGCGACCAAAGGCTCATCCCAGACTGGGCTTGAGCGCTTGACCAAAGCCACGCGCAGGGGTGAAGTGAGACATCACCTTCTCTCGGAAGGTTAACGCAGATTATGTGGGGCAGCCTCATAAAGGAGAATGGAACATGGCACAGGATATTGTGATTGTGAGTGCAGCGCGTACAGCTGTTGGTTCGTTTGGAGGCGCTTTAGCAACCCTTCCCGCACATGATCTTGGTGCCATCGCGATTAAGGCGGCCCTTGAGCGCGCCCATGTCAATGCCAGCGATGTTGATGAAGTGATTATGGGTCAAATTCTCGCCGCAGGTCAGGGGCAAAATCCCGCACGGCAGGCCGCGATGAAAGCGGGCATACCGCAAGAGAAAACAGCATGGGGCATTAATCAATTATGCGGCTCGGGCTTGCGCGCTGTGGCAATTGGTATGCAGCAAATCACAAGTGGCGACGCCCATATCATTGTTGCCGGCGGCCAAGAATCCATGTCCCTTGCCCAGCACACCGCCCATTTGCGCAATGGCACAAAAATGGGTGATTTGAAATTTACGGACTCCATGATTTGTGATGGCTTAACAGATGCCTTCAACGGCTATCACATGGGCACAACGGCAGAAAACATTGCCACCAAATGGCAAATCAGCCGCGACGAGCAAGATCAATTTGCCGTTCACTCACAAAACAAAGCTGAGGCCGCCCAAAAAGCGGGACGCTTCAAAGATGAAATTACGCCCGTGACTGTCAGCACACGCAAGGGCGATGTGATCGTTGATCAAGACGAATATATTCGTCACGGCGCCACACTTGAGGCCATGGCCAAATTGCGTCCCGCTTTCTCGAAAGAGGGCACTGTTACCGCTGGCAATGCGTCAGGCATTAATGATGGCGCAGCAGCTGTTGTGCTCATGAGCGCGGCAGAGGCATCCAAACGCGGCCTCACCCCTCTCGCACGCATTGCCTCTTGGGCCACGGCAGGTGTGGACCCCGCCATTATGGGCTCAGGCCCTATCCCTGCCTCCCGTAAAGCATTGGAGCGCGCAGGCTGGCGTGTGAATGATCTTAATCTCGTTGAAGCCAATGAGGCTTTTGCCGCGCAAGCCATTGCCGTTAACCGCGACATGGGCTGGGATCCCGCAATCGTCAATGTGAATGGTGGGGCCATTGCCATCGGCCATCCCATCGGCGCATCAGGTGCGCGCGTGCTCAATACGCTTCTATTTGAAATGCAACGCCGCAATGCCAAAAAAGGCCTCGCCACACTCTGCATTGGTGGCGGCATGGGCATAGCCATGACACTCGAACGCTAATCACGCCTCGCGTGAGCACAATGTGCTCACGCTTTATTATCATAAAAAACATATAGACGAGGACACCATGAGCAGAACGGCACTTGTGACAGGTGGAACACGCGGCATTGGCGCAGCGATCAGCAAAGCTCTTAAACATGCAGGTTATAAAGTTGCTGCCAATTATGCAGGCAATGATGAAGTGGCGCAGACATTTCATCATGAGACATCAATTCCCGTCTTTAAATGGGATGTGTCAGATTATGCGTCCTGCGCCGCTGGAATCGCCAAAGTTGAAGCAGACCTCGGGCCCGTCGACATTGTCGTCAATAATGCCGGCATTACCCGCGATGGCTTTTTTCATAAAATGAGCCTTGAGCAATGGCAGGCCGTCATAAATACGAATTTGAATTCATTATTCAATATGACACGTCCCGTCATTGAAGGCATGCGCAACCGCTCTTATGGGCGCATCATCTGCATCTCATCCATCAATGGCCAGAAAGGCCAAGCGGGACAAGCCAATTATTCGGCTGCCAAAGCAGGTGAAATTGGTTTCGTCAAAGCTTTGGCGCAAGAAAATGCCAATAAGGGCATAACAGTCAATGCTATTTGCCCGGGCTATATCGGCACAGAAATGGTGCGCGCCATTGATGCAGATGTATTGGCAAAACGCATTTTACCACTCATCCCCGTTGGTCGCTTAGGAGAGCCCGAAGAAATTGCGCGGGCTGTGCTATTTCTCGCATCAGAGGATGCAGGCTATATCACGGGTTCAACCTTATCGGTCAATGGCGGTCAATTCATGACCTAAGCCTCAATCACCCACGCCATCATCTGAGCTGCATGATTAAAGATCATGCAGTTTTTTTTTGCATCATACCGACCAAAGCTGACGTAAGGTTACGAGCTCTCAACAAGTTCATGCCACACTCAGTCGTTGAACAGAGGGAGATGCTCATGTCACGTCGAATTTGGACTGTGCGTGCTGGACGTTCAGGCCAAGCAGATGAAATCTTTATGAACCGCAAACAATTGGCCATTAGTTTTGCGGAAGTTGATGGTGATGCCAGCAAATTACCACCTTCACGCGGCGCCTTCCGCGAAGCCTTCGGCCGCACCATGTCTGCGCAACGCCCTGGCGCCATTCCCATAGTGGCAGGTCAACTCTATCGCTTTGTCCATGATATGCGCATTGACGATTTTGTGATTTACCCCCGCAAAAATGATCGTACTTTGCATTGGGGTACAATTACCGGCCCTTATATTTATGACCCCGAAGACTCCCATGAATATGCGCATCGCCGTAGCGTGCGTTGGCTTTCAAAACTCAGCCGCGATCAGTTTTCACAAGGTGCGCTCTATGAGCTCGGCTCAACATTGACCTTATTTGAAGTGAAAAACTTTGCGTCCGAATTCATTCGCAAATTTGAGGGCCTCTCACCACAAGCCCCCCTCAACCCTGAGGATGAGAGCGAAAATGCCGCTGTGATTGATGTGTCGGAGACAACGCGTGATTTTATTGCGCGTCGGATCAAAACTGATCTGAAAGGCTATCCTTTTGAGCCCTTTATCGCTGATCTCTTCCGCGCTATGGGCTATCATACCCGCACAACTCAATCCGTTCGTGATGATGGCATTGATGTGATTGCGCATCGTGATGAACTGGGCATTGAGCCGCCCATCATCAAGATACAAGTCAAAGTGCAAGAAGCCAATGTGAGCGCAGATACAGTCAAAGCCTTTTACGCAATGGTACAAGAGCGTGACGTCGGTATTTTCATCACCACAGGGGGCTATACCGGCCCTGCACTCGATTTTGCGCGCACCAAAGGTAATCTTAAACTCATGAATGGGGTCGATCTCGTTGAGCTCATCGAAAACCATTATGATAGGCTCGAGAGCAAGCATCGCACGCTCATCCCGCTGCGGCGCGTCCTTGTTCCTGATGTGGGTAATGAAGATTAGGCCAAAACAAAAAAGCCGGCAAAGCCGGCCTTTTCAACATTCAGCTTAAGTTAAAAGATTAATCTTCTTTTGACTTTACTGTTAAGACCTGACGGCCACGATACATGCCGGTCTTCAAATCAACGTGATGAGGACGGCGCAATTCGCCGGAGTCCTTATCTTCCACATAAGTGGGGGCTTTAAGCGCATCAGCGGAACGGCGGAAGCCACGCTTCATGGGCGAAGTTTTTCGTCTCGGAACTGCCATTTTAATCTCCGGTCGGGTGCCGCATCTCACCCCGATGGGCTTGCGACAGAATTCGAAGCGCGGTCAATACACGCAAATGAAGCCATTGGCTAGTCCCGAAGCGCTGTCTTTGGCAGGAAAAGACATGACATATTCTTTTGGGTGGCAATACGGGCACGAATGGCACCAGCAAGACGCAATTGCCTAAAGCTTGGCTTTGATGGATTTCGCAGCAATGGGGCGGGCAAGCTCGCAGCCATTAAAACTGCCTGTGCGGCCGTAATATGTTGAACAGACACAGCAAAATAGGAATTTGCGGCGGCATCCACACCATAAATGCCATCACCCCATTCGGCTATATTCAGATATATCTCCAAAATCCGCCTTTTAGTCCAAACCATCTCAACAAGCAGAGCCATGGGAATCTCAATAATTTTGCGTATATAGCTCCGACTTGGCCATAAAAAGAGATTACGCACAACTTGCATGGTAATAGTTGAGGCACCTCGTCTGGGTCCTTGTTGGTCAAGCAGCACAGCGGATAATTCCTGCCAATCAACACCCCTATGAAAACAAAAACGATCATCCTCGGCCGCAACCACAGAGCGCACCATAGCTGGCGAAATACGCTCAAGAGGCACCCAATTATGCCGCACGGGCTTATAGGCAAACTCATCCAGCCGCATGGGGACAGAGACAGGATTGACGCGATCATAATGATCGAGCAAAAATGCGAATGAAAAAATTGCCCCAATAATGACAAAACCACCTAAAGTGATTAAGCACATAAAGACATAAGACAGAAATCTTGGGATGCGCGATATCATATGGGCATGGATGCGCAGACTGCGCCCCATCGCCTTATATACAGCTTCAAAAAGAGTGACCCGATCATGCATAGCACATCATTCCCACATCACTCCATGGCAGGCCATATTAAGGCCCATCCACGCCTGATCATGTGTGTATTGATTGGGACCATCGCTTTTTTTCTTCAGCCCGACCAATGGACGCTGAACACACGTTTGCTCATCACATGGAATATAAGCACATGGCTTTATATCGTCGTTGCGGGATTTTTCATGCTTAGAGCGAGCGAACATTCGATGCGCACATTGGCCTTGCTCGGTGACGAGAGCCGCTATGTCGTGCTCGGTCTTGCGACATTGGCATCCATCACATCCTTGGCTGCCATTGTCATTCAATTGGGCAATGTGAAAGACGCCCATGGCCTTCTCAAAGCCCTGCATATTGGCCTTGCCAGTTCTACAATTATGAGCGCTTGGACCTTCATTCATTTGGTATTTGCTCAACATTACGCGCATGAATATTTTATCGAACGCCAACATCAAACCAACCAACCCAACGACAACAAAGGTGGGCTTCACTTTCCCGGCACTGAAAAACCAGATTTTTTCGATTTTCTTTATTTTTCATTTGTGATTGGCGTTGCGAGCCAGACAGCCGATGTTGAAATCACCTGCAAGCCCATTCGCCGCATCAGTCTCGCGCACTCTATCGTATCTTTTTTCTTTAACACAACGATACTTGCACTCACCATTAATATTGGTGCGGGCTTGATTTAACCTGATTCATATACAGGAAGACACTAGGCCGACGCACCAAATCTTTGTTCAATATAATTTATAACAATCTCTTTAAAATCACGCGCGATATGCTCACCCCTGAGGGTCATGGCTTTGCGCCCATCAATAAAAACAGGGGCGGCTGGCGCCTCTCCTGTGCCGGGTAAGGAAATGCCGATATCGGCATGTTTGGATTCGCCCGGCCCGTTCACAATACATCCCATCACCGCCACATTGAGCGCTTCAACACCCGCATAACGTTCGCGCCAATGTGGCATTTCATCACGAATGAAGCTTTGGATGTCACGGGCTAATTCTTGAAACACAGTTGAGGTTGTCCGACCACAGCCAGGGCAGGCCGCAACCAAAGGCACAAAAGTACGAAAGCCCATTGTTTGCAATAATTCTTGCGCCACAGTCACTTCTAATGTGCGATCGCCATTAGGCTCTGGCGTCAGCGACACGCGAATTGTATCACCAATGCCTTCTTGCAATAAAATACCCATAGCCGCTGATGAAGCGACAATGCCTTTTGACCCCATGCCTGCTTCAGTTAAGCCGAGATGCAAAGCATAATCAGAGCGCGCAGCCAGCATACGATAGACCGCGATTAAATCCTGCACCGCCGATACTTTCGCTGATAAAATAATGCGATCACGAGCCAGACCAAGCTCTTCAGCGCGATGCGCAGACCACAGCGCGGAACGCACCAAAGCTTCACGCGTGACCGCACGCGCATCAAGCGGACGCTCTGCTTTGGCATTGGCATCCATTAAATGAGTGAGCAAGTCCTGATCAAGAGAGCCCCAATTCGCCCCGATGCGAACGGCCTTATTATGCAGCAAGGCCTGTTCAATAATGGCTGAAAATTGCTTGTCTTTCTTGTCCTTGAAACCGACATTGCCGGGATTGATGCGATATTTATCAAGCGCTTGGGCGCAAGCGGGATGCGTGGCCAAAAGCGTATGACCAATATAATGAAAATCACCCACAAGCGGCACAAAAATACCACGCTTATGCAGACCATCCCGAATATGGGGAACGGCAGCCGCAGCGTCATCACGATCCACTGTAATACGCACAATCTCAGAGCCCGCACGCGCAAGCGCCGCGACTTGCGCAATCGTTGCCTCAATATCTGCTGTATCGGTATTGGTCATGGATTGCACAACAATTGGCGCATCGCCTCCCACGACAATCGAGCCTTTTCCTTCACCAATCCTAACGGGAACTGTGACATGGCGTGGCTGGGGATGAGCAGCCACACAAAGCTCATTCATGTCAGCAGTGCTTACGATTTCATCCACCATTAGCCCGTCATATCCTTATTTTGGCATGATGCGCACACGCCCGTGAGCTCAATCACACTATGCCGCATGTCGAAATTTTTGTGTTTTGCCACATCAGCGAGACTGGTCAACAGATCCGCCGACATCACTTCCGTAACTATGCCACAGACGTCACAGATCAAAAACGCCACCCGCTCTTCATTGTGATGGCCATGCCCGCACGCCAAAAATGCATTGCGCGAAGTCAAGCGATGCACCCAACCCTGCTCAACCAAATAATCCAAAGCACGATAGACGGAAATAGGAGCTGGGCTCTTGCCCGTCTTTTGCGCCATCTGATTAATAATATCATAGGCGCCGAGGGGCTGACGTGCCTCGACCAGCACATCCAAAATACGCTGCCGCGCGGGCGTCAAAGCCCTGCTTGCAATTTTATCCCCATCGCAGCCATGGGCTGACGAATGGGAGTGGTGATGGCTATGGTCGTGTGAAATAGGCTTAGATGCACTCATAAAACTATTATAGGGCTTTTAAAGCCACGAATGAACCCTTAAGTCAGATTTTATTGACATGTTCACGCCAAAAGACGGTCTCGATCTTTGGATCAGAGCGCTTTATGCTGATGCCCTATGCTTTGGAGGCACTCATGAGCTTAAAAAATCGCAATGCCGTCATCACCGGATCCACCAGCGGCATCGGCCTTGCCATTGCCCGCGCTTTAGCGGCTGAGGGCGCAAATGTCATGATCAATGGCTTTGGCGATCAGCATGAGATTGACACCATACGCGCAGGGTTGGAGCATGACCATAAAGTGCGCTGTCTCTATTCCCCTGCAGATATGAGCAAGCCCGCAGACATTGCGCAGATGATTGAAACGGCTGAAACAGCTTTCGGGGGCGTTGATATTCTCGTCAATAATGCCGGCATTCAATTTGTCGCGCCAGTTGAAGATTTTCCGCTGGAGAAATGGGATCAGATCATTGCGATCAATATGTCTTCCGTCTTTCATACAGTGCGCGCGGTCACAGCCGGCATGAAGGCGCGCAAATGGGGCCGCATCATCAACACTGCCTCTGCCCATTCCCTCGTCGCCTCGCCCTTTAAATCAGCCTATGTCACAGCCAAACATGGTGTCGCCGGTTTCAACAAAACCATTGCGCTTGAGCTCGCACCTTATGGCATTACATCAAATTGCATTTCCCCTGGTTATGTCTGGACACCTCTTGTCGAAAAGCAAATCCCAGACACCATGAAAGCGCGCAATCTCAGCAAAGACCAAGTGATAAATGATGTCTTGCTCGCGGCCCAACCCACCAAACAATTTGTGACAGTCGATCAAGTCGCCGCCCTCGCTCTCTTTTTATGCTCGGATGCGGCCGCACAAATGACGGGCGCCAATATCTCCATGGATGGTGGCTGGACGGCAGCATAATGAGCTTACGTTTTTCCGCCAACATCTCCATGCTCTTTACTGATCTGCCTTTTGTGGCGCGCATAAAAGCGGCCAAAGAGGCAGGCTTTGCCGCTGTTGAATGCCACTTCCCCTATGATATCCCCAAAGCCCTTATTAAAAGCACTCTGATTGACGCGGGCATGGTCATGAATGGCATCAACACGCCCGCCGGCGATATGAAAGCAGGCGAATTTGGCTTTGCCGCCCTCCCCTCACGCAGTGATGATTTTAAGCGTGGATTTGAACTCGCACTCACCTATGCCACAGAACTTAACTGTGAGAGCATCCATTGTCTGTCTGGTCATATAAACCCTGCCGATCGACAGCGCGCAAGTGACGCGTTTCAAGCGAATATGCATTGGGCGGCGCAACAAATTGATGATGATATCACTCTCTTAATAGAGCCACTGAATCACATTGATCGGCCCACTTATTTTGTCTCACGCAGCGATGACGTCGTCGCTCTGCTCAGGGAGCTCAACCACCCCCGCGTCAAATTATTATTTGATATTTATCATATACAGATTATGGAGGGGGATCTGCTGCGCCGTCTTGAACGCCATTGGCCCTTCATTGGGCATGTGCAAATTGCGTCTGTCCCCTCACGCCATGAGCCCGATGACGGGGAGATTAACATCAAATCTATTTTTAATGCCCTGATTGCAAAACAATGGCAGGGCTGGATTGGCGCCGAATATAATCCGCGCGGCACAACAAACCAAGGCCTGAACTGGCTTGCTCAAGCACAGAGCCAATAATCCCGCCCTGTGCCCTAGGCGACTTTGAGCGAGCGAAAGTGTTTTGCTTCCAGTGCCAAACGCTCACTCTCCAGCTTTAAGGCTTCAGCTGATTTCAACACACGCCCTGCCGCTTCGCCTGTTTCAACCGCACGCTCATTCACCTCAGATACGGATTTGGCAACGGAGTCCACACCAAGAGACGTCTGATCAATGGAATGGGCGATATTACGGGTGGCCGCATCTTGCTCTTCTACCGCTGAAGCAATGGCGGTTGAAATATGAGAAATATTTTCAATCGTCGCGCTAATATCTTTAATCGCCCGCACGGAATCGCTTGTTAATTTTTGCATGGAGACAATTTGATCGCGAATATCAGCGGTGGCTTTCTCAGTTTGCGCAGCCAAGGCTTTAACCTCTTGCGCCACAATGGCAAAACCACGCCCTGTCTCACCTGCGCGCGCTGCTTCAATTGTGGCATTCAGAGCCAGTAAATTCGTTTGCTCGGCAACAGAGGCAATTAATTGCACGACATCACCAATGCGCGTTGCCGCTGCTTGCAATTCATCCATGCGTTGATTGGTGAGATTGGCTTGCGTCAACGCATTAAGCGCGATTTGGCTGGAATCCTGCACTTGTCGGCTGATTTCATTAATCGCTTTTCCAAGCTCAATAGACGCATTGGCAACAGAGGCAACTGTAACCGAACATTCCTCGGACCCACTTGCAGCCGCCATCGATAATTCACGGGTTTTATCGGCATTGCGTGTCAGAAGTGACGAGGTCGAATTCAGGTCTTGCGTCGCGCTTGAAATGGCATGGGTCACTGTTTCAAAACTCGCGCCCAAACGCTCAATCATCTCCATGCGCTGCGTGCGCCCTTCATCAATATAAACGGAGATGGACATATCCATATCAAGCATAGATACCGCAATCAGCGCGCGCACCATTGAGGGCAAATGCGTAAGCATCTCGCTCTCACGCTTGCCAAGCCAATTTTTAGACGCTTGCTGCATGGATGCGTCAATGACAGCGCTGATCAATCCATTCACAAGCAGAGCATAGCCGCCAATATACCAACGTGGCTCAAGCCCAAGACGACAATGCGCGCGACCAATAGCTTGCACTGATTGCACATAGGCCTCATCAAATTGCGCGGTTAAAATCACGCCCCAATGCTTGATCTGCATGGCTTTAGCATGATCCATATGATCGCGCGATGAAAACATTTTGGCGAGCTCTGGCACGTCTTTGATATGCGCATAAAATTGCCCCAGCACTTGCGGCAATGCCCGCCGCACAATCGGCTCAGCCTGTTTAAGAGCCTGACGTAAAGACGTATCAATAGATAAAAACTTCAAACGCTCAGC
>Ga0164296_1005126_pt1 | contig 11625 bp, 4 predicted proteins | sample GEODES057metaG_FD_113533 | JGI IMG/M metagenome (GOLD analysis project Ga0164296, IMG submission 113533) | Dystrophic lake water microbial communities from Trout Bog Lake, Wisconsin, USA - GEODES057 metaG | ecosystem: Environmental > Aquatic > Freshwater > Lake | place: USA: Trout Bog Lake...
TGCGCGGCTTCATGGGCGACCTGTTCAGCACCGGCGCCACGGTCGACTTCGCCGTGCTCTACCCCACCGGCCACCTGGTCGACGCCCCGCTGGCGTCCTGGTCGCACCGCAGCCTGCTGCTGAGCCGCGAGGGACACAGCTCGGGCGCGCAGCGCGCCAGCGTGGTCGTACACCCGTTGATGGGTCAGCACGTGCGGCTGCCCGAGGAGCCTGAGCGCCACGTCTGGCAGGCCGAGATCGGGACCGCGACGCTGCCCTGGCTGGCCGACCACCAGGTCCACGGCACCGCCACCCTTCCTGGCGCCGCGTACTGCGAGATGGCGCTGGGCGCCGCCCGCACCGTCTTCGGCGAGGCCTCGGCGGTCCGCGACGTCCGGTTCGAGCAGATGCTGATGCTGGACGACGAGACGCAGGTCAGCCTGACCGCCACCGAGGAGGTGCCGGGCACCCTGACGTTCGCGGTGGAGACCAACGAGGACGGGGTGCAGGCCCGCCGCGCGTCGGCAGTGCTGTTCAAGCTCGAACAGGACGAGCAGGTTCAGCCCGCCGCTCTGGACATCGACGCTCTGCTGGAGGACCACCCGAGCCGCATCGAGGGCTCGGACCTGCGCGACGCCATGGACCTGTGCGGGATCCAGTACGGGCCGGCGTTCTCCGGCCTGTCCGGCGCGCACACCGCCGAAGAGACCGGAACATCCGTGGTTGCCGAGATCGGGCTGCCCAGCGTGATCCGCACCCAGCAGTCCAGCTACGGCATCCACCCCGCACTGCTGGATGCGTGCTTCCAGTCGGTGGCCGCGCACCCCAGCGTCGCCGGCGCCAGCCTCGGCGGCCTGCTGCTGCCGCTGGGCGTCCGCGAGCTGCGGACCTACGGCTCGCTGCAGGCGGCCCGCTATTGCTACTCGCGGGTCACCGCGGCGACCGGGGGTGCCGTCGAGGCCGATCTGGACGTCCTGGACAAGCAGGGCAACGTGCTGCTGGCCGTGCACGGGCTGCAGATGGGCAGCGGCGCCTCGCCCAGCGGCGAACGGGCCCGCGTGATGAACGAGCGCCTGCTGACCGTCGAATGGCAGCAGCGTCAACTGCCCGAGGTGGCGACCACCGAGCCCGGTTCCTGGCTGCTGATCAGCTCCTCCTCCGCCGCCGACCCGGTCGCGACGGCCTACGCCGAGGCGCTCACGGCGCACGAGGCCGAGTCCACCACGCTGGCCTGGCCGCACGACGCGGACCACAAGGCCGTGGCCGGCAAACTGCACGACCTGGTCGCCCGCGGCGGCTTCTCCGGCGTGGTGGTGCTCACCGCGCCCACGAGCGGCAAGCCCGACGAGGAGTCGCCCGCGCTGGGCGCCGAGCTCGTCCGCCACCTGGTGCACATCGCGCGCGAGCTCCCGGAGATCGAGGGCGAGGCGCCCCGGCTGTACGTCGTGACCAGCAGCGCGCAGTCGGTGCTGCCCGAGGACGTGCCCAACCTGGAGCAGGGCGGCCTGCGTGGTCTGCTGCGGGTGATCGGCGCCGAGCACCCGCACCTGCACACCACCCACATCGACATCGACGACCAGACGAGCGTCGAGCAGGTGGTTCGCCAACTGCTGCTGGCCGGGACGGACGAGGACGAGACGGCCTGGCGCAACGACGACTGGTACACCGCACGCCTGTGCCCCTCACCCCTGCGGCCCGAGGAGCGGCGGACGACCGTCGTGGAGCAGGACCGCGACGGCATGCGCATGCAGATCCGCGCACCGGGCGACCTGCAGACGATGGAGTTCGCCGCGTTCGACCGGGTTCCGCCGGGGCCCGGCGAGATCGAGGTCGCTGTGACGGCGTCGAGCATCAACTTCGCCGACGTCCTCAACGCTTTCGGCCGCTACCAGAGCCTCGACGGGATCCTGCCGAAGCTGGGTACCGACTTCGCCGGCGTGGTGAGCGCCGTCGGACCCGACGTCACCAACCACAAGGTCGGAGACCGCGTCGGCGGCATGTCGCCGCACGGCTGCTGGGCCACCTACGTCACCTGCGACGCGCGCCTGGCCACCGCCCTGCCGGAGGGCTTGACCGAGGCCCAGGCCGCGGCGGTGACCACCGCGCACGCCACCGCCTGGTACGGGCTGACCGACCTCGCCCGCATCAAGTCCGGCGACAAGGTGCTGATCCACTCCGGGACCGGCGGCGTCGGCCAGGCCGCGATCGCCATCGCACGCGCGGCGGGAGCCGAGATCTACGCCACCGCCGGCAGCGAGAAGCGTCGGCAACTGTTGCGCGACATGGGCATTGAACATGTCTACGACTCGCGCAGCGTCGACTTCGCCGACCAGATCCGCACCGACACCGGCGGCTACGGCGTCGACATCGTGCTCAACTCGGTGACCGGCGCCGCACAGCTGGCGGGAATCAAACTGCTGGCACTCGGCGGTCGCTTCGTCGAGATCGGCAAGCGCGACATCTACGGCGACACCAAGCTGGGCCTGTTCCCGTTCCGCCGCAACCTGGCGTTCTGGGGCGTCGACCTGGGCCTGATGTCGGTCACCCACCCGGCGGAGGTCAGCGAGGTGCTGGCCACGGTGTACCGGTTGACCGCCGACGGGACCCTGCCGATGCCGGAGAGCACGCACTACCCGCTGGCCGAGGCGGCCACGGCGATCCGGGTGATGAGCGCGGCCGAGCACACCGGCAAACTCATCCTCGACATCCCGCACGCCGGCCGCAGCAGCGTGGTGCTGCCGCCCGAGCAGGTCCCGGTGTTCCGCCGCGATGGCTCCTACATCATCACCGGCGGTCTGGGCGGCCTGGGCTTGTTCCTGGCCGAGAAGATGGCCGCCGCCGGAGTGGGACGGATCGTGCTCAGTTCCCGCTCCCAGCCCACCCGCAAGGCGCTGGAGACCATCGAGCTCGTCCGTTCGATCGGCTCCGACGTGCTGGTCCAGTGCGGCGACATCGCCGACCCCGAGACCGCCGAGAAGCTGGTCGCCACGGCGACCGCGACCGGACTCCCCCTGCGGGGCGTGCTGCACGCCGCCGCGGTGGTGGAGGACGCAACCCTGACCAACATCACCGACGAGTTGATCGACCGCGACTGGACACCCAAGGTGCACGGTGCATGGAATCTGCACCAGGCCACCGCCGGGAAGGCCGAGCTCGACTGGTTCTGTTCGTTCTCCTCGGCGGCCGCCCTGCTGGGCTCGCCCGGACAGGGTGCCTACTCGGCGGCCAACAGCTGGCTGGACGCCTTCGCCTACTGGCGGCGCGCGCAGGGCCTGCCCGCCACCTCGATCGCGTGGGGCGCCTGGGGCGAGATCGGTCGCGGCGCCGGGTTCGCCGAGGGCATCGGCATGGCCATCACTCCCGACGAGGGCGCCTACGCGTTCGAGTCGCTGCTGCGCCACGACCGCGCCTACACCGGCTACACCCCGCTCGTCGGGACGCCGTGGATCGCATCCTTCGCAGAACGCAGCAAGTTCCTGGAGATGTTCAAGTCCGCAGGCGAGAAGCGTTCCGGCTCCGGCAAGTTGCGCGCCGAGCTGGCCGAGCTGCCGATCGACGAGTGGCCCAGCCGGCTGCGTCGCCTGCTCTCCGAGCAGATCGGCCTGATTCTGCGCCGAAATATCGACCCAGATCATCCATTATCCGAGTACGGACTCGACTCTTTAGGTAATCTGGAGTTGCGGACCCACATCGAGGCGCAGACGGGAGTCCGCATCACGTCTGCGGACATCACGACCGTTCGGGGGTTGGCCGACCACCTGGTCGACAAGCTGGCGCCCAAAGAGGGCGCGACGGCGTAACGAAATGAACGGTAACGACGAAGTGAACGAAACAGCAGGTGTTGGAACAGAGGAGGGAACCGTGTACATCGGTGGAGGCTCTGAGCACGACAGCCTGCGAGTGGGGAACGCCTACGACTGGGACCCGGGTGCGGGCGAGGTCGTGACCTGGCAGCCGACTCCGACGTGCATCGCCAAGGCGCGGCAGGCGCCGGTCAGCCCGGTGCCGCCCAGCTCCATGCAGGCCGGCCACCTTCGTGGATTCGTCGACTTCCGGGAACGGGGCCTCGACTACTCCCGGACCGTCATGGGTTCCTGGGACGTGCCGGGCAAGTGCGACGTCCGCGCGATGACGTACGTGATCAACGCCCACCTGCGGCGCCACGCGACCTACCACAGCTGGTTCGAGTACAAGGACGACAAGAACATCGTCCGGCACACGATGAAGAACCCGCGCGACATCAACTTCGTCGCCAAGCAGTACGGGACGATGACCAAGCAGCAGTGGCACGACCACGTCTCCGCGACGCCCGACCCGCTGCAGTGGGACTGCTTCCGCTTCGGCGTGATCCAGTACGAGGACCGTTTTGCGCTCTACGCAGTTGTCGACCACCTGCACTGCGACCCGGTGCTGATCGCCGGCCTCTACGTCGAGATCGTGATGAACTACAACGCGATCCTGGAGGGTAAGGCGCCCGTGGCGCTGCCGCCCGCAGCCAGCTACGACGATTTCTGCATGCGCGAACACCAGACGGTGAGCGCCATGACGCTGGAATCGCCCGAGGTGGCCACCTGGGTCAAGATCGCCGAGGAGAACGGGGGCACGCTGCCCGACTTCCCGCTGCCCCTGGGCGACCAGACCATCCCGACGGGTGGGGACGTCCACGTGCAGCAGCTGCTCGGGCCTGAGCAGACCGCTCACTTCGAGGCCCTCTGCCAGCGGGCCGGCGCCCGCTTCAGCGGCGGCCTGTTCGCCTGCGCGGCCCTGGCTCACTACGAGATGACCGGCGAGGACACCTACTACGGTCTGACCCCGACGGACAAGCGTAAGAACCCCGCCGACTTCATGACGGTGGGCTGGTTCACCGGCGTCGTGCCGTTCACCGTGCCGATCAACCCGAACTCGTTCGAGGAGACTGCGCGGGCCGCTCAGGCATCCTTCGACGCCAACATGAGCTGCGCGAACGTGCCCTATGACCGGGTTCTGGAGCTGGCGCCATGGCTGCGGAAACCCAGCCCGCAATTCACGATGATGAGCTACATGGACGCGGGCCTGCCTCCCCTGTCGGCGATCGTTGCGACCGCCCTGGACGGCGTGAACGCGACCGCGTACACCGACGGCCGGAGCCCGGCCTACATGTACTCGACGGTCTTCCGGTTGTTCGACGAGGTCTCGATCATGGTGTCCTACCCGAACAACCCGGTCGCTCGGGAATCGGTGATCCGATTCACCGAGCAGCTCAAGTCCGTGTTCGACCGGGTGGTCGCGGACAGCATGGCCGTGGTTCCGGTTCGCGTCAGATAGCGTCCACGCACAGGCCTGCGCGGCGCCGATGAAATATGTCCTGGCCGCGCACGGGACCCGCGGCGACGTGGAGCCCTGCGCTGCGGTGGGCGTCGAGTTGCAACGTCGTGGACACGACGTGCGGTTGGCCGTGCCGCCGAATCTGGTTGGCTTCGTGGAATCGGCCGGCCTGTCCGCGGTCGCCTACGGGCCCGACACGCGGGAGCAGGTCGTCGCGGTCGCCGACTACACCCACAAGGCCTTCACGGTCCAGAACCCGCTGAACCTGCTGCGCGACGGCAGGGAACTGTTCGTTGAAGGCTGGGCGGAGATGAGCCGGACGCTCACCGAACTCGCCGACGGCGCCGACCTGGTGATGACGGGCCAGACCTACCACGGTCTCGTGGCGAACGTGGCGGAGTACCACGGCATTCCGGTGGCCGCGCTGCACCATTTCCCGGTGCGGGTGAACGGGCAGATCGGGCTCCCCTTCCTACCGGCGCCCGCGCCCGCCGTGCGCACCACGCTACGGGCCGCCTGGCGGCTGTATTCGTTCATCACCAAGGAGAACGAGCGGGATCAGCGCCGCGAACTCGGTCTGCCCGCCACCGCGGTTCCCGCCGCGCAGCGAATGGCCGCCAGTGGGGCGCTGGAGATCCAGGCCTACGACCAGGTGCTGTTTCCGGGCCTCGCGGCGGAGTGGACCGACCGCCGGCCCTTCGTCGGCGTGCTGACCCTGGAACGCGGTGAGCACCTCGACGATTCGACCGCGTCCTGGATGGCCGCCGGAACGCCGCCGATTTACTTCGGGTTCGGCAGTACACCGGTTGGATCCCCCGCCGACACGGTAGCCATGATCTCCCAGGCATGCGCCGAATTGGGCGAACGCGCACTGATTTACGGTACCGAGGACGCCGGGGGCGCCGTGGTTGGCGCACACGCCGACCATGTGCGACTCGTGGGACAGCTGAACTACACCACAGCGCTGCCCCTGTGCCGGGCCGCGGCGCACCACGGCGGCGCCGGCACCACCGCCGCGAGCCTGCGGGCCGGACTGCCCACGTTGATCCTGTGGGACGTCGCCGACCAGTTCATCTGGGCAACCCAAGTGAAAAAACTGAAAGTCGGTTCCGCCAAGCGACTTTCGACCCTCAACCGACGATCGCTGGTCTCCCAGCTGCGCACCGTGCTCGCGCCGGAGTGTTCGTCGCGGGCGCGCGCGATCGCCCCACGACTGACCCCGCCCGCCGTCGGGGCGGCCACCGCGGCGGACCTGCTGGAGCAGACGGCCCGTCAGCCGAAACGGCCCTGACGGACCGTCTGCTCCAACAGGTCGGCAGAGCGGGTGACGCTGTCGGCAGGGCTGGTCATCCGGCTCGCGACGTCGCGGGCGCGGGCGGCATAGCCGGGCGCGAGAATCCGCCGTAGATCGGCGACCAGGGACTGGCGATCGGTTGTCGAAAAGCGTCTTCCCGTCCCGATTTCCAGCCTCTCGAGCACGCCGGCCCAGATCGGTTGGTCGAAGGCGATCCACAGGATCAACCCGGGGACACCGGCTCGCATGACCGCAGCCGTGGTGCCCGCGCCGCCGTGGTGGACCACCGCGCGGCACAGCGGGAACACTGCCGCGTGGTTGACCGCGCCCACCACCTTCACGTGGTCCTGGGATCGGCTGGCACTGGCGAAGTCGCTCGCGCCCGCACAGACCAGGGCCCGCTCCCCCAGCTCCGCGCAGGCCGCGGCGATCATCGCGATGGACTCGGCCGGCGACTCGACCGGCATGCTGCCGAAACCGAAGTAGATCGGCGGGGTTCCCGCGGCGATCCACGACGCGACGTCCTCGTCGGCGCCGGTGGCGCGCTCCAGGGTGAGCGCGCCGACGAATGGTCGCCGACCGCCCCATTCCGCAGCCACCTCGGGAAAGCAGAATGCCTCATAGGTCTGCAGTTCCAGCGCTCCGTTGCGCGTCATCCGTTGCGACGCGGGGCCGGTCGCACCGGGTAGGCCGAGCTCGCGGCGCTGGGAGTCCTCGGCCTGCTTCGTCATCCGCCAGTACGTCCAGTTCGCCACCGCCATTCCGGATCGGATCAGCGGCGGCGGCACGGTCAACGGCAGTGGCGGAATGGGGACGACGTGGCCGTTGACCCGCTGCGGGAACGTGTGCAGCGCGGCAAGGGGAATGCGGCGGTGCTCTGCGACGTTGGCGGCGACCTCCTGGTAGGGGATGCCGGTCAACAGCAGGTCGGCCCCGCCCGTGATCGACATCAGCACCGAGTTGGTGTCCGCCCAGCCCCGGATGACGGGCTCCATGGCCTTGCGCAGCAGGGCAACCGGATTCTGGATCCGCCATGAGTTCCGGAACAGGGCCGGGTCCATCAGCTCGACGAAGTCGGGCCCGTAGGCGACCGCGGCCAGACCGGTCTGCTCGGTGAACTCCACCAGGTTCGCCGGCACGGCCATGATCACGTCGTGCCCACGGCGTCGAAGCTCCAGGCCGACGGCAGCGCAGGGTTCGATGTCGCCGCGAGTTCCGTGGCTCGCCAGGGCAAACTTCATGACGGAGGTCGATCAATCCTTCACGAAGTGGTAAACGCGGTAGGAGATCCCGCCGGCCCGGCGCAGGTCCCAGTCCAAAATCCCGACCCCGTAGCGGATCAGCGAGTTCGCGAACCCCGGAAGCCGGCGGCCGATCTGCTCCTGGCTGCGCCGGGTGTTGGCCTCCAGCCCGCGCTTGGCCTCGGCGTCGATCGACCGCTGGGAAACCTTGCGCAGTGGCGCGTTCGCCAGCGCCGCTTCCCATTCGGCGACCACGGGCGCGCGGCGCGAGTCGGTATAGAGGAAATGCCCGCCGGGGCGCAGCACCCGTGTCACTTCCTCGAGGAACCGCGGGAAGTCCGGGTACTGATGGGAGGCTTCGACATTGATCACCGCGTCGAAGGATTCGTCGGGGAACGGCAGATTCTGCGCGTCCCCCTGCACGAAGTCGAGCCCGGGCAGCCGGTGGCGGTCGCGGCACTTGGCGATGCTGGCCGGGTTGAGGTCGAGGCCCGTGTAGGACGCGGGGCCCAGGTTGCGCGTGATGTACGACGCTCCCCCGCCGGCGCCGCAGCTCACCTCCAGCACGGTGCGCCCGGTGAGGTCGGTCTGCGCGGCCGTCACGTGGTAGAGCTGGATGCAGTACCGGTTGGGCTCATCGGACTCCGACAGAGTCAGGCCCAGCGGCGGGTCCTCTTCGTAGCCGAAGTTGAAGAACACCACGTCATCGCCGACCTGGCGGGTGCCGAGCGGCAGCAGGTACTTGGTGGTGAGCTTTCCGACCAGGGGGTTGGATTGCAGGCGGTATCCACGGGCCATAGGGAAAAGTCTCCCACGGATCCGCGTTTGGCCCGGCACAAGTCTGCGGATCTCTGTAATGTTGGGGGGTGTCGGAACGGATGCATTCTGGTGATGCGGCCAAACCCGGGGGATTGTTCGACCGCCTCGGCGATGTCGTCGTGCGGTGGCCGATGGTCGTCATCGGTGCCTGGTGCGCGCTTGCGGCCATTCTGTTCCTGTCGGTTCCCCCATTGCCGGTCGAGGCGGCCAAACATCCCCAGAAGGCCCTGCCCGACGACGCTCCCACGCAACTCATCGCCAAGGAGATGGCGGCGGCGTTCGCGCCGCTGACGGCTCCCGCCCCCAAACCCGACGCCAAGGCCGACGCCAAACCCGACGCCGCAGGCAAGGGCAAGCCCGAAAGCAAGGGCGGAGGCGGAGACGGCGCCAACTCGATGCTGATCGTCCTGCTCGTCGATGAGAAGGGGATCACCCCGGCCGACGAGGCGACCTACAAGAAACTCGTCGCGAAACTGCACGAGGACACCGCCGACAAACTCGCGGTGCAGGACCTTTTCAGCGCCCCGGAAATGCGCGATCTGCTGGCCAGCAAGGACGGCAAGGCCTTCATCATGCCCGTGACGGTTCCGGGCGACGTCCAGGCACCCACCACGGCCGCGGCGTTCTACCGGGTCAAAGCCGCCGCCAAGGAAGTCACCGCGGGAAGCACGCTCACCGCCTATGTCAGCGGACCGGCGGCCACGGTGGTCGAGGCGACCAAGCTGGCGATGGAGGACGCCGACTTCATCGCCATTGCCACGGTGCTGGCCGTGCTCATCATTCTGATCATCATCTATCGCAACGTCGTCACCATGTTCATACCGCTGCTCAACATCGGTATCTGCGTGGCGAGCGCGCAAGGGGTGATCTCCGGGCTCGGTGAACTGGGTCTGCCCGTCAACGCCCAGACGATCGTGTTGCTGATCGCCGTTCTGGTGGGCGCGGGGACCGACTACGCCGTCTTCCTGATCAGCCGCTATCACGACTACGTGCGCCACGGCGCCGAGTCGGACGAGGCGGTGAAGAGCGCGCTTATGTCCATCGGCAAGGTCATCACCGCATCAGCTGCGACCGTCGCCGTGACGTTCTCGGTGATGGTATTCACCAAACTGGAGGTGTTCTCCGCGGTCGGTCCGGCCATTTCGGTGTCGATCATCATCGCTCTGCTGGCCGCCGTCACCTTCCTGCCCTCCCTGCTGGTACTGGCCGGCCGGCGTGGCTGGATCAAGCCCCGCCGGGAGCTGACCACCCGCATGTGGCGGACCATCGGGACCCGCGTTGTACGCCGCCCGCGAATTCACCTGGCCGCCAGCCTGATCGTGCTCATCGCCCTCGCCAGTTGCACGGCCGTGATGCGCTTCAACTACGACGACCTCAAGACGATCCCGGAAACGGTCGACAGCTCCAAGGGCTACGCCCTGATGAACAAGCACTTCCCCCTGAACTCCCTCACACCGATGGTGATGTTCGTGAGTTCGTCTCACGACCTGCGCACCCCGACCGCGCTCGCCGACCTGGAGCAGTTGGCGAACCGGGTCAGCCAGGTGCCCGGTATCACGACGGTGCGGGGCCTGACGCGCCCCAACGGCGATCCGCTCGAGCAGATGAAGCTGTCGTTCCAGGCCGGCGAGGTCGGGGGCCAACTCGACCAGGCCTCCAGCGAGATCGCGAACCACCACGACGACCTGGACAAGCTGGTCAACGGCTCCAATGAGCTGGCCGACGCCCTGGCCGGGCTGCGCGACCAGGTGAACCAGTCGGTGACCAGCCTCAGCGGGGTGGTACAGACGCTGACGACCTTGGAACAGCTGCTGGGCGGAGACACGACGATCGCCGCGCTCGACCAAGGCGCCGCGTACACGGCCCAGATGAAGACCCTGGGCCAGAATCTCGGCGCGTCGACGGCCAACGTGCAGGACATCGCCACGTGGGCCGGCCCCATGCTGACCTCGCTGAACGACAGCCAGGAGTGCAGCGCCGACCCGAATTGCGTGACGTCACGCAGCGGCCTGGCCGCGATCGTGGCGGCCAACAACAACGGGACGCTGAACTCGATCAAGGCCATGTCGCGCAACCTGCAGGCGGCCCAGGCCCAGCAAAGCCTTAACCAGACGCTGGACAGCGTCCAGGATACGTTGACGCAGGCCTCCAATGCGATGAAGACCATCAAGGGCCTCCAGGCCACGATGAGTGCGGCACAGCAGGGTTCGGTCGCACTGGCCGACGGCAGCCGGGCGATCGCAGGCGGAGTGAAGGCTCTGGTCGACCAGACTCGCCGGCTCGGCAGCGGGCTCAACGACGCGTCCGCGTTCCTGTTGAACATGAAGCGCGACGCCGACAAGCCGTCCATGGCCGGCTTCAACCTCCCGCCCCAGATCACCAACCGGGACGAGTACAAGAAGGGCGCCCAGATTTTCCTGGCGCCGAGCGGGCACGCGGCACGGTATTTCATCCAGAGCTCGTTGAATCCCTTCACCAGCGAGGCCGTGGCGCAGGTCGAAGAGATCATGAAAGTCACGAGGGCGGCGCAGCGCAACACCGAACTGGCCGATGCCAAGGTCGCGGTGGTGGGCCTTCCGGGTGGCGTCGCCGACCAGCGCGACTACTACAACAACGACATCGCCTTCATCATCATCGCGACCATCGGCATCGTGTTCCTCATCTTGGTCGCCCTACTGCGGGCGGTCGTGGCGCCGCTGTATCTGATCGGCTCCGTGCTGCTGTCCTACCTGGCGGCAATGGGCATCGGCGTGCTCGTGTTCCAGTTCATCCTCGGCCAGAACCTGCACTGGAGCCTCCCGGGGCTCTCATTCATCCTGTTGGTGGCGGTCGGCGCCGACTACAACATGCTGCTCATTTCCCGTATCCGTGACGAATCACCGAGTGGCGTGCGCGTCGGCGTCATCCGCACCGTGGGGTCTACCGGTGGCGTGATCACCTCGGCGGGCTTGATCTTCGCCGCGTCGATGTTCGGCCTGATGACAGCCA
>Ga0164296_1005127_pt1 | contig 11624 bp, 18 predicted proteins | sample GEODES057metaG_FD_113533 | JGI IMG/M metagenome (GOLD analysis project Ga0164296, IMG submission 113533) | Dystrophic lake water microbial communities from Trout Bog Lake, Wisconsin, USA - GEODES057 metaG | ecosystem: Environmental > Aquatic > Freshwater > Lake | place: USA: Trout Bog Lake...
CCCCACTCCGCCTGTGTCGGTGACAACTCACACGTGTGACTGCACCTGTGCACCCGCAGTACCTCGTTGCCGGCTTCGTGGACTGGCTGGGCAACTGCACTGCTGAGCGCTCCTTCACCGACCTGGACCCTTCCAAGCGGTGGAACTATCCTGACCTGTGGCATACCGTCAACGTAGCCGTGCCGCCTGATTGGGGGACGATGCAGATCATTTTGCTGGACACGGTGACTCTGTCCGGAGAGATGAACGATAACAACGGCGCCCACAACATCCCCCTGGGATTGGGTTCGCCACCGGGATTCGAGTCGTTCACACCAGCGCCCACAGCTGCGCCTATACCTGTCACACTCGCGGCTGCCCCCATCCCGGCAGTGACTACTCCCATTGCACCAGTACCGGCAATATCCCGAGCCGCGACACCCACTGCTGTGCGTGCGGCATCGCCCAACGCCACGGTTGCGCATACGCGCACTCCGGCTGCTGTAAGCGTGAAGAAGCCCGCCGCTGCAGGGCCTAAAGCAGCCCCGAAGCCAAAGACTGTTGTTTCTGCTTCCGGCACAGCGACAGAAGCAGGCAGCCGCCGCAGGTTACGTGATTTCAACCGGAATTATAACCCACCCATTAGCACGCTGCAGTGGCAGTGGCTGGAGGCGTACCTGAATGCGAGCACGGCGCAGTGGCTGGTCGTTGTCGGCAACGACCCCATCTGGAGCGCAGGCGAGCACGGCCCGACCTGGTCGCTGGTCGACAAGCTCCTCCCCATACTCGATGCCGCTGGCGTGTCGCTCTACATCAGCGGCCGCGATCCACTTGCACAGCACTTCGTGCCGACGGCGGAGTACCCGTCGGTGGATTTCGTGGGCATCGGCACTGGTGCGGGTGCCAATGCCTCTCAAGCGGAGACGCTGCCCAGCGGCAGCTTGAATCCGAGTGGCACGCTGCAGTGGTCATATGGCGCCAGCGGTGCATTCTTGACTGTTAGCATGGGGGTTGATTCTCGCGACGCAAAGAGCACGTTGATGACCGTGACCTTCTACGGCGAGGGTGGCGAGATCCTGCACTCATTCACCAAGCCGAATCCGCGGACAAAAGGCTCAGCAGACCCGCCGACTGGACGTCTGTCCGGCTCGGGTGGCAGTGTTGCTGCGACGGCGATCGGTGAGGGCGCCCTCGTCCTGGTCATGTTGTTTGTTATCATCTGCGGCGGCGTCGGCTATTTCTGGCACTTGAGCAATGCGCCACCGGAGAAGGAGAAAGTGAAACGTGTTGCGGCGCCTCCTCCGGCTGCAGCGCAGCCACGGGCAGGGGAGACGCTAATCAAGCGTGTGCAACAAGCAGTTGGAGCAGCAGCATCGGGGTCTCCGCGTGCACCGTCAAGAGCAGGGCAAGCTTTGGCGCGCTCGGCTAGTGGCCGGGAGACGCCGAGCGAACGAACGCCGCTTGTGCGTGGCATCAGCAAGGGCAGCAAGTCCAGCCTGCCCGAAAACCTGTGAGATGCAGGCCTGGTGAGATGACATCATCCATCCGCAGATTGTGAACACCGTTTCCAGGATGTCATTGTCACGCATACGCCCTGCGCGTTGCTTGCATCGCACGTCGTGCGCGTGGCTGCAGCTCGCACGGGACCTGTCCACCGGCTCTCACCCCCCGCCTGTAAGCGGACCCAGACTTCTAGATGTCTTATCCGCCGAGCGCCGGCGTGCCCGTGCTGCAGAGCTGAACAGCGACCTCCGGCGTGGCTACTTCGACGATTTCAGAGATGCTGCGAAGAAAGTAGTCAGCCCTGGGCGCCTCATCGCGACTTCGGAAGCAGTGCCGCTCCCTGCGCTTCCTTTTATTGATGCTGCGGGCGCTGCCACAACAGTCTCCGCGCCGGGGCTGACGTGCGTCGTGTTCCGTGCAGGCGCAGCGCACTCACTCTCCACCTGGACTCCTGCTCTTGTCGCGCTGCTGTCCAACACACCGGGTCTCGTATTCACGCAGCTCTCAGTGGTGGAGCCATGGCTGTATGGCCTGCCTGGCGTGCGCTCGCTGCTGCTCCGGGCAGGGCGGACTCCGCCTCTGGGTGGTGAGCAAGGACAGCACGCGTTCATATTCGGTATGCAGCACTCTGATTCGCTTCGCCGCCAGCTGGGCTTGAGTAATCGACTGTGCGCACACATGCTGCTGCTTGACGCCAAAGCACGGGTCAGATGGAAGGCAGCAGGGGATGCAGACCCGACAGAGCTGCAGGCGCTGCCACGGCTGGTTGCGGACATGATGCGAGAATGAATTGTGCAATCACACACATAAATCCGCTCTCGGTTCGCGTCGTGACTGCACCCGGCGCTCTCGAAAGTTGCGTCACTATACATTTTCAGCGGCTTGCCGCAGAAGCGCTTGCACTTGCGCGTCACGGGCCCATCTAGTCGTCTAACTTCGAGAGCCACTCGAGCCTGTGCAGCGGCGTTGAGGCCCGGCGTGGCCAGTGCTCCAACACAGCATGGCGCTCCCTCCGCCCTCGGGACCTCGCCTTGCTGGCCGTCTCACTGCGGACCTTATCTTATCCTCGCCACAAGGCTTCAACGCTGTGAAGGACTACAGCATCGACTTGAGAGGCACGCCCAAGCGCTGCGCTGTGTGCTGTCGCCGAAGGATCCCGAGCGCCTTTCAGCAGCTTGGTTTTCCCACTGGCCACTGCGTCTGGAGGCTGCGTCCGGCAGGGCACTATTGCGGGGACTATCCATACGGAGGCTCCCGTCATGTGCTAGGCTCTCGCACTGCAGCGGTTGCGGCACAAACAGAGCTGCAAGCATCAACCCTAGGCAGTGCTCACGACGCCAACTCCCTGTCCTCGCAGGCCATAAGCTGAGCAGCGTTGACAACCTGGCCGTGACACAGGCACGTGCACAGTGCGTGCTGTCCATGGAAACCAGCGTCGCTGACAAAACACTGTGGCCATCAAAATACACAGAACCAGTTTGACTGCGTCGACCTGAGCGACAACGAGCTCGTCAAGCTCGAGGGCTTCCCGCCGCTGAAGCGGCTCAGCACGCTGCTGGTTCATAACAACAGAATAACGCGGTTGTCGCCTGCCCTAGGCGGTGCGTTGTAGACAAAACAACTTGCCTGGTGGTTTGTCAGACTCGAAATCACACGCCGCTGTGCGCTCGTTCACAGCTGCGCTGCCGAAACTGGAGACACTGGGGCTAGCTAATAACAGGCTAGCAAATCTGGGGGTGCGTTCCTTGCCTCGCATCTTTTCTCATTTCGGGGCACATGCTGAACCCCCAGTTTGCCTTTATCTCCCAGGATTTGGCGCCGCTGGCGTCGCTGTCACGACTCTGTCGTCTGGATTTGACGGGGAACCCGGCGACGAAGAAGCCGCAATATAGGTTGTACTTGATTTCACTGCTTCCTCGACTCAAGCTGCTCGACTTTTCTCGCATTCGAGACTCGGAGCGCGCAGAAGCAGCTGCAGCATTCGGGGGTGCTGATGGCGCGGCACGCGCTGCCGCTTTAGCAGCCGACGCGCGCTCCGCGGCTGCAGTGGAGGAGGGATCAACACTAGCGAGCGACGGGAAGCGCAGTCAAGCACCGACGCAGAACCAGTTGCTGGCTATCAAGGCTGCAATTGCAAATGCGAGCACGCTTGAAGAAGTGCAGCGACTGGAGAAAGCGCTCCAGTCAGGGGTTATGCCGTCGGAGCTTGCAAATGGCGGACAGCATGCTGGGGATGGCGGGCAAGCAGCTATGGACGAGGGCTGAGCATTTTTCGAATTGAATTTTGCGAGCTCTTCACGCTGGATGTCCGTCCGACCGAAAGCTGCCAGCGTGGCCCGTGAAGTCCCTCCCGCCCGCGACAATGGGCTGCGGCGCCTCCACTCCCGCTGTTGCCGCGGACAGCGTGACCATCCCGCTCAGCGGCGTGGTGTCCAGCTTCAATGAAGCTTACAAGTGCACCGTGCAGTCGGCGACCGTCACGCCGAGTGCGCTGAACCTGACTCTGTCTGTGGCAGGGGACGGCAGCTTGGGACCTCTCCAGGGCGCGTCTTCCAGCTCCGTCGTGGTGGGCGACACCGCGTTCCAGCCGAGCATGACGCAGGACGATCCAGCGGCGTGCAGCGACAACGTGTGGAAGGGGACTTTATACTATCCACGCCAGGGCGATGGCGCGGTGCAGATCAAGGCTGGCGACACCGTCACCTTCTCCTTCGGCTCGGGCGGCTACTCCCAAGTAGCGCTGTTCACCCTCACGCCCGCTTTCATCGCCCAGTGGGGCCTGGCTGCCATCCTGTGAGGTATCTGGTGGTGTGTACATATAACAATTGGTAACAGGGAACACTCACCGCGCCGTGTGTCCGCGCCGAGTCCATAGGCGAGCGGGGTACCATCTTGGGCTCTTATCCCGCCGAGACAAGAGAGCGGCTCTCTCTCTCTCCACATTCGGCCCTCGCAAGAGCTACTTCTTCAGAACTTGGGGTCACATCCATGCGGTCGCTCCGCCGCTTAGCAGGACTACACAACAGCTGCGGCGCCCTCGCAGTCTCTGCCCCTGGGCGAGCAACGTCAGGCGTGCTGCACCACCTCAACCCGGCGGGGTGCACCACCACCACCACCGCTGCCGGTAGCAGGTGTCAGCTTCTCCAAGCGCATGGAAGAGGCCCAGCGTGGAACAGTGGCTTTGCGGCTCGCCAGCTACACACAGGGGTCCCGACGCACGGCTCCTCTGACCAGGACCTAGCTGCCGACCGCGAGGCGCTGCGGTTGCAAGCTCAGCAGCTGCACGCAGCCACCATCCAGTTACGCGCGGTATTGGCAGAGCTGGAGCAGTTGCCAGCCGTGAAGGCAGTCGCTGGCACAGAGGGCGTTGACAGCGACGCTGTCTCGGAGGAAGCGCGCGCACTATCACGACGCGGCGACCGTCACGTCCGTGTTGCCACATGGCTTGGTTTGGTTGGCCTCGTCGGCTATTTGGTTGCGTTTACACGTCTCACCTTCTACGAGCTCTCCTGGGACGTCATGGAGCCCCTCGCGTTTGTGGGCAGCCAGGCGTGGATCACTGTGGCGTACGTCTATTACATGTGGACGAGGAAGGATTATACCTACGAGGATTTCGAAGCGCGAATCCGAAGCGCTGTCATGCGAGTCGCACGCACTGCTCGCAGATAAGGGAAACCTCTTGCGCAGATATGCTTTAATGGACACGCTCTCTTGATCAACAGAACACATAGGAAACGTCACGTGCTTGCCTGTCATCGGCGGACCCAGTGCGCAGGGATGCGCCCAGGAGAAGGAGGCACCGGCACATGGCGCTGCTGCCCCGGCGCCGGAGACGCGAGCTTCTCGAATGTGCGCACTCGGGTCTTGACCACCGAGTCCGGTGCCGCGCCTGGGCCTGCGTTCTCATCGCCATCCGCAGGTAAAGAGAGGCGGCCAACGTGGTTGGTCAACTCCGCACATGGCAGAGGCATCACCTCCTCCTCGTCCTCATCTTGCGCCAACTGTTGTTGTTGTTGCTGCTGCTCCGTCACCCATACAAGCTCGCGTCTCAAGCGCTCTGTCTCGTCTTGTGCACGTCTGAGAGCCTCAATCTGAGCAGCACGCTCGCGGTCCCACTCCATGGCACTTGCCGCCCACGCATCCCGCGCAGCTGCAGCTGCAGCCTCCGCGTCGGCGGCTGCGGCCTCGGCAGCTGCTTTTTGAGCGCCGATAGTGGCCAGTTGAGACCGCAGGGTGTCGATTTCGGCGGCCATGGCAGCACGGGACGGACCACCATGATGCGGCGTCGCGCCAGATGAGGATGGCGGCACAATGACGTTGGGCGCGGATGCTGTAATGAACGGCGGCCGCACGTGACCCACTGGACTTGCAGGCACTGGTGACAGCAGTGGCGATGGTGCGACATTTGCCGCCGGCATGCCACCAGGCACAGCGCTTCCGTCTGCCATGCGACGCCGTGAACGCGTGCGCTGCAGCTCCGGAGGTGGCTCCACCGCCTCCTCCTCTTCAGTGCCCGCGGTGCGCTGTTGCGCCTCCAACCGAGCGCGCAATGCGTCACACTCGCTGCGCAGAGCCGTCATCGCAGCTTCCGAAGCCGCATCCACTGCACCAGGGGCGGCATTATCGCCAGCAGCCCCCGGCGGCGGTACCGTCTGTGCCGGCGTTGTCCGGATCTCCTTGGCCCGATCAGCCCAATGCAGCGTGTTCTGGCTCTCATTCCAGCTGGCCGCCGCAGGGCTGACATTGGCAATCATGGCGGTGCGGCATCCTCCGCCCAGAGAGTCTTTGAGGAGCTGCGTGAGTTTCGAGTTGCGGTAAGGCACATGGCGTTTGCCTTCCACCAGCGCGTGGATGCAGCTGGACAGCGCCAGCAAGCTCTTGTTGATGGCAGCGCCCTCAGCAGAGCGGGCGGTACGTGCATCAGTCGCGAGTGCGCGCTCGGAGCCTGCAAGGTCGATGAGCGACAGTTTTGCAGTGTGGCCGAAAGCGCCGCTGCGAGTGACCAACACCTGCAGCACCGCATGGCTCCGGCTGCTGGTGGCATTGCACCGCGTCGGCTCCGTCACGCGGCGCGCATTGCCACGTTGAAGCAAGGACATCACTTGGGAGCTGGATTGAGCTTCCAGCCAGGTAAGGCCCGTGACAGTGACACCCAGCTGCGGGTCTTCACGCAAATCCAAGCTGCTACCAATTGGCACCACCGGCGCAGACTGGTCATCACCGCATCCCACACAGGGGCCTTCGCCAGCCAGCAGGTCGCGTACGTTCTCGTTGTAAATCTCGAGATACGCGAGCCGGACTTTTGACCCGGGCTCATTCTGCAGGCGGTCGAACAGATCACCCAGGGCACGGACCATGACGCCCGGCTGCTCAGGGCTGCCCAGCATAGTGTGCGTCTTTCCTGCTCCTGTGGCACCGTAGCAGAAGCACGTCGCGTTCGCGGCGCCAGCAAACACAGCTTCCACCAGTGGCGCGGCAGTGGCGGCGTAGATTTGCGCCTGCGTGGATGTAGGCCCGAAGGCGGCATCGTATGCCCATTTGCGCTCTCTTATGCGAAGACGGGCCAGGTAGTCGTTCTCCGCCACCGGCTCACGGAGAATGACCTCCTTGCTGGTATCAGCCGCAACCACTTCCACCACGGGAGAGCCTTCCTCCGAGGCTGTGTGCGGCATAGACAAGGGTGAGCGACGAGACGAGTTGGGCACCAGAGACAAAGAGGTGACAACGTACCTGAAAGTGGGCGGACGCGGACCACGACTTGCACACGACTGCGTTCCTCATCACGCACACTGCACGCAAGAGAGGTGGAGAGTGGCGTGGAAGGTGTGAGCAACGCGGCATTGGAAAAGCAAGAGGCTCCAGGTGCATACCGCTTGGTCGCCACCGCCTCTGCTGCAGCTGGCACTCCGGCTGGCACGCTGGGTAGCATGGACATGCGTCGAGAAGCAGACGGCGCAGGTGGAGGACACAGAGAGGAGCGGCGCTGCGGGCGTTGGAGCAGAGGTCAGAGCGCCCACAGCACAGTGGACGCGTTTTGCGACACCCGCGAGGCACTACGACACGTCAGTTTTGCGATATAAACGCGCCTGAGAGGTTGTCGGAACTCGGGGCGCAGCTGTAGAAGCAGCCCCGGGCGGCGGCTGTGCGGCAGGGGCACCTGTGTTGAGTCTCGTGGACATGCGCCGTTGCGGCTGGCTTTCAGGGCCCAAGTTTGGCGCGACAGGGCAGCTCATGCGGCGACTGCTGCCCGCGAGCGGCATGGTGACGCAGCGCAGTGCGTTTGGCGACGCGGTGCGGCACTCGCAACGGACCAATTCTTACCCCCTGGGTACGCAAGGAGTGCCAGCCTCGCGGAGGCGCTTGCGGCAGCCATGGTTCGAGTCACCCGGCGGGGCGCAAAAGCAGCAGTAGCTGACGAGAATGCGGAGCCGGCGCAGGTCGCAGGCAAGCGCGCGTTGGTCAGCAGTCACCCAGCTGTCGAGGAGCTGCGTACAGACGGTGCGCAACTGCCACCCGCTAGCCACGCCCCGACCGCCTCGCGACGTGCCTGGACCACGGACACGTGGCCTGGGCGCACGCGTCACGGGCAAGGACGCTCCAGCGCCGCCAACCGGAGCGACTTGGCACGCTCAGCCTGTAACGAGTAGTGCCGTCTCTGTTCTCACACGCCGCCGCAACGCAGTGGACGCCCACCTCGCGGCCCTCGCCGCCAAGTTGCAAGCCGCCGTGACTGAAATACGGGCGGAGCTAGCCACGCAGCTGGCGCTCTTGCCGTCACAGGCACGTCGAAGCGCATGCCTCACGCTCGCAAGCCTCGTTGCCGCGCTACCCACTCACACGCCACCGCGACCTCCCTGTCCTTTGCTCAGCTACGTGCTATGCCGTTAGTCACGTTCCGCGATACACACGGCGGCGCTCTTAGCCCCGTGGTGTTCGAAGCAGTGAACGCAGCATGCGTGTCCAGAGGCGCGCCGCGCATCCAGCAGCCGCGCGCAGCCGCTGCGCCTCGCCCGTCTATCGCAGCGATGCCTCCTCCTCCGCCGCCAGGCATGTTGCGCGGTGCTGTAGCCGCTGGTGGAGGTCACTTTGCCGTGCCTCCAGCCACGCAAGTTGCGCCTACGCCTGGCGCCGCAATGGCAGGTCCGACGGTGTTGCGCGCTGGCCGCACAATGCGACGCACGCCTCCTGGTGCAGATGATGTCGCCGGCGCACAGCAGCCGCCAGCGAGCTCGATGAAGGGAGAGCACGGAGCTGCTGTTGGCGCAGCGGAGGCGACTGTAGTTGCAGGCACACGCAAGCGGGGCCGCGTCCCTGCTGCTGGCCAAGCAGCCATGGCACCACCGCCACCGCCGCCGGTGCCTGTGTGGGGTGCAGCTGCCTCCTCTGCACTGCCCATGGCCACTCCTGGACCTACTCCAAGCGGCCGCACCAGAACACGGGCTGGCCAGGCTCATGCTATGGGTGCTACGCCGCTACCGACACGTGCGCCGCAGCAAGGTGAGATCTTTTTCAGCGCGAATGGATCACCTTTGGGCGCCTTCATCGATGGGGTGCCGTCCACGCCGCTCGGACCCGCGCCTGCCACCGGCGCCGCTGCCAAGACAGTCATCCCCGCAGCAGCAGCTGCTGCTGCTGCCGCTGCTGGCGGCGACGAGGATGAGATGGCGGCGGTGAGCAAGGCGCTGGAGGGGTTGCCTGACGCCAAGCTCGCAGGCCTGCAGAGCTTCATCAGCCGCTTGATTGGACGCAACGCAGCTGGAGGGGTCGCAAAGTGAGACACAGATTACACATGCGGGTATATCTAAAAGAAGACGGCACACGCTCCGTTGTCGTGCGTGCTCACCCCTCGTTTGCAGCGCCGGTGACCGGAGTTTTCGGTTGAACAGGTGCGCTGTGTGGGCTAGTGACGTGATGTGCTGCTTTCTCTGCAGACGCAGAGGGCGCCACGGCAACACCGCCGCCAGGGCTAGAACGCGGCTGCGCAGGGGTGGCTGGTGCATGCTGCTCAGCTGGCACGCAGTCTGCAACTGGAAGTGCATGGCCGCCTAATTTAGCCTCTTCCTCCGCGCAGAAAGCCTCGAACTGGGCATCAGTCTCTGCTAAGCACGGCCAGTGAGGGCTCTGCACAGCACGCACTGCACGTAGCGTCTCCGTCGTCTTGCGGTGGGTCTTCCCTTTGCGAAGCGCAGGTGGCGCGGCCACCGTGCTTGAAGCCCCGCCGAATCTCAGAGCTGCTTTCATAGTTGCCTCCGCAGCTGCTGCGATTGCGTCCTCATTGTATCCGCCCTCGAGTGCGATGACAGCTCGCCGATGGGGAGGCAGCGCAGTGAGCAGCACTGTCGTCATGGCGGCGTAGGTCGGCGGTGTCAAGCACATACCGCCAAGGGGATCACCTTGTACTGTGTCGTAGCCGGCTGAGATGAACAGCACATCTGGCGCGAAGTCGGTGAGGATGGGTAGGATAACGAAACGCAGCGCCGCCATGTAGTCGGCAGCAGTCAAGCCAATCTCCTCCCACGGCACATTGACGCTAAATCCAGTGCCAGGACCTGTGCCGACGTCCTTGGCAGCGCCCGTGCAAGGGAAGAAACCGTTGCCAAAGCGGTGGAGGGACATGTACAGCACTGACGGGTCCTCTTCGAAGATGGCTTGCGTGCCATCACCATGATGAACGTCCTATGGTGTGGTAGGAGTCAGATGGTGGCACAGATGGTCCACGCGAGACCTGGCATAAAACCGCACCCAGTCCAGGATGGCAACTCTACCAGCCCCTTCCATCTGCACAGCTCGTGCGGCGACAGCTACGTTGTTGAACAAGCAGAAGCCACTGCACCGTGCACACGCGGCGTGGTGGCCAGGAGGGCGCACAAGCGCAAATGCGGTCTGCACTGTTCCATCCATCACCGCTCGTGCCGCCTGAGTCACACATCCGGCCGCCAGCCGCGCGGCTAGCGGCGTGCCTTCACTGCCGTATAAATCTGGATCGCCACGGGCTTCAACCAGCGATGTGAAATTGCTGATTCGATCGACATGATCCACAGTGTGCACGGTCAACAGCTCATTGTCAGTCGCAACGTGCGGCGTCAAACTGCGGCATGCAGCCAGCAAGCCCTCCGCCTGGAGACGCTTGTGAATGGCGTGCAATCGCCCTGGTCGCTCCGGATGGAGCGTGTTCGGTGGAGGTGTGTGCTCCGTCATGCGGGCATCGTACACGAACCCCGTGCGGGATGATGGGTTGCTCAGCGCCCCATGGCCAGACGCGAGTCCAGCATCAGAGGAGGATGAGGAGGAAGCAGCCGAGGCGGCAGCGCGGCGGGTGCCATGCTTGTGTGCCGGAGGTGTCGGACCAGGTGGCGGCGTCGGCTGCTTCGCTGAAGGCGCCGCCGGTGCCTCAGCAGGTGTAGGCGATACGAGTGCCTCTTGTGCCATCACACCAGGCTGGCCGAGACTCATCTGGCGCTCCAACAAGTGACTCAACGCATCTGTGTGTTTTGTGCCACACCGCAAGAAGGAACGGTGTGCTGACGTCAGTGTTGCTGCAGACGCATACAAGCAGACGAGATGATTATGTGACGCACCACCAGCAGCAGTTGAACCGTGCTCGCTCGCGGCCTCCGGCGTCGTCAGCAGGGCTCCACCACTGCGAAGGACGTGAGTCTCCACCGGTGTGCCTAGCCGCGTATTCACGGGGCTGTCTCCAGTGGCAGCGGCGTCGGGTGAAAGGTGCGCGTGCTTCATAGCAAGTACCTGTCGCGCACACGGAGCAGAGTTAAGAGAGACATGCGTGGTACAAAGGTGTTGTGGAGAGCGCCTCTCACCTGCACTGCCAGTGGCGACAACTGCTCCTCGCCGCGCAATGTGCCCGACAGCGTTCGGCTTGCTTGTCGTTTCGAGTGCGACAGCGTGCGGACGGAGCCAGGAGCAGCGCCAAATTCTGTTGGGAATGGACTGGTCGCATCATCCGACATGGGGCCATCGCTGGTGCTATGCGGCTGCTCACTGCCACCGCTGAGGTGCTCATCCGTCGATGACATCGCTCCCGCGAGGGAAGCTCGCCCACAGGAGTCTGAAAGACTTGCAAGTTTTTGCAAAGACTTGCAAAGACTTTGAATACATTGAAAGTCTTTAAAGACTTTAAAGTC
>Ga0164296_1005136_pt1 | contig 11606 bp, 12 predicted proteins | sample GEODES057metaG_FD_113533 | JGI IMG/M metagenome (GOLD analysis project Ga0164296, IMG submission 113533) | Dystrophic lake water microbial communities from Trout Bog Lake, Wisconsin, USA - GEODES057 metaG | ecosystem: Environmental > Aquatic > Freshwater > Lake | place: USA: Trout Bog Lake...
AACCCTCCATCATCTCTAAGTACTTCAATACGTTTTGCGACGGCCAACAACTCGCCGCGATCATTCTTAAGTTCACGTTCAAGAGAAACCACCGCCCCTTTGCCTACGCCTCGATCATGCACATGAGTAACGCGGTTGATGCCAAAAACGCGACCACTTAGCGGCATAGATTGAATAAATTCAACATCTTGTTCAGCATGCAATACAGACTGCCATGACACACCAGTACGAGGGTCACGCCACCAAAATCCTGGCGTACAGATAGTCGCCACCATTGATGGAAGTACTTTTAGATTCTTTTCAAATAGATACTCTAAGTCGCCTGGTAGCATTGGTTGAGTCCCTACTCCACATCCCAACGCATATAAAATAAAGTCTCTAGGGCTACATTCATGTACCTTGACTTCAAAACTCCAATTTTTGAGAGAAATATAGTCAATCATAGCGTTGAGAGATGACCGGTGAATGAATGTATTTAGATATTTGGATGAAAAGACAAGATCTGCTGAAATCGACTAACAGCAGGTGTATGTACATAGGGGGCCAATGAGCCACTCAATAAATCCTCCAACAACACAAGCGCTTCATTCAAGGAGTCTTCATCAACAGACTCGAGCATCAAAGCTCCATGAAAATAAATATCTGTTTTGCGTAAAAAATTTGCGGTCACATTTTTAACAATTCGCCAATCAGTCTGAATAAACTGTGAAGCTACTAAATTGAAAGAGTCTTGAACAAGAGTCAATTTTTGAACAATTAGGTCGGTCAACGACTGCTCTAACTCTTTTGGAAATGATTTAACCAATGGTACCAATGCCAGGAAAACTCCTTCGCCCTCTCCTAGGCTGGCAACTTGGGTTGCAAAAATTTTATGAACGTTTTGAAATCGGGGAATAAAGTATCGACTGCTTTCATCTGGGTGGCGCTGTAAATCAAGATAAGCTTCAGAATCAAAGACTTTGGAATCATTTACACGATACAAAGCAAAGTATTTTGGCCCAGTGCTGAGACTGATAAATCTTCGGCCACTGACATAACCGGGGATATTCAACACTCGTTCTCGCATATGCTCGGTGTTGTACCACCGATTGAACGCACGATCATCATTCTCGCCAATATCAGTCCAGATGAAAGTATAGGCATGTCCACCAAGATCCTGCCTTTTGTCCATCACTGCAATGCCCCAACCATACCGCCATCAACTTGCAAACTTGCTCCTGTGATAAAACCAGCGTCCTTGGAACAAAAATAAGCCACCGCAGAGGCCAACTCTTGAGGGCTTCCCAAACGCTTCAAAGGCAGTTGTGCAATTCGTTCAGTCATATCATATGACCCTGTGAGTGCAGGTGTACCAATAGAAGCAGGAAGTACCATGTTGACCGTAATCGCATGTTGCGCCAACTCGTTGGCCAAATGGCGCATCAGACCCGCAACACCTGCGCGAAATACGGTTGACAAGGCATGATTTTTCATGGGCTGCTTCACACTAGCTGAAGTGACCGCCACGATTCGAGCATTCTCACGACCGATCAATAAAGGAACAATGTGTTGGGTCACCATGATTGGCCCCCATAGCTGAGTTTCATGGGCCGCTTGCCATCGAGACATATCAGTCTCTTGCATAACTGTCTTCATCTTCAAGGGAGGACGACCGGTGTTCAAGATCAACAAATCCAAACCACCAAAATGTTGCTTCAAATGATTCTTGAGCACTACCAAGTCAGCTTCTTTCGTCATGTCCCCAGAAACCACACTGACTGTTGAATGATATAAGGTTTGCAACTCCTGCGATAAAGCCTTGAGCTTTTCTTCATTTCTTGAAAAAAGCACCAATCGGCATCCTTCTTTGGCCAACTGATGAGCCACGGCTGCGCCCAGGCCACCCGAGCAAGCCGTGACTAATGCCACCTTACCTTGCAAACCTAAATCCATGAAGACCTCCCGCGCAATACCTTTTGTAAAAGGAATCGACCATATCTAGTCGATGTGATGCAAAAAACAACCAACGAACGCGATCAATTACCCTCAAATACAGGTCGCTGTTTGGCCACAAAAGCGTTGTAAGCTCGTTCATAATCTTTGGTCTGCATACAAATAGCTTGAGCCTGGGCCTCAGCTTCAATTGCATCATCAATGCTCATGCTCCACTCTTGATGAATGCATTTTTTAGTCATTGCGTGGGCAAATGTAGGGCCACTGGCTATGGATACGGCTAACTCATGTGCTTGGGCCAGCAAGTGTTCAGACTCACAGAGTTTATTAAAAAACCCCCATCGCTCCGCTTCAGCACCATCCATTGATCGCCCGGTATAAAGCAACTCTGCCGCGCGACCCGCACCAATCAAGCGCGGCAAAATATTGCACGCCCCCATATCAGCACCGGCCAATCCTACCCGTACAAACAAAAAAGCCGTTTTAGAGTTCGGAGTGCCATACCGTAAATCAGAAGCCATTGCCAAAATAGCACCTGCACCAGCACATACGCCATCAATGGCCGCCACGATAATTTGTGGACATGCTCTCATCTCCTTGACCAAGTCTCCAGTCATACGAGTAAATTTCAACAATCCATCCATGTCATCATTTTTTTGCATTTCTACCAAAGGTCCAATGATTTCATGAACGTCTCCACCCGAACAAAAATTGCCCCCAGCTCCAGTTAGAACGATGGTTTTTATGAAATCGCAATAGCGCAGATTGCGAAAGGTATCACGGAGTTCAGCATAAGACTCTAGGGTTAGTGGATTCTTTCGCTCTGGTCTATTGAGCGTGATGGTAGCAACCTTACCATCAAGCTTCCAAGCGAAATGCTTCGGGTGAAAATTGGCAAAATCAACACCTGTAGGGGCAAAACGATCCGATGTTTTCATAATTCAACTCCTAATCTCATTAAAAATAATACATTCCAATTTATACAATTCATTGGGTAGTTGGGCCTCATCAACCCGCCATGGTCAAACCACCACTCACACTCATAATTTGACCTGTGACGTATGCTGCAGGTTCACTAGAAAAATAAGCCACGGCTTGGGCTATGTCCTTGGGATCAGCAAAACGACGCATAGGAATAGCCTTAAGCAATGCCTCGACGTAATTTTCAGGATTGGCTCTGAGCAATTGAGTCTCAGTGGGTCCAGGACACACACAATTAACATTAATTTTGTAGCGCGTTAACTCACGAGCGAGAGATTTGGTAAGCGCAATCACCCCACCCTTGGCAGCAGCATAAACACTCTCACCGGAGCTTCCCACTCTCCCGGCGTCTGAACTCACATTAACGACACTTCCACCCTTTTCACTTTGAACCATGGGTTCCAAAAAAGCACGAGTGACTCTAATGACACCCATCAAATTAATATCAATCAACTTATCCCATAGCTCTGGTGAATTTTTCAAAAAGGCTTGGGAAGTTGACCAACCAGCGTTGTTGACAAGTACGTTCGGAGCTAAATTTTGCGCGACAAGTTGCTCGCGAACATGGGCGATTTGTTTAGGCTCGCAAACGTTCATCTCATATGAGACTGCAAATCCATTTTGATCTTGAATTAGCTTAGCCGTTTGGGCAGCTAATTCTGCACTCATATCTGTCACGATCACTTTGGCACCTTGCTCAGCAAGAGTTACTGCGATGGACTGCCCTATGCCTGAGCCAGCACCTGTGACCAGTGCAATTCTTGCGTTGAGTTGCATGTTATTTCCTTTGTTTTGAGCGTTGTAAAAAATTTGATATTAATTGCTGCGTTTCAGGATTTTTTTGAAGAGCATAAGTCTCTTCAATCTCACATTCAAATCCCTGACGCGAAGGTGCTAAATCGAGACACTTTTTTATGCTTGAAAGCGTCATCTTGGGCACGGATACTAAAGAGTTGCAAAAATCGTGACAAAAGCTCTCGCCTTGTCCAGGAGGCACTATCTCATCAACCAATCCCAAATCATGGGCTTGTTTGGCTGAAATGATCTCACCAGTCATGATCATTCGCTTCGCTTTTTGCCCGCCAATCAAACGAGTCAAGCGTTGAGTTCCGCCTGCTCCAGGTAAGAGCCCAATTTTGCACTCTGGCAGACCTAGTTTCACGCCATCCTCAACCACTCGAAAATCACAAGCAAGTGCCAACTCTAGACCCCCACCGGTCGCAATACCAGACAAGCAAGCAAGTGTTGGGATACCCAACAATTCAATAGAGCGAAAAATATTTTGCATGGTTTGCGCCAAATGACGTAACTTATCAGGGCCGTCGCCCTCATGCATAACTCGTCCCATGTAAGAAATATCTGCCCCAGCTGAAAAAAAACGTCCTCTTGCAGCAAATATTAAAGCTCGGCATTTAGGATCTTTGGCGATTATTTCGATATCACTTTGTAAAAAATGCAAAGCAACATCATCAAACGCATTTGCCGGAGGCTTATCAAAATAGAGGGTATAGACTCCCTGAGGGTCTTTTCTTAATTCAAACATAAATAGGCCCATTGTAAGAATTTCCTACAAATGCGCCATAGTAGATTTACCAATGATGAATTCTTAAATCAGCACTAGAATTTTTCAGGGTTAAGCTAAACGTTCTCATATGAGCTTTTGAATGAATCTACAACGAATTAACCCAAAACCCTAGCCCCTTTGCAATTCCATCACTTTTGGAGTGTATTCATGAGTTTTTCGCTGACCGAGGATCAAATTGCCATTCAGGACCTCGTTCGCAAAGTTGCTCGCGAAAAAGTCGCACCCCGAGCCCACGAAATTGATCGTCTAGCCCAGTACCCACAAGACATGTTTGATCTCCTCAAGGAGATCGGGCTATTTGCCCTGCCTTTCCCAAATGAATTTGGGGGAATGTCAAGCTCATTGTGTGCTTGTTTAGCCATTGAGGAGCTTGTACGAGTATGCTACAACACAGGTTATTTACTGGCTGTGCAATGGACACCCTTTGGAGCTATTGAAGCTGGAGGAACGCAAGCTCAAAAAGATCAATACCTGCACGGCTTGGCCAATGGAAACATTCGCGGTGCAATTGCCATGACTGAGTCTCAAAGCGGCTCTGATGTCGCTGGACTTAAAACAAGTGCCAAGCAAGTAGGCGATGGATACTTACTCAACGGCTCCAAAATTTGGTGCACTGGTGCGTCCGTTGCAGATTTTATTTTAGTTGCGGCTAAGGTCAAGGATGGCAGCCCAAAGGGGAAAATTTGCCTCTTTTTTGTGGATACCAAAGCAAAGCGACTCACCATCGGAAAAAAAGAAGACAAGATCGGTGCTCGTGGCATTCCTTCTTGCCCTTTATTTTTAGACGATGTATTGGTGCCCGAAACTGCATTACTAGGAAGTGTTGAACAGGGCTTCAAAATTGTGATGCAAGCTATGAACACAGCCAGACCTCTGCATGCCGCCAGGGGAGTAGGCTTGGCTCAAGGTGCGATTGATTTGGCTTCTGATTTTTTAAGCAAACGCCAAGCTTTTGGGAAAAAAGTCAGTGAATTTCAAGGTGTAAGGTGGATGCTGGCCGATATGCAAATGCAAACCCATGCAGCCAGAGGTCTGGTCTACCACGCCGCCAGCATGGTAGACCAAGGTATCCATGGAAGCGAGCTCGCACCCTATGCAGCCATGGCCAAATGCTTTGCCACCGACACCGCAATGAAGGTTGCGACCGATGCAGTTCAGCTCTTTGGTGCAGCTGGAATTTCAGCAGACTATCCAATCAATCGCTATATGCGAGACGCCAAAGTTTTGCAAATTGTTGAGGGCACCAACCAAATTCAGCGCAACATCATTGCCGATAGCCTCTTAGGCCGTGCCCCAAGATAACCTCATTTGAAAGTTAATAACATGAACCTTCCCACTGTTGGACTCGGATTTTATTTTGAAGATTTGCCGCTAGGGCGTCAATTTAAAACCATCGGACGCACTATTACTGAAACAGATATCACCAATTTTTGTAATGCTACTGGCAATACAGAGGTACTTTTTACCAATTTAGTTTTCCTAGCAGAAGAGTCAGATCTCAAGGGTCGTCCTGTTCCAGCACCACTAACTTATTGCATATCTGAGGGTTTATTGGTTCAAGCAACGATGCAACATACGGGTTTTGCTTTTTTACATATGGATCTTGATGTACACGCACCATTGATGGCAGGTGACACTATTCATGTGGAGGTGGAAGTCATTGAGTCCAGGCTTAGTAAAAGTCGTCCCAATCGTGGCCTCGTAAGGACTCGCAATAAAGTAGTTAACCAGCACGGCGTAGTAGTTATAACCTACACCCCTTTACGGATGATTAAATGTAAAGGCGATGCCAATCATGGCTGAGTCTCAGTCTACCTCCAAGCGCCCTAAGGCGAATAATGGTCCACTATCTGGGATCAAGGTACTTGACCTAAGTCAGTTCATTTTGGGGCCCGTCTCCACTCAAATTATGGGAGATATGGGAGCCGAGGTCATTAAAGTAGAAACACCCACTGGAGACATGAACCGAGACATTGGGCCACAACGTCACGCAAAAATGTCCGCACTATTTTTGGGAATGAACCGAAACAAGAGATCTGTTGTACTTGATCTTAAAAATCCAAAAGCGCTTGAAGCACTGTACACCATGGTGAAAGAATGCGATGTCTTTATTCACAGCATGCGCCGTAGTGCAACCGAACGCTTGGGTATTTCTTACAAGGACATTAGCGCTATTAACCCGCGAATCGTTTATGCAGCAGGCCAGGGTTATAGCTCCAAAGGTCCTGATTCTGAACGACCCGCTTATGACGATGTCATTCAAGGAGAGAGTGGCATAGGAGGGATCAATCATTTATTCCATGGCGAACCTCATTACTTTCCAATGGCATTTTGTGACAAGTTTTGCGGTTATGTTTTGGCCTCCTCGGTGGGGATGGCTTTATATCATCGCGAGAAAACTGGCGTAGGGCAAGAAATTGAGGTCCCCATGCTTGAGACCGTCATGTCATTTAATTTAATCGAGCACCTATGGACTGGGCAGTTTGATAGCCCTCAAGGGGATTTGGGATATCAACGGGTTTTGATGAAAGATCGCAAACCATTTGCGACCCAAGATGGTTTTGTTTGCCTCATGGCCACAAGTGATGATCAATGGCAGCGACTGTTTGGTGCATTAGGTCACCCAGAGATGGCACAAGACAGCCGATTTGCAAAATTGGTAGATCGTTCATTGCATTTTCCTGAGCTTTACGCTTTTGTTGCTGAAAAACTTAAAACAAACACCACAAGCTTTTGGCGAAAAGCCCTAGACAAAGCCGATGTGCCCAACGGTCAAGTAAGGATGTTGGCTGATTTACCCACTGATCCTTACCTTCAAACATCTGGTTTTTTTCACCACTACTCACATCCCTTGGCTGGCGACATGGTCACACCGTCTATACCCGTCAGCTTTTCGGCTACTCCTGGGGAAATTCGCACCCCCCCCCCCACACTTGGCCAACATACAGAGGAGGTGTTGAGAGAGTTTGGGCTTAAAGATCAAGAAATTCAAGCTCTCAGCAATCGATGATGAAAAATCTCAATAGCACTCAAACGCATTCTCCACTTCGGAGAAAAACACTCAAGGTTCTGGGACTGGCAATGAGTGCACCCAGTCTTTTAGGGCAGACTAAGGCTTGGTCACAAAGTCAATACCCTGACCGCGCTATCCGTTTAGTTGTTCCGTTTGCACCGGGTGGATCAACTGATATTTTAGGTAGGCGTATCGCTCAGCGCCTCACTTCAATTTTAGGTGTGAGTGTCGTTGTAGATAACCGAGCTGGCGCTGCGGGTGCAATTGGTTGCACTGAGGTAGCTCACAGCACTCCTGATGGCTATACCTTGCTTCTTGGCACAACTGGTACTCACGCCATCAACCCTTTTACAATGATCAACCCGACCTATGATGCAGTCAAGGACTTCAACCCGATTGCACTTCTCGGAACGCAACCATTTTCACTGGCTGTCCACCCATCTCTCGGTGTTAATAATTTAAGTGACTTGGTGAACTTGGCGAAACAACAACCTGGGAAACTGTCCTACGCCTCTGCTGGTGCAGGTGGAATTGCACATTTAACTGCTGAGCTTTTTAAGCAAATTGCAGGTAATTTGGACATAGTTCACATCCCTTATAAGGGTGGTGGCCCTGCCATTCAAGACGTATTGGCTGGCCATGTTCCAATCATCTCTGACTCTTTCAGCACAACCTACCCTTACCATCGACAAGGAAAATTAAAGGTCTTGGCCATGACTGCCAGCACCAGATCAAAGTCTGCACCTGATGTTCCAACTGCGATCGAACAAGGCTTTGTGAATTTCACCTCGGCAACTGCTGGAATACTTTTGGCTCCCTCTAAAACACCAAAACCTGTCATAGAGACGGTTTATAGAGCCGTAGAAAAATCCTTAGCAGACAATACTTTCTTAAAAGAACTTGAAGCAATTTCAATAGACCCTAGCCCAGGATTCACTGCCGATAAAACCCTTCAGTTTATTAAAGCGGAGATGAGTAAATGGGGCCCAGTAGTCAAAGAAACTGGCACAAAAATGGAATGAGTTAATGACTGTACACCCCAATTCTAAAAATTTCACAGATAAAGTTGCACTAATCACTGGCTCGAGTCGAGGTATTGGCTTGGCTATTGCAAATCGGTTGTGCCAAGACGGTTATCGGGTCGTACTCAATTCCAGCAAGGAGGCCTCTTTAAATGAGGCCACCCAGTCACTGATGAAGCAGTATGGAGAGACTCGAATTTTTGGTGTGCAAAGCGATGTTAGCGATGAGTCAAGTGTTCGACAAATGTTCGAGCGAATTCATTCCCACTGGGGTCGGTTAGACGTACTGATGAATAATGCGGGAATCTCACCAAGGCTTAATGGCGAAAAACCCACCGTTGAAACCACACCAGCCGAACATTGGTTACAAACAATTGCGATCAACTTAACAGGCACTTTTTATACTTGTAAATATGCATTGCCAATGATGAAACCTCAAGGATGGGGACGAATCATCAATATGAGCTCGCAAGCTGGACGAATGTTCACTGGCTTTGCCAGTGCACATTATTCGGCCAGTAAAGCTGGAATCATTGGTTTTTCAAGAGTGCTGGCTGGTGAAGTTGGTGAATTTGGCATCACAGTCAATTGTATTTCACCAGGCAAAATTCAAACCTCCATGGCCGCCTCCTATGCAAAAGCACAGGAAGTCGAAGACATCTATCGCGCCAGAACACCACTCAAGCGAATTGGCGAAGTTCAAGATGTGGTGGGAGCAGTTTCCTTTTTGGCAGGTACAGAATCAAACTTCATGACAGGTTCAGTTATCGACGTGAGCGGCGGTTTTTATATGCCTTGAGAATCTACCTTGACAATTAGTTCAAACTATTTACTCTATCAACTCAACTCCTCACTACTACAAACGCAATGGGTCCTCTAGCGCACCTGAAAGTGATTGAAATGGCTGGTCTTGGGCCTTGCCCCATGGCAGCCATGCTCTTAGCAGAAATGGGGGCAAAGGTGATCCGCATTGATCGACTCCAAGCTATTGACTTAGGGCTTAAGCGTCCACTGAAGTTCGATCTTTTAAAGCGCTCAAGGGACACCGTAGGATTAGATTTAAAGTGCAAAGAGAGTATTGCATTGGTACTCGACTTGGTCAAAGAAGCCGATATTCTCATTGAAGGCTTTCGCCCTGGGGTCATGGAGAGATTGGGTTTAGGGCCTGAGGAATGCCGCAAGGTCAACCCCAAACTTGTATTTGGTCGGATCACAGGTTGGGGACAAAGTGGTCCCTTGTCCCAAGCCGCTGGACATGACTTGAACTACATTGCTCTCACGGGTGTGCTCAACACCATTGGCCCCAAGGGACAAGCGCCTTCAATTCCTTTGAACTTGCTGGGCGACTTTGGAGGTGGAGCACTCTACCTGGCCATGGGTGTCCTCGCTGCAACATTGGAGTCTCAACGCTCGGGGCAAGGGCAAGTAGTGGATGCGAGTATTGTGGACGGCGTTTCTTCGCTGGCCACAATGTTTTATGGATTTATGGCGGCAGGCATGTGGAAAAACGAACGCGCCAGCAATTCGATTGACTCGGGGTCACATTTTTGCAATGTTTATGAATGCTCAGACCACCGCTACATCACCATCTCTCCTGTAGAGGGTCGGTTTCATGATTTGCTGCTAGATAAGTTGGGGCTTAACAAGGAAAAGTTTGGCAATCAGATGGATGCGCAATCTTGGCCAAAGATGATAAAAACCTTATCAGACATCTTTAAAACTAAGACACAGCAAGAGTGGTGCGAATTGCTCGAAGGCAGCGATGTTTGTTTTGCACCAGTCCTCACCTTGGAGGATGCACACTTGCATCCTCACATGGCAGAACGCGAAACACTGGTCACGGTCGATGGAGTATTACAGCCCAATGCGTTTCCACGGTTTGAGAAAACACCGCTGAACAAACCCACACCCCCTAAAAGTATCAACGCTCAAAACACTCGTCTTTGCTTATCAAGTTGGCTTAACTCAGAACAAATGAAACACTACACAGACATGGGCGTCATTGAATAAGCAACCCAGGATTTTTATAAACGAAAGGGAGAAACTGATGATCAAAAAATTACTAGCTCCAATCCTCTTCAATGGGCTATTGATTGCAGTTTGCTCTCAGGCTCAAACACTGCCCTATCCCAATAAACCCATTCGACTCATCGCACCTCTCCCAGTTGGTACTGCTACCGATACTGTGGCAAGAATTTTGGCCAATGAGCTCACGAACTCCTTAAAGCAAAATGTAATTGTGGACAATCGTGTCGGTGCAGACGGAGCAATTGCGGGTGCTGAGGTGAGTCACGCCCCTGCAGATGGCTACACCCTTCTCTTTGGCACCAATAGTCCAATGGCCGCGGTACCAGCCTTGCGGAAAAATCCACCCTACGATCCCACCAAGGATTTCACCCCCATCACCTTGGTAGGACGTTATTCATCGTTTCTATGGGTCAATTCAAAACTTCCCATCTACTCATTGTCCGATTTGATTTCATATGCACGTGCCAGTCCAGGAAAACTCAATTACGCGACAGGCAACACGGGTGGAATAGTAGCGATGGCACAAACTTTGTCCCTTGCTGGCAACTTAAAACTCGTGCACGTACCGTACAAAGGCGAGCCTGCCGCATTAATTGATTTGGTTGCAAACACCATCCAAGTGATGTTTGCCACACCCACTACAGCACAGTCTTATGCACGTGAAGGAAAAATCCGCGTTTTAGCAACCACATTACCCCAACGTAGCCCAGGATCTCCAGAAGTGCCCACTTTGGCTGAGGCAGGGATACCGAAGTTTTCCGTCTCCCTTTGGGCCGCAATCTATGGTCCACCAGGCATGTCCAACCTACTTTCAGAACAGTTGACAAAGGAGATTGGGAGTGTTTTATCTCGCACAGATGTTAGAGAAAAGCTGGAGGCGCAACAATTTTTTGCTCAAACCTCAACCCCTAAAGAGTTAGAGGTTTTCACAGCAGAACAACTGCAGATTTATGCCAGAACACTAAAAGAGGCTGGCGTACAAGCCGAGTGAGACAAACCTCTTGCGATTTGTCTCCCGATCAATACTCTCACTGTAAAGAGGGAA
>Ga0164296_1005138_pt1 | contig 11604 bp, 9 predicted proteins | sample GEODES057metaG_FD_113533 | JGI IMG/M metagenome (GOLD analysis project Ga0164296, IMG submission 113533) | Dystrophic lake water microbial communities from Trout Bog Lake, Wisconsin, USA - GEODES057 metaG | ecosystem: Environmental > Aquatic > Freshwater > Lake | place: USA: Trout Bog Lake...
ACCATTACCTGCTAAGCCCCTCGTCAATTTCGGTGTTCAAACGCTACCGAACAGTACTATTCACCGCTCGGAAGCCACGGCCTGCCCCGCCCATGCGTTAACGGGGCAGACCGCAGCTGCTTCACGGTCCAGTACTGCCGACCGAAGCGCTTAGTAGTCGGATGCGTCGTACGTGATAACGCCGCGAACATTCTTTCCGCTGTTCATGTCCGCGTAACCCTGGTTGATGTCCTCCAACTTGTACGTCGTGGTGATCAGTTCATCCAGCTTGAGTTCACCTTCCATGTAGGAACGCAGAAGGTTCGGAATGTCATACCGCGGATTCGCACTGCCGAAAATTGAACCCTGAAGTCGCTTCTCGAACATCGAGAACAAGAAAAGGTTCAACTGAACGTCCGACTCAAGAAACCCGCCCAAGCCCGTCACCACGCAGGTGCCGCCCTTCGAGATCAGATTCAGGGCCTCCTGGATGTGCTCCCCGCGAATACGACCGATGGAGATCACTGCCTTGTCCGCCATGCGGCCCCACGTCAGTTCGGTGATCGGCTCAAGAGCTTCAGCCATGCTCGCAAACGTATGCGTTGCACCCATGGTCTTGGCGAACTCTCGCTTAAAGGGAACAGGGTCGATTGCAATGATGTGTCGAGCACCGGCCATGCGTGCACCCTGGATGGCATTTTGGCCGATACCACCACAACCGATCACGATGAACGTATCTCCCGGCTGAACATCCGCCGAGTACACAGCAGATCCCCAGCCGGTGGTGACTCCGCAGCCCACCAACGCAGCCTTCTGCAATGGGATGTCATCAGCAATCTTGATGGCCGACGACTCGTGCACCGTGACATACGGAGAGAATGTCCCCAAGAGGCACATCGGCGAGGCTGGCTGGCCCTTCACGAAGATCCGATTGGTGTTATCGGCAATGCCTCGCCCGGTGAGCAGGGTAGCGCCCAAGTCGCACAGGTTCTGGTGACCGGTTGCACACGATGGGCACCGCCCACACGATGGGAGGAACCCGAGGACGATGTGGTCGCCTTCCTTCACGGAAGTGACTCCAGCGCCAACCTTGGTGACGATGCCCGCACCCTCATGCCCACCAATGAACGGGAATGCCCCTGGCTCCACCATGGGCATATCACCTACGCGCACATGCTCGTCGGAGTGGCACAGCCCCGACGCAGCCAACTGCACCTGAACTTCACCGGCTACCGGATCCCCGAGTTCAACTTCTTCAATCTGCCAATCCTCATTGGCACCCCAAAGCACTGCGGCTTTCGTCTTCACGATACTTCTCCCTTTGTCCGTATGAGTCGTGCCTAATTAGAGTTGAAGCGCCTTGATCTCGAGGAATTCCTCGATACCGGCCGACCCGGCCTCCCGCCCTTGGCCGGACTGCTTGTAGCCACCGAACGGCGCTGCGGGGTTGAAATCGCCACCATTGACCATGATCTGGCCGGCGCGCAATTGATGCGCCACGCGAAGGGCTCGGTCCTGGTCTGCTGACCACACCGCACCTGCCAGGCCGTAGACCGTGTCGTTTGCGATCCGCACGGCGTCTTCCTCAGTGTCGTACGGGAGGATGCAGAGCACCGGCCCAAATATTTCTTCACGAGCAATCGTCATATCGTTGCTGACGTCTGAAAAGACGGTCGGAGTCACGAAATATCCGGTGGACTTTCCGGAGTCAAGCCCGCCGATGATCACCGTTGCACCTTCGTCAATTCCCTTTTGAATGTAACCCAGTACCCGATCCTGCTGAGCCTTGCTCACCAAAGGACCCAAGACTGTTCCTGGCGCATCCCACGCTCCGATGGCATACCCAGCGACGAGCTTGCGCATCACCTCTTCTGCCTCGGTCTTGCGCGACGCCGGGACCAGTACGCGCGTCAGTGCGGTGCAGGCCTGTCCGCAGTTCAGCCCGATGGAGTTCAGCAAGCCGCCATTGATGGCGGATTCCATGTCCGCATCATCAAGAATGACGTTCGCGGACTTTCCGCCTAATTCCAGCGATACTCGCTTCAAGGTTCCGGCTGCGACCTCCGAGATGCGCTTTCCGGCTCGAGTGGAACCGGTGAACGAGATCATGTCAACGTCTGGATGGGCGACAATCGCTTCGCCGACATCAGGGCCAAGGCCACTGACCATGTTGAACACACCTGCTGGCAGGCCTATCTCATCAAAGACGCTTGCCAGTCCATAGGCCAGTAACGGGGCTACCTCAGACGGTTTTACGATCACCGTGCAGCCCGCAGCAAATGCGGCTGCGACTTTCAGGGCGATCTGGTGGGCAGGGAAGTTCCACGGAGTTATGCAACCAACGACGCCGATCGGCTCCTTTACGATGACGGAGTTTCCGACGCGATCTGCTTCGAACGCATAGTTGCGGGCCAATTCAGCATAGAAGCCGAAATTGAAGATCGGTAGGCCCATCTGCACCAACTTCGAGGCTTCCAACGGTGCCCCGACATCAATGGAGGCCAGCTCACCGAATTCCTCCAGGCGTTCCATCAGCAGTTCTGAAACGCGCTGCAAATAGGCGGCGCGCTCGGCGGCTGGCAGCGCTGACCAGGACGGAAGCGCGGCCTTTGCAGCCGCGACAGCCTTGTCAACATCCGAGGCTGACCCTTCGGCTACATGGGCGATGACCGCCTCTGTTGCCGGATTGAACACGTCTAGGGTTGCTGAGTTGTCCGAAGCAACCCATTGGCCATTGATGTAGACAGCGGTGGCATCGACCACGCGGCCGGCGCGAAGTTCTGCGAGCATCCCATCAAGTGTCGGCGTAGCGACTGTGTGTGACATCTTTTCTCCTAGTACTCGACTGGACATCTGATTCTTGACTGCTGTGGCTGCCTGGGCTCAGGCTTTACTCGACGGTGACTCCATCTACCTGGGGTAACAAGGGTTCGTCTGAACTTCCCGGAAGCTGACTGGCATCGGTCCGAGCCAGGCGCTTTCGGGTGCGCTCCTCCGCAGAGCGCTGGCGGCCCAGGGCCACGGCTACCGCCACCACAAGGGCCGTGCCGCTGAACATGGGTGCCAACCACTGCGCGTCAGTGGCCAGTTGCAGGCCCTTGACACCCGTAGCCAACACGAAGATCGCCAGTACTGTGCCCCAAACGTTAAATCGGCCTGGAATTATCTGGGTGGAGCCCAGGAAAACTGCGGCAAACGCTGGCAGCAGCAGGGATGAACCATAGGTCAGTGACGGGCCGGCGTACGAGGCATAGAACGCACCGGCGATTCCGGCGATCAGACCCGAGATGATCATTGAGACCCACGTGTACATGCCCACTCGTGCACCGGAAAGTCGTGCGGCTTCAGGGCTGGATCCGATTGCGAACAGGTACCGGCCAAAGGGGGTCTTTTGCAGGAGCCACCAAACGATGAAGGCAAGGGCGAACATGTAAATGACGATGATCTGAAATCCGCCTACCAGGGTCTGGGTGAAGTTATTCCAGGAATCAATACTCGGCGGCATCGGTTGCGAATTATTCGTGATGATGATTTGAAATGCGGTAATGATTGAGCCAGTACCAAGAGTGGTGATGAATGAACTCACCTTGAGACGGACGACGAAGAAGCCATTCACAGCGCCGATCACGGCGCCCAATACAACTGCTGAGACAACTGCCTTCGGCCACGCCCACCCGTCATTGATGAGCAGGATCGCAGTCATTGTGCAGATATTCGCATTGGCCCCCACGGAAAGGTCGAATTGTCCTGCTGCGATCGGAACAAGGACCGCCAGTGCCAACATGCAGGCCGTAGCCTGGTCCGCTGCAACTGTATGCACGGTGAACATGGTCGGGAAGTAGTGAGGCTGCCAGATGGAGAACGCGATGATCAGCGCAATCCACAGGTACACGCCGCTGTACTTTTCAAATCCCAAACCGCGGGGCAACTTCATCGCCGTTCTCCTCTGATCATTTCTCTAATCACGCATCCAGCGCTGCGCGGGTGATGCCGTGGACGGATACGCGCTCTCCCACCAGCACGTCGGCAATACGGCCATTTCGCATCACTAGGATCCGATCGCAGATTGTTGCCAGTTCATCGACATCTGACGAGCTGACTAACACAGCGGCGCCGGCTTCCGCGGCACTGAACAGTGCCTGATGCAATTCGGCCTTTGCTCCGACGTCAACGCCTTGCGTCGGCTCGTCGAGAAGGTAGAGCGACGGCTGGCGCTGGAACCACTTGCCGTAGATAATCTTTTGCTGATTGCCCCCGCTGAATGTCGCCATGGGCTGCTCAGTTCCACCCGACGGGCGAACGCCGAGCTTGGAAAACCACTGCTTGGCGAGGAGCACTTCCAGGCCCTTTCTCAGCGTGGGAAATCTCCAAATCGTGCTCAGAGAGGTGAAGCCGATGTTCTCGCGAGCGGTGAGGTCCATGAAGCATCCCTGTAACTTTCGCTCGGCAGGGATGTAAGCCACGCCAGCTGCCATTGACAGGTCGGGTCGCCTGCTGGTGATTGCTTGGTCATTGACCTGAATGGTTCCCGCATCATGAGGTCGGGCACCAAAGACGGTCGCGCATAAGGCGTCCCTGCCTGACCCGGTGATGCCGGCGACACCCACAATTTCGTGTTCATGCACATCCAGGTTGACATCCCTCAACGCTTCAGATGCCAACCCCTGCACGGTCAGCACGGGTGCACCCTTGCGGTCGTCAGATTCCGACTTGCGGTGCGCCTGCTCAAGGGCTGCGCCCAGGAGTTGCTGCAGCAACTTCTCGCGCGTGAGACCGGCTACTTGTTCGGTGGCAACCTTGACTCCGTCGCGAAGCACCGTGGCACGCTGGGCGATCTCGAATACCTCATCCAAGCGATGTGTCACGTACAACACGCCAATGCCTCGTGCTCGCACTCTGCGAACGATGGCAAGCAGAAGCTCAACTTCGTGTTCTGGGAGTCGAGCGGTCGGTTCGTCCAGGACCAGGAGATGTACGGGTGCTGATTCGTCCTCAATGAGTGCTCGAGCAACCGCCACGCCGGTTTTCTGAGCCGGAGATAGCCGCCAGATCGGCATCGCCGGATCCAAGTCCAGTGACATTGCTTCCAGAGCCAAGCGTGCGCGCTTTCGAGTGGTCTTCTCACGAATCGTGCCGACGCGAGTGGGGAATCCCGGTCCGAACGCGAGATTGTCACTGATGGAGCAATCCTCGATGAGACCAAGATCCTGGTGCACGAACCGAGCGCCAACTTCGTATGAAGAGTGAGGCACTCCAAAGGTCAGGTGCGCGCTATTGACCAAGACCTCCGCACCGGGATCTGGCTTGTGGTATCCAGACAGCACCTTGATGAGGGTGGATTTTCCGGAGCCGTTCTCACCCAACAGTGCGTGCACTTCACCAGCTTCGATGGCGAAACTCACGCCATTGAGCGCACGCCCACCAACAAATGTCTTGGTGAGATTTGTAATGGCAAGAGCGGCAGTTGGTGCCGGCGACCCGAAGGTCGCCGGCACCTGAGCTGCCGAGCTGGTGCTCAGCTCACGCCCCAGAGCTTCTTGTACTCAGCCTGGTAGTTGTTCGGCGCAGTCATTCCAGCGGTGGAGGGCGTTCCGATGTTCTGCTTGGTCTCCAGTTGCATCGGACGGCCGCCGTCGGCCAGCGGCACGGCCATGTGCTCCATTGTGCGAAGCACGATGTCCATGGCAATCCAGCCGTACTGTGACTCAGGCGACGCGATAATCGACAGCTGCGTACCGTTCTTCACAGCAGTGGCGTTGTTGATATCGGGGGATCCACTGACGATATTCAGGTTATTGATGCCCGCAGCCTTGAGTGCAGGTTCCAAGCCCCCGATGAATGCGCCATCGGTGTTGACCAGGTAGGAGATCGAGGGATCCTTCTGCAGCGCGGAGATGATTGCCGGAACGATGCCGTTGGTTGCGAGCTGCGCGGGTGTCAGGTCTAGCGGTGTGACCTGGCATGCGGAGCATCCGCGCGCCATCTCTGCCTTGAAACCATCGCCGAATGCCTTCAGCACAGCGTAGGCGGGAACGTCCATGACCAGCGCCTTGGCGTTTGCCTTCGAGGTGGAGATGACGTAGTCAGCCATGACCTTGCCGGACTTGACGTAGTCAGGTCCGCCAGCTGCGCCCTGGGTCACCACGCTGCTGGGGACGGAGTCGCCCAGTGCCATCGGGGTGATGAAGACACCGGCAGCCTTGTACAGCGGCTGGAGGTTGTTCCACAGTGCCTGCGAGTATCCGATTGGGCTCACGGCAACGGGGTTGTACTGCAGTGCGTCCTTCACGGCCGCAGTCAACGTGGCGCCATCGGTGGTGTTGTAGCTGGTGACCTTGTACGGCATCTTCGCGGCCTTGGCGGCCGCTACTGCTCCGTCAGAGATCACGTGGCACTGGGGAAGCTCACAGGTGATGATGATCCACGGCTTGGCCGTTGAGAACTTGCCCTTGAGCGGAACATGCTGGTTGATGGATGTTGGGGCCACCAAGTAGGGACGCATTGCGGCGGTTGCCGTGGCAACCTGGCTGCCGGTCGTCACCGCGAGGGCGGACGTAGCCGTGGCAGCCACCATCGCGGTCACGGCAACAGCGGTGCCCGCTGCCATCCATGCCCGCTTGGAAAGGCGGTTGTTCATCTGTGCTCCTTAGGTAGACCACGCTTCTGCGCGGCTGTGCGCGTAATCACACCACCGCCTCAATCCGCTGTCAACTACTTTGTTGAAATTCTTCTACGTTTGTGTTGACTGATATTTCCGGTCCCATTAGCGTCCCTCTCGTGGGGGCACACCAAGCGCCTCTTATCGGACAGGCGGGATGAATGTGGTGAATCGGTCATTACCGACAGGGGTGGAAACCTCTGACGGACTCACCGAAGCACAGCGCCGCATGCTCAATAGTGACGTCCTGGTACTTCTGGCCCGCCTTCACCGAGAATTCGAACCCCGCCGGCAAGAGCTTCTCCGCCGCCGCCGGGTGCGCAACAGGGAGATCTCGACCGGACTGCTTCCCGACTTCCTGAGCGAGACACGGGCTATTCGCGCTGCCACCTGGCACGTTGCCCCTCCGGCCCCGGGTCTGCACGATCGCCGAGTCGGCATCATCGGGCCACCGGAGCTGCCCGCGATGCATCAGGCGGTGGCCTCGAATGCGAACGTGTACTTGGCGGACTTCGAGGACACCTTGTCCCCGACTCTGCGCAACGTCCTCCAAGGTCACATGAGCGTCCGAGATGCGTACCTAGAACGCATGTCCTTTCGCGCGAATCCGTCAGGCGTTGGTGAACCAGGCACTCCCACGATCATGATTCGTCCACGCGGCTGGCATCTCGTTGAACGCGGAATACGAATTGACGGGATGCCGGTCTCGGCAGGCTTGTTCGACTTCTGCCTGTACATGATGACCAGTGCACAGTTGGCAATTGAGTCAGGTCATGGGCCCTACCTGGTGCTGCCGAAAATCGAGGGACATTTCGAAGCTCGGGTATGGAATGACATTTTCATCGGCACGCAGGCGGATCTGGGAATTCCCTTCGGCACAATCAGGGCAACCGCACTGATCGAAACCATTACGGCCGCATTCGAAATGGATGAGATTCTCTACGAATTGCGGGATCACAGCGCCGGCTTAAGCGCCGGTCGCTGCGACTACATCTTCTCTGCGATCAAACGATTTCGACTGCTCGGTGAGCAATATCTGCTGCCTGACAGAGCGCAAGTGACAACGACGGTCCCTTTCATGCGCACGTACTCCCAATTGCTCGTGCAGACATGTCACCTGCGCGGCGCTCATGCCATTGGCGGGATGTCGGCATCCCTACCCAGCGGAATTGACTCCATCGCGAGCATGGGTGTACTTCAGTCCGTTCAACAGGATGCGTTGCGTGAAGCCTATGACGGATTCGATGGATCCTGGGTTACGCATATGGACATAGTCCCAACAGTTCGCGAGGCTTTCGACACGCGACTGGGAAGTAGCCCTCACCAGCTTGAAGCTCCCCTTCCCGGCATTCAACCGCAGGCAGCAGATCTGCTGGACCTGACCAGCGCTACAGGCGCAGTCACCCTTGACGGCTTGCGAAGCAACGTGCGACTTACGATCCACTACCTCGAAGCCTGGCTGCGTGGATCAGGTGCAGTGGTGATGGATAACCATGCCCAAGACACGGCCACCGCTGAAATCAGCCGCACTCAACTGTGGCAATGGATAAAGACTTCGGCGCGTTGTGCCGAAGGTCCGGTCGTGACCAGAGATTTGGTTCTGGAGATACTGAATTCCGAACTACAGGAGATTCGTACGCAGGAAGGCGAGGTGTCCTACAGCCAAGGAAGATATGCGGAGGCAACCGACATCTTTGGTGAAATTGTCCTCCGACCAGAGTTCGTCGAGTTCCTGACTATCCCTGCCTATGCACGTTTGAGCGAATAGAGGACACCCTATGCCGAAGATTTACCCGTCGCCTGAGTCCCTGGCGGCTGAATGCGGAACAACGATTGGAACCTCGGATTGGTTCACGATTTCGCAGTCGGACATCGACCGCTTCGCCGAGGTCACTCATGACCATCAGTGGATTCATGTCGATCCCGAACGCGCCTCAGCGACCGAGTTTGGTGGCACCATCGCGCACGGCTATCTCGTATTGTCCTCCTTGCCTCGCATTGTTGCCGATGTCTATGCAATTCAACATATTTCCATGGGTATCAACTACGGCGCAGACAGGATTCGCTTTCTCACGCCGGTTAAGGCAGGTGGCAGAATTCGCGGCACGGTCACGCTCAATCAAGTGGTGCCTATCGCTTTAGGGACGCAGTTCCATTTCGGAATGGTTGTCGAATTGGAAGGCTCCTCGCGTCCCGCGCTCATCGCAGACGTTATCTACGTCTATGCTTCGGCGACCTAACTCATCCGGTGCGATCGACGACGTAATCACAGAGCAACTCCAACGCGTCCCGAGCGGAGTTGCGCGGCAGCGTCATCAGTCGATCTCGGGCCGTGTTCGCCCAGACCCGAGCTTGCTCGCGTGCCTGCTGCAGGCCGTCGTGGGCGCGAAGTAACGTCAACGCCTCAGCATGCTCTGCCTGGTCCGGCAGCGGTCGGGACAGCAGTTCTCGTAACCGCGCATCCGCTGGGTCAGTGCCCTGCAAGGCGATCAGGGCAGCCAGCGTCGGAACCCCCTCCTTCAGGTCAGTTCCCGGGGTCTTGCCGGACTGGGTGCTATCGCTGGTGATGTCGACCAGATCGTCGGCAAGCTGGAACGCAATACCGATCGCTTCGCCAAATGCGGTCAGGGTTGCAACGGTCTGCGCGTCAGCACCGGACATCAACCCGCCATACCAGCCGCTGGCGGCAATGAGTGACCCGGTCTTATCGGCCAGCACGGCCAGGTGGTGGGTGACCGGATCCTCCCCGTCCTTGGGTCCGACGGTTTCCTTGATCTGTCCGATACACAGGCGCTCGAACGTGATGGCTTGGATACGAACTGCCTCCGGACCCAGGTCGGCCAGAATTCCGGACACCTTGGCGAACAGGAAGTCACCGGACAAGATGGCGACCGAGTTTCCCCACCGGTGGTTCGCCGATTCCGCACCTCGACGCAGCGGAGCTTCATCCATCACATCATCGTGATACAGCGTTGCCAGGTGCGTGAGTTCCACGACAACTGCGGCCTTGATCACCTCAGGCCGTGACGGATCTCCAAACTGCGAGCACAACAGGACCAGCAACGGGCGAAATCGCTTACCCCCGGCGTCAACCAGGTGCCGAGAAACTTCAGTGACGAACCCGTACTCGCTGTTGACCGCCTCGCGGATGCCGACTTCGACCTTGCCGAGCCCAACGTTGAGCCCCTCTTCCAGGACTGCGTCGGGTGCGTAGAAGCCGGTCTCGGTCATAAGGCAACGGTATTACCGCAGGAACAATCCGGCATTATTAACAAGGTCGAGCAAGGGTTGCGGTGCAATACCGACCACCATGGTAACCGTGGCCCCAGCTGCGATCACGATGGTTGTGAACGCCGATGGCACCACCACCGATGCGGTGGCTTCTGTCGGTTCGGAGAAGAACATGAGCACGATCACTCGAGCGTAGAAAAATGCCGAGACCACTGAGGCGATCACCGCGACAATGACCAGCCACGTCGCACCGTTGGCGATAGCCGCACTGAAGACGGCGAATTTCCCGATGAATCCTGACGTCAGCGGGATACCGGCAAAGCTCAACATCAGCAGGGACAGCACCGCGCCGGTCACCGGCGACTTCTTGCCTAATCCAGCCCACTTCGAAAGATGCGTCGCCTCGCCAGAGGCATCGCGCACCACCGACACGACTGCAAATGCGCCAATGGTGGCAAATCCATAGGCGATCACATAGAACAGGACACTGGCCAGTCCCTTGCCGCTGACCGCAATGACGCCGACCAGGATGAAGCCTGCTTGCGCCACCGATGAGTACGCCAGCATGCGCTTGATGTCAGACTGCGTCACGGCGATCACCGAGCCGACCACCATGGTCAAGATGGCTACGATCCACAGCATGGGTGTCCAGTCCCAGCGAATTCCGCCAAATGCCACATAGAGGACCCGCATGAGGGCACCGAAGGCGGCAATCTTGACCGTGGTCGCCATCAGGGCAGTGACCGCCGTCGGTGCACCCTGATAGGCATCGGGGGTCCATTGGTGGAACGGCACCGCTGCGACCTTGAACAGCAAGCCGATCGACAGCATGGCTACCGCCAGCAGCAGCAGGCCGCTTTGGCTTGGCTTGGCGCTGACCGCATCGGCGATAGAACCGAGATTGACGCTGCCGGCGAAGCCAAAGGTCAAGGCCATGCCATACAGGAAGAATGCGGATGCGAAGGCACCGAGCAGGAAGTACTTCAAGGATGCTTCCTGGCTGAGCAGCCTGCGACGACGAGCCATGCCCGCCATCAGGTAAATCGGCAGTGACATCACTTCCAGAGCCACGAACATCAGCAGCAGGTCATTGGCCGAGACGAACAACATCATGCCGGCAACGGAGAACAGCAGGAGTGGCCAAACCTCTGTCTGGAAGTAGCCACGTGCGCTGAACTCGGCTTCATCGACCGAGCCAGGCAACGAGGATGCACGCGCAGCGAAGGGATCACCAGATGGATCAACCATGCGCTCGGCCATCAGCATCGCCGCTAGTGCTGCCAGCAGAATGATTGCGCCCTGCATGACCAGTGCCGGTCCGTCAACAGCCACTGAGCCGGCTGCGGTGACCAATCGGGTGGCGTGCAAGGTGATCAGGTCAATGAATGTCGCCAGGAATGCACCGAAGACAAGCACCAACTGCACGGGCCGGCGCGCGCTCCTGCCCACGAAGGCCTCAACGAACACCGATACCAGTGCAACAGCCAGGATGATGAGGACCGGGGAGATTGCCCGATAGTCAACCGAGGGAATGGTGAACAGGGCAGGAGCGCTCGCCATGATGGGGTTCACTTGGCAGTCCCTTCAACGCCAGATACGGCAACGGTCGGAGCTGGATCCACCATTCCAATGGAGGTCATGACCCGGTGCACCGCTGGATTAATGACGTTCAGCAGTGGTGCTGGGAAGAAGCCCAGAATGATCGTCAGTGCCGCAATCGGGAATAGCGCGGTGAC
>Ga0164296_1005139_pt1 | contig 11603 bp, 11 predicted proteins | sample GEODES057metaG_FD_113533 | JGI IMG/M metagenome (GOLD analysis project Ga0164296, IMG submission 113533) | Dystrophic lake water microbial communities from Trout Bog Lake, Wisconsin, USA - GEODES057 metaG | ecosystem: Environmental > Aquatic > Freshwater > Lake | place: USA: Trout Bog Lake...
AGTCGAGAGAGGACTTGATAGGCCTCGTCGTCGCCGAGCAGGAGTTGGCAGTCGGATGCTGCGATGTCGGCGGCAAGTGCCTCCCCTCGGCGTGTCGGGTTGATGCCGACGACGGCCCAGCGTGCGTAGGCCGCAGCAAAGATCCAGATCACGTAGTCGATCGAATTGGGCAGCCAGATCCCGACGTGCGCCGGACCTTCGACGCGTTGGCTCCGTAGCCAGTTGGCTCGCCGGCGAGCCAAGGTAGTCACGTCGTTCCACGAGATCGAGTGGTCGTAGTCGAGGAGACCGGGATGGGCGTCGCCCGTTCGAGCTTGGACCAAGTCGGCGATGGTGGTCATGGGATGCGAGTCTCGCGCACGAAGGTGCGATCGATCTCGTCGATCGAGCGCACGCCACAAAGCGCCATGGTCCGACGAAGCTCCAGGGCGAACCAGGTCAACAGCTCTTCGACGCCCCCTTGTCCGCCAGCTGCGAGCGACCACAACACCGGTCGTCCGATCTGGACGGCGGTAGCCCCCAGGCTCAGCGCCTTCATCACGTCACTCGGGCTGCGCACGCCTCCATCGACCAACACAGGCGCCGCACCGTCGACGGCATCGGCGATCTCCGGGAGGAGTGCCGCAGTTGGTGGGGCGTCATCGAGCTGGCGGCCTCCATGGTTGGACACGATGATCCCCGCAGCACCCGCAGCGAGGCAGGACAATGCGTCATCGGCACGCGCCACGCCCTTGACGAGGACCGGGAGATCGGAGATCTCGGCCAGCCACGCGACGTCGTCATAGGTCAACGAGGGATCGAACTCACGTGCCACCGCAGCAAGGAAGCCCTCGCCCGACTCTTTTGCAACGTCAGCATGAGCAAGGTTCGGAAGGTCCAAGTCGTCTGGGAGGCGAACTCGTTGGCGGATCTCGCGCGAGCGCAGTCCCGAGACGGGAGCATCGACGGTGAGGACGAGCGCAGAGAAGCCAGTTGCGCTTACGCGCTGGACCATCTCTTTTGTGCGCTGGCGATCTTTGAGGATGTAGACCTGCATCCACTGTGGGGCACCGTCGCCGGCATCGGCGACATCTTCGATCGGAGTATTCGACAGCGATGACAGGGTCATGATCGTGCCGCAGGACGCTGCAGCGCGCGCCGTTGCCTTCTCGCCTTCTGGGTTTGCCATGCGATGGAGTGCGGTCGGGGCGATGACGATCGGCGCCACGATCTCGTGACCGAGCACGGAGGTCGTGGTCGAGATCTCCGAGACATCAACCAGGACGCGAGGAAGCAGGTCCCAGTGTCGCCATGCTTCGACGTTCGCCGAGATCAATCGCTCTTCTTGGGCGCCGCCGGCGTAGTAGGCAAATGCCATGGGGTCGAGTCGTTCCGACGCACTCATCTCGAGTGCCGCAAGGTCGAGATCGAAGGGTGCTTCGACCGGTCCTTGCCCGAGGCGACGCACACGCTCGCGGAAGGCAGCCATGCGCGCAATCTAGGCTGAACAGCCAAGCGGCGTGAACTCGCCGTTCGAGAGGGGGCGAAGTTGAGGTTTTCCTACGCAGAGTCGATGGTCGATCCGTCGTTCTACCCAGAGCTCGCCATGACGGCAGAGGCCGCTGGCTACGACTCCATGGTGATCCCAGACTCGATCTGCTACCCACTCGAATCCGATTCGATCTACCCGTTCAACCCAGATGGTTCGAGGGAGTTCCTCGAAGACAAGCCCTTCATCGAGCCTTTCAGCCTGATCCCAGCCCTCGGTGCGGTGACGTCGACGCTGCAGTTCGTGACCTTCGTCGTCAAGCTCCCCATTCGTCACCCCGTACTCGTTGCCAAGCAAGCAACGTCCGTTGCCGTCTTGACGAACAACCGGTTCAAGTTCGGCGTCGGCTCATCGCCGTGGCGAGAGGACTACGAGATCACAGAAGTCCCTTGGGAGCGACGCGGGACGCGCATGGATGAATCGATGGAGATCTTGAAGGGATTGATGGCCGGGGGCTTCTACGAGTTCCACGGCGAGATCTACAACGTGCCTCCCATCAAGTTGTCGCCCATCCCTTCGAAGCCCATCCCGCTCCTGGTCGGCGGCCATGGAGAGCCCGCCCTCAAGCGCGCTGCTCGCCTCGGCGATGGGTGGCTACACGGAGGAGGAGACCTTTCCGAGCTCCCCGGGATGATCGATCGGCTCCACGAACTTCGTCGAGAGTATGGAAAGGAATCCGAGCCATTCGAAATCCACGTGATCTCCTTAGATGCCTACAGCGTCGAGGGAGTCAAGCGCCTCGAAGATGCTGGCGTGACCGACGTCATCGTGGGGTTCCGCTACCCCTATCACGTGGGGCCTGACACCGAGCCGCTGTCGACGAAGCTCGACAACATCAAGCGCTTTGCCGACGATGTCATTGCCAAGGTCCGCTAGTTGCGTGCATCTGCGGCCTTGGCAAAGATGACCCAAGGTTCCTCCACGAAAGGTTGTTTCCAATGGCAGATCTGATGACCGCCCGAGAACTCGGCCAAGCATCGCGCGACGCAGTTGCTCGCAAGGACAAGGAAGGGTGGCTTGAGATCTTCGCTCCCGACGCAGTGGTCCAAGATCCGATTGGCCCGTCTCCCTTCGATCCCGACGGCAAGGGACACCACGGTCGCGAAGCCATCGGAAAGTTCTACGACGAGGTCATCGCGTCTTCAGAGAAGATCACCTTTGAGATTACTTCATCGACGCTCTGTGGAGACGAGTGCGCTGACGTCGGCATCATCCGTACGTGGCTGGCTGGAGGGACGCACGTAGCCATCGTCCACTGCGTCTTTACCTACAAGTCCAATGGCGACAATCACCTGGCAAGCCTTCGGGCCTACTGGGAGTTCGACAAGACTGAACTCGTCGAGGCATCCACGCTCGATTAGATCGTCAAGATGATCTTGCCGGCCTTGTTGCCGGCAACGAACCGGTCGTAGGCGGCCGTTGCCTCGTCGAGTGGGTACGTCGCTTCCACTGGTACGCGCAACACGCCGGCTTCGAGGGCGCCGAGGAGATCTCGGCGAACGCCGTCGGTGACGTACGCCTTCTCTTCGCGCGAACGCGCCCGCAGCGTGGACGCACGCAAGGTGGATCGTGTCGCCATCAAGGTAAGCAAGTTCACGTTGACGTGCGCGCCTGAGCCAACGCCGATGACGACGATGCGAGCGTCTTGGGCGAGGGAATCGAAGACTCCGTGTTCGAGGCTGGCAGCTCCGACGAGTTCGAGAACGACGTCGAATGGTCCAACTCCTGCCGTCTCGTCGGGTGTGATGACCTGCGTCGCACCCAAAGATTCGACGAAGCTTCGGTACTGCTCGTTCCGAATGGAGGCGGTCACGTGGGCGCCGACCAAAGCCCCGATCTGGATGGCCGCGGTCCCGACGCCACCGGCAGCACCTGTTACTAAGAGTCGTTCACCCCAGGTGAGGCCGGCTTGGGTGATGAGCGCGTCGTGTGCTGTCGTGAACGCTTCTGGGAAGCCACCGGCTTCGACGAGATCGATGTCTGAAGGGACGGGCAGCAAATGGGTCTCGTCAACGACGAGATACTCCGCCTGGGCGCCCCCGGCGACGATCCCCATGACTCGTTGACCGATCGACCATCTGGTCACTCCTTCCCCGAGTGCCGCGACATCACCCGCGAACTCGAGCCCTGGAATGTCTGATGGCGCTCCGGGCGGCGCGGGGTAGAGGCCGCGGCGTTGCAACATGTCGGCGCCATTGAGTCCAGCGGCATGTACAGCAACGACCACCTCGGTCGGGCCTGGTTGGGGATCAGGACGTTGCTCGACGCGCAGTGCTCCGTCGTCGATGATCAGTGCACGCATTCCAACTCCTCCTCATCGACAGGCTAGCCAGCATCGTCGACAGCACATGGGCTGAACCGCTCCGCTAGGGTCAGCCCATGACCATTTTCGATGCTGAAATCAACACCCTTGCCGGAGAACTTGCGTCGCTGCGCGACTACGAGGGCAAGGAGCTGCTCATCGTCAACGTGGCGTCGAAGTGTGGATTGACGCCGCAGTATGAAGGGCTCGAAGCACTGCAGAAGCAGTATGAAGACCGAGGATTCAGCGTGCTCGGGTTTCCATGCAACCAGTTCATGGGCCAAGAGCCTGGGACCGCCGAAGAGATCCAGACGTTCTGTTCGACCACGTACGGCGTGACGTTTCCGATGTTCGAAAAGATCGATGTCAACGGTGACGATCGCCACCCGATCTATGCAGAGTTGACGCAAGCAAAGGACGCAGAAGGTGAAGCGGGCGACGTCACGTGGAACTTCGAGAAGTTCTTGATCTCGCCGTCAGGCAAGATCGTGGGTCGCTTCCGTCCCCAAGTCGAGCCCAACGATCCAGCGCTCGTCGAAGCGATCGAAGCACACCTTCCGATCTAGGGCGCAATGTCGTCGCTGCCGGCAGCGGCCATCTTCGACATGGATGGCTTGCTCCTCGACTCTGAGCCGCTCTGGCACATCGCTGAGGTCGAGATCTTTGGCGAACTTGGTGTTCCCTTGGAGCGTGCACAGACGAGATCGACGAAAGGGATGTTCGTCGACGAAGTCGCAAACTACTGGTTCGAGCGCTTTCCTTGGGAAGGCCCACCCGTCGACGAAGTCACCAAGATGATCCTCGTGCGGGTCGAAGAGCTCATCATCCAACAAGGAGCGGTACTCCCTGGTGCTCGAGAAGCTGTCGAGGCGATGGCCGCATTGGTACCGGTTGGATTGGCGTCGTCGACGCCTCGCTTCTTGATCGAAATCGTGCTCGACCACATCGGGTTCTCTGAGTACTTCGACGTCATCTGTTCAGCACAAGACGAGGCGTATGGAAAGCCCCACCCGGCTGTGTTCCTCACTGCAGCACAACGCCTTGGCGTCTCGCCGGAACGTTGCTGCGTCTTCGAAGACGCACCAGCGGGAATCGTGGCGGCCAAGGCGGCGCGGATGGTGTGCGTAGCAGTTCCAGATGTGGAAGATCGGGACCGAGCAGAGCTCGGGATTGCCGACCTCGTCCTCGACACGCTTGAGTCGTTCCGGCCTGGACTTCTCGAACGATTCTTCGAAGAGTAACGACGCCGAGATTCCTGCAACGCCGCCCGGAGCGACACTAGGGTTTTGGCGACGCCGATGAGGGGGTAGGGATGTCGCAGACCGAGCAGAACGTTTCGACGGCACCGAACAAGTCGAAGATCTCGATGGCACTGTTGGCCGTCGGTCTCGTCATCATGTTGGCGGGATTGCTCTTCGGGTACGACCAAGGGGTCATCTCTGGTGCACTCGACGGCATCAAGAAGGACTTCCACGTCTCGACCTTCCTCTTGGAAGTCATCACGAGCTGGGTCACCCTCGGCGCCATGGTTGGTGCGTTGATCGCCGGCGCGGTCGCTGACCGTTTGGGTCGACGCTGGACGATCCTGTTGGCTTCGGTCCTCTTCACGATCGGCGCGCTCATCGAAGCGTTTGCCCCGAACGCTGCAATCCTCGTCATCGGCCGGTTGGTCGTCGGGTTCGGCGTGGGCGTCGCCTCTGTCGCCGCGCCGCTCTATGCCGCCGAGATGGCCCCGACCCACCTGCGCGGCCGTTTCGTCTCGCTCTACCAGTTGGCGATCACCGTCGGCATCTTCATCGCCTACTTGGTCGACTACATCCTTTCGCATTCGAGTGGGTGGCGAGCGATGTTGGGCGTCTCGGCCGTCCCTGCGGTGCTCTTGGTCTTGGCGATGTTGCCGCTGCCCGATTCGCCTCGCTGGTACATGACCGCCAACAAGCGCGCCCAAGCGGCGAAGGCACTGGCCAAGGTGGCGCCCGATGCCAACGTGGATGCCGAACTCGATCAGATCCAGGCTGCGATCGACGAAGACTCGAAGTCCTCGCAATCGTGGGGCACCGTGTTTTCGAAGCAGTGGCGCACGCCGCTCATCATCGGCATCACCCTGGCGGTGCTCCAACAGTTCACCGGAATCAACGCCATCATCTACTACGCGAACCAGATCTTTGCCGCAGCCGGATTCAAATCGCCCGATAGCCAAAGCTTGGCCACGTTGTGGGCGATCGGTGCCGTCAACGTCATCGCAACCTTCGTTGCGGTGGCGTGGGTAGACCGATTCGGTCGCAAGCCCTTGTTGCTGATCGGCTCGTCGGGAATGTTCATCAGCCTCGTTGTCGTTGGCGCAATGTTCTTGAAGCTCAACAGTCACAAGGTCGACGCTGGGGGAGTGACAACTGGAGAGGGCTTGATCACGTTGGTGGGCTTGGTCGTCTTCATCGCCTGCTTCGCGTTCTCGCTTGGTCCGATCGTCTGGACGGTCATCAACGAAATCTTCCCAGCCGAAGTCCGCGGGAAGGCCGTCGCTGCTGCGACGGCTGCCAACTGGTTGGCCGCCTGGGCGGTCAGCCAGTTCTTCCTCACGCTCGTCGACTGGATCGGTCAGACCGGCGTCTTCTGGCTCTTCGCAGGATTCTGCGTGGTCACCTTCATCTTCGTGCGCCAATACATGCCAGAGACCAAGGGACGATCGCTCGAAGAGATCCAAGCGATGTGGTCCAGCCCGGCCAAAGTAAAGGAAGCAGTCGCCGAGCGCGGCTAGGTGCGTTTCACGAACCGGATGGCGTCGGGATACTTCGACACCTCGACGGGCAAGCGCTCGACGCGGGTCCAACCTTCGGCTGAGTAGAACGCAATCGCCTCGGGCTGGAGCGGTCCAGTCTCCAAGACGATGACGCTGTAACCAAGGTCGGCACCTTCGGCTTCGGCAGCTTGCATGAGGACGGCGCCAACGCCGGAGCGGCGAAGGTCTGGCCGAACCCAGAGGCGCTTGATTTCGGCGTGGGTCTCGTCGAGGTGGCGAAGGCCCACTCCTCCTGCGAGGTGGCCATCGAGTCGGGCCACGAGGAAGGCCCCAAGCGGACGTTCGAAGATCTCCGGGGCAAATCCTTCGCGATCGGTGCTCGGCCCGTAGCGCCGGTCGAGTTCGTCCTCGGCAGCAGCAACGATTGCTCGAGCAGCCGGTGAGGAGAATGCGACGCATTCGATTTGGATCTCGCGTTCGGCCATGAGCCAACAGCGTATTGGCTCGCTCGATCAGGACTCGCAGGCGGCCCACGCTGGCTCGGTAGGATCGGGTGTTCACGTCAGACAAGAGGAGCAGCGTGTTTCGCCCTGTCAATCCGAAGATGGATTTCGTCGATCTCGAGGCCTCAGAGCTCGAGCGTTGGCAGGCGCATGCCATCTTCGAACGTTCTGTCGAGAACCGTCGAGGATCGCAACCTTGGGTCTTCTATGAAGGTCCGCCAACGGCCAATGGGAAGCCGGGCCTGCACCACGTCTGGGCACGCGCCTACAAGGACCTGTTCTGCCGCTTCCAGACGATGAATGGACGATTCGTGGAACGTCGAGCCGGTTGGGACACCCATGGGCTCCCAGTCGAAGTTGAGGTCGAGAAGCAGCTCGGGATCTCGGGAAAGAAGCAGATCGAAGAAGAAGTCGGCATCGCGGAGTTCACGAGGCTCTGCAAAGAATCGGTGCTCGGCTACGTCGACGACTGGAAGCGGCTTACCCAGCGCATTGGCTATTGGACCGACCTCGACAAGGCCTATTGGACGTTCTCGCCTGACTACGTCGAGTCGGTCTGGTGGCAGCTCAAAGAGATCTTCGACAAGGGACTGTTGTACGAAGACCTGAAGGTGGTGCCGTACTGCCCACGATGTGGCACGGCGTTGAGTTCGCACGAGCTCGGACAGCCCGGCGTCTACGAGGACGAAGTCGACGAGTCGGCCTATGTCTCCTTTCCTCTCGTTGAGGCGGGGAACGAAGCGCTCGGCGGTGCTGACCGGTTGGTCGTCTGGACGACGACGCCGTGGACGCTGCTTTCGAACACCGGCGTTGCAGTAAATCCCGAGCTGACCTACGCCGTCGTCGACGGAGCGATCGTTGCTCTCGACCTCGTCGAGAGCGTCTTCGGCGAAGGTGCGACCGTGAGCGCAACGTTTACGGGCGATGCCTTGATTGGGCTGCGCTACCACCGACCCTTCGACGACGTGGCCCTGAAAGAGACCGACGTTGCAGAACTCGTGGTAGCTGCCGACTACGTCACGACAGACGAAGGGACGGGACTCGTCCACTTGGCCCCAGCGTTCGGAGAGATCGACCGCCAAGTGGGACGTGAGAACAACATGGCAACGCTGAACCCAGTTGGGCCTGATGGCTGTTTCACTGAAGAGGTCGAGTGGCTGGCGGGGACTCCGGTACGCGACGCCAATTCCAAGATCAACGATCGACTCGAAGACAAGGGGATCTTGGTCAGGCGCTATCCCTACACCCACGCCCTTCCGCACTGCTGGCGGTGCAAGACGGTCTTGATCTACTGGGGCAAGCCAAGTTGGTACATCGCAACCTCCAAGGTGGCGGACCGGATGATGGAGGAGAACAGCCACATCCAGTGGCGACCCGAGCACATCCGCGACGGTCGCTTCGGGGAGTGGTTGGCCAACAACGTCGACTGGGCGCTGTCGAGGGACCGGTTCTGGGGCACGCCGTTGCCGATCTGGCGCTGTCCGTCGGGCCACTTGACCTGCATTGCGAACCGTCAAGAACTCTCCGCGCTGGCCGGCCGGGACGTCAGCGAGGTCGATCCGCACCGTCCTGCAATCGACGAGGTCACGTTCGACTGTCCGGTGTGCAAGGAGGACGGCACCACTTCGGTCGCAACGCGGGTCGAGCCGGTCATCGACGCCTGGTTCGACTCAGGATCGATGCCCGCCGCCCAAGTCGGCTTTCCCCATGCACCAGGTTCCGAGGATGCCTTCGTCTTCCCCGCAGACTTCATCACCGAAGCCATCGACCAGACCCGTGGGTGGTTCTACTCGCTGCTCGCCGTCAACACCTTGGTCTTCGATGCGTCGCCGTACCGGACGTGCATGTGCTTGGGCCACATCGTCGACGCCGACGGCAGGAAGATGTCGAAGAGCCAGGGCAACATCATCGATCCTTACGACATCTTGAACACCATTGGTGCCGATGGGCTCCGGTGGTGGATGTACTCCCAAGGGTCGCCCTGGACGCCGACTCGAGTCTCGATCCCGGCCATCCAGTCGGCGACGAGCGACGTGCTCGGCACGCTCTGGAACACGTTCAGTTTCTTCACCACCTATGCATCGCTGAACGAATTCGATCCCAACGATCCTGAGATTCCCGCGCCACTCGAGCGAGGCGAACTTGACCGGTGGATCCTGTCGAGGACGTACGACACCTTGGCCAAGGTCACCAACGAGCTCGAAGCGTACGAACCACTCGCTGCAGCCACGCCCATTACGTCGCTGGTCGACGACCTCTCCAATTGGTACGTCCGTCGATCTCGTCGCCGCTTCTGGCGTACCGATCCATCGGCACCGGCCTCGGACTCATTGGCTGCTCATGCGACCTTGCTCGAGGTGCTGACGTTGATCTCCCAGATGATGGCTCCGTTCACGCCGTTCTTTGCCGATGTGATCTGGCGCGGACTGACCCAAGCGGGTGAGGACGATTCGGTCCACCTTGCTGATTGGCCGGTCGTCGATGCGACCTTGATCGATCCTGGCCTCGATGCGTCGATGGACGTCGCTCGGCGCTTGACCTCGCTGGGGCGAGCAGCGCGCGCTGATGCTGGTGTCAAGGTGCGCCAACCCCTTGCACGGGCGCTGGTCTTCTTGCCGCAGGGCTCTCCAGCACCCCCTGCGGGAATCGTCGAAGAAGAGCTCAACGTCGACGTGCTCGAAGAAGCCGGCGAGCTCTCCCAGGTGCTTACCTTCGAACTCGTCCCCAACTTCAAGACCGTGGGCCCCCGACTCGGTGAGTCGGTGAAGCACTTGAAGCCTGCGCTCGCCAAGATCGATGGCGTTGAAGCAGCCAAGGTCCTCGAGAGCGGAGCGTCACTGCGCGTGGAACTTCCCGACGGTCCGATCGAGTTGGCTCCCGACGACGTCGAACTGCGCGTGAAGTCCCAAGAAGGATTTTCTGTGTCGCGAGAGGGTGGGGAAGTCGTTGCGCTCGATCTCACCTTGGACGAAGAACTCATTCGCCGAGGCCTGGTGCGTGACGTCATCCGCCAGATCCAAGAGCTACGCAAGACCACGGGGCTCGAACTCTCTGATCGCATCACGTTGACCCTCACGGGCCTCGACGAACTCGATGATGATGATCTTGCTCTTCTCGGAAGGGAAGTCCTGGCAATTGCGATCGAGAAGGGCACGGGGCCAGGGGAAGGTCATCTCCTCGAGCTCGACGATCACGAGCCCGCAACCGCGTGGATCGTTCGGGCGGGCAGTTAGGCCAGCTGGGTCAGCACGTCGTGCCGTCATTGAGCTTGGTCAAGGCAGCAATCAGTGAAGTTCGTTCGGATGAGCTCAGCTGCGAACTCACGTGGCGGTCGATCAACTCGAGGTAGCAGGCAGTCGCCTCCGCCAACTTCTTTGCTCCCGCGTCGGTCAACGCCACGTACGTCGCTCGTCGGTCCGTCGGGCAGTTGATTCGTTCGACGTAGCCGGCCTCTTCGATCCGGTCGACGAGCCGCGTGATGCCTCCAGAGGTGTAGACGGTTTGGTCGGCGACCGCCGACATCGTGAGGCGGTCTTCTCCGGAGCGGCGAAGTCGAATCAGGACTTCGAGCCACGCCATCGAGATGCCGGCCTCTGCTTCGAGTTCGGCACCGACGATCCGATGGAGTCGAGCATTGACCTCGCCGAGCAGCCCCATTAAGACCATGCGCTCGTCGTTGACGATCTCGGTGCAGGTGGCCTCGGCGGTGCCTTGGGTTGCCGTCATGACCACCAAGCATAGCAGTATCTCTGTCAGAGAAGATACTTCTTGACAAGTATCTGACAAGTAAGGTATCTTCTTGATATCCCCAATTTCCAAGGAGAAACGATATGACAGCACTACCCACCCCCGGCGTCTATGGCATCGACCCCGTCCACTCGACGGTCGGATTCGTTGCTCGCCACCTCGTGGCCTCCAAGGTCCGCGGCGTCTTCACCGAGTTCGAAGGCAACATCACGATCGGCAACACGGCAGAGGAATCGAGCGTGACCGCCGTCGTCCAAGCCAAGTCGGTAACGACCAACAACGAGATGCGCGACGGCCACCTCACCTCACCCGACTTCTTTGACTTGAACAACTACCCAGCGTGGACGTTCTCGTCGACGTCGATCACCTCGAAGGGCGGCGACACCTACACCATGGTCGGCGACTTGACGATCAACGGTGTGACCAAGTCGGTCACCTTCGACCTCGAGTACTTGGGCTCTGGACCCGGCATGGCCGAGGGCGTCACGGTGGCCGGCTTCGAAGCCCACACCGAGATCGACCGTCGTGAGTTCAACGTCAACTTCGATGGTGCGCTCGAGAACGGCAGCCTCGTCGTCTCGAACAAGATCACGATCAACCTCGAGATCGAAGCAGCGATGCAGGCCTAGGCCTCTCCTGGCTCCGCGAGCGGCCCCGGACGACGCAATGTCCGGGGCCGCTGCGCGTCTCGAGCCAGGTCGGGCCTCCCTCGCCTCACGATAAGTTGAGACGTGAACAGGAGGAAGAGCCGTGGCGGACCCGAAGAGCAGAAGCGTTGCCCAG
>Ga0164296_1005140_pt1 | contig 11603 bp, 13 predicted proteins | sample GEODES057metaG_FD_113533 | JGI IMG/M metagenome (GOLD analysis project Ga0164296, IMG submission 113533) | Dystrophic lake water microbial communities from Trout Bog Lake, Wisconsin, USA - GEODES057 metaG | ecosystem: Environmental > Aquatic > Freshwater > Lake | place: USA: Trout Bog Lake...
AAAAAACAAAAAAAGAAAAAAAAGCAAGAATGCCTACTATTCAGCAATTAGTTAGAAAAGGTAGAGTAGCTCTGGTTGACAAGAGTAAGTCGCCAGCGTTGGACAGCTGTCCACAGCGAAGAGGCGTGTGCACCCGGGTGTACACCACTACCCCTAAGAAACCAAACTCAGCCATGCGTAAAGTGGCACGTGTACGTTTAACCAACGGAAAAGAAGTAAACGCGTACATCCCAGGTGAAGGTCACAACTTACAGGAACACTCTATTGTATTGATCCGTGGTGGTCGTGTTAAAGACTTACCAGGTGTGCGTTACCACATCATTCGTGGTGCACTGGATACTTCGGGTGTTAACGGCCGTAACCAGCGTCGTAGTAAATATGGTACTAAACGTCCTAAACCGGGTCAGGCAGCAGCCGCACCTGCAAAAGGTAAAAAGAAATAATTAAGGAGGATAGTAGCAATGAGAAAGTCAAAACCAAAAAAGAGAATTATCCTTCCTGATCCAAAGTTCAATGATACTTTGGTAACAAGGTTTGTTAATAACATGATGTATGATGGTAAAAAATCTACCGCATACGCTATATTCTATAACGCTGTAGAGATCGTTGAAAAGAAAACCAACGAAAACGGCATCGATACCTGGAAAAAAGCATTGAACAATGTAATGCCAGCTGTAGAAGTAAAGAGCCGCCGTGTAGGTGGTGCCAACTTCCAGGTGCCAACAGAAGTTCGTCCGGAACGTAAAGTTGCTTTGGGTATGAAATGGCTGATCAGCTATGCCCGTCGTCGTGGTGAAAAAACCATGCACGAAAAATTGGCAGGTGAGATCATTTCAGCTTCAAAAGGTGAAGGTGCAGCAGTGAAAAAGAAAGAAGATACGCACAAAATGGCAGAAGCCAACAAAGCGTTCTCGCACTTCCGTTTCTAATATTTGATTACACTGATTTAATAGTACGATTACACCGATTTTGTTATGATTGCAAATCGGTGTGATCATTAAATGATCGGCGAAATCTAAAAAATAAAAACATGTCAAGAGATCTAAAATATACAAGAAATATTGGTATTGCCGCTCACATCGATGCGGGTAAAACCACTACTACCGAGCGTATTCTTTACTATTCGGGTGTAAGCCATAAGATAGGCGAGGTACACGAAGGTGCTGCTACCATGGACTGGATGGCACAAGAGCAGGAGCGTGGTATCACCATTACTTCAGCTGCTACTACAGTTAACTGGAAATATCGTGGAAATAACTACCATATCAACATTATCGATACTCCGGGACACGTGGATTTTACCGTTGAGGTAAACCGCTCCCTGCGCGTATTGGATGGTTTGGTGTTCCTTTTCTCGGCAGTTGACGGTGTTGAGCCGCAATCTGAAACTAACTGGCGCCTTGCCAATAACTACAATGTTGCCCGTTTAGGCTTCGTTAACAAGATGGACCGTTCTGGTGCCGATTTCTTAAATGTAGTTAAGCAGGTTAAATCTATGCTGGGTAGCAACGCTATTCCGCTGCAATTGCCAATTGGTGCTGAAGAGAACTTTAAAGGTGTTGTTGACCTGATCAACTGGAAAGGTATTGTATGGAACGAGCATGATAAAGGTATGACCTTCACTGAAGTGCCGATCCCTGCTGATATGATCGAAGAAGCTACAGAGTGGAGAGAGAAATTGCTGGAGTCGGTAGCTGAATATGATGAAAGTTTGATGGAGAAATTCTTTGATGCTCCGGAAACTATCACAGAGCGTGAAGTATTGGACGCATTGCGTCAGGCAGTTCTGGATGCCAAGATCGTTCCTATGATCTGTGGTTCATCATTCAAAAACAAAGGCGTGCAAACCATGCTTGATTATGTTATGGAATTGTTGCCTTCGCCTTTGGATACCAAAGGTATTGTTGGTCACAACCCTGACACCGAAGAAGAAATTGTTCGTTTACCATCTGATAAGGAACCATTTGCTGCTTTAGCATTCAAAATTGCAACTGACCCGTTTGTAGGCCGTTTGTGCTTTATCCGTGTTTACTCAGGTAACCTGGATGCTGGTTCTTACGTGTACAACATGAGGTCGGGTAACAAAGAGCGTATCAGCCGTATATTCCAGATGCATGCTAACAAGCAAAATCCTATCCCTAACGTAAGTGCGGGTGATATTGCTGCAGTAGTGGGCTTTAAGGATATCAAAACCGGTGATACTCTTTGCGACGAAAAGAACCAGATCATTTTAGAGTCGATGAACTTCCCTGAACCGGTTATCGGTTTGGCGATCGAACCTAAAACTCAGGCCGACGTTGATAAACTGGGCATGGCTTTAGGCAAACTGGCTGAAGAGGATCCAACTTTCCGTGTAAATACTGATGAAGAAACCGGCCAAACTGTAATTTCAGGTATGGGCGAGTTGCACCTTGACATCATCATGGACCGCCTGAAACGTGAGTTTAAGGTTGAGGTTAACCAGGGTGCACCACAGGTTGCTTATAAGGAAGCTATTACAGGAACCGCAACACACCGCGAAACTTACAAGAAACAAACTGGTGGTCGTGGTAAATTTGCTGATATACAAGTTACTATTTCCCCTGCTGACGAAGGTGTAAGCGGATTACAGTTTGTGAACGAAATTTCAGGTGGTTCAATTCCACGTGAGTTTATTCCATCTGTTGAAAAAGGCTTCAAAGCGGCAATGGACAATGGTGTATTAGCCGGCTATCCTTTGCAGAACATGAAAGTTCGTTTATTTGACGGATCGTTCCACGCAGTCGATTCAGATGCTTTATCTTTCGAAATTTGCGCACGCAGCTGTTACCGCGAAGCATTGCCAAAATGTAAACCGGTATTGCTGGAGCCGATCATGAAAATCGAGATATTGACCCCAGAAGAAAACATGGGTGATGTTATCGGTGACATGAACCGTCGACGTGGCCAGCTTTTGGGCATGGACTCACGCGCAGGTTCGCAGGTAATTAAAGCTACTGTGCCACTTTCTGAAATGTTTGGTTATGTAACGCAGTTACGTACCATCACTTCGGGCCGTGCTACTTCAACCATGGAGTTTGATCACTATGCTGAAGCGCCACGTAACGTACAGGAAGAAGTAGTTGCTAAAGCAAAAGGTAAAAGAGCAGCAGCTAACGCATAATTAGAGATTAGTTGATTGGTGATTAGAGATTAATTGCCAATCAATTTATTATAAATAAATAACCCGATCAGCTATAGCCAATAGCTCTTATAGCTGGTCACAAACAAAAACAAAATGAGCCAAAGGATCAGAATTAAATTAAAATCGTACGATTACAACCTGGTTGATAAGTCAGCCGAAAAGATCGTAAAAACAGTGAAGCCTACGGGCGCTGTAGTGAGCGGACCACTTCCGCTGCCAACCGAAAAGAAAGTGTTTACCGTATTGCGTTCACCGCACGTAAACAAAAAAGCACGCGAGCAATTCCAGTTGTGCTCTTACAAAAGGTTGTTGGATATCTACAGTTCAAACTCAAAAACTGTTGATGCTTTAATGAAGCTTGAATTGCCGAGCGGTGTTGAAGTTGAGATCAAGGTGTGATAGTACCGGAAGATCAGATATTGAAAGCCATTCCTGCAAAGGGATGGCTTTTTTTGTTTGGACAAGTACGCAATTCCTTCGCTCAGAAAAAACTACAAGACTTATTGCCTACCAGCAATTGGTACAATATCGTAAGGTAGGTGTTTTTTTATGCTGAAACTATCATACAATACTGCTTCACCAGTATCTGTCGTAAAATACCGCCCTTCAATCAGTACGCCATCAACTGTGCGGCTCAGGTCTATTTTCAGAAAGCCATGCTGGTCGTCGCAGTAATTTTGTAGTTCCACATCGTCGAGCAGGGAACTGGTGTCTGGATATTCGGGATCGTCCCGCCTGGCCAGGGTGTGTAAGCCCGCATAGCCGCCACCACCGGCAACGATAAAGGGTATCATCCTGCCGTCAGGATAATATTTGTGGAAGCGCTGGTAATTATGCACATGCCCACTGAACACCACATCAGGATACACGCCCGATTCGCGTATGGCGCCATCCATCAGCATCTGCATATGTACGCTTGAACCATGGTTGGTATCAGCCGAATAGGCCGAGTGGTGTAAACATACAATAACTGCCTTTTGATTGGCAGCTGCAGTCTTTAAAGCTTCAATGAACCATTGACGCTGATCGTCCTGCACGTTACCGAAGCGGGGCACATTGCTATATAATCCTATGATATCAGCCATCGGGGTTTCCAGTACCCAGTATACATTGGGTTGTATATTTGTTTTGCGACCCGTGTCACCGGCAATTTCAAGATCGATTTGTGCCCGATTGCAGAAAACCGACATGAATGCATCCAGGCTATGAGGTGGATCCTTTTCCAAAGGGTCAATATCAGCATCGTGATTGCCTGAAATAGCAAAAATAGGCCTGGGGTAATTGCGCCAGGCATTAAAAAACTGACGGTAGTATTCCGAGGCCTGTCCGTAATTGTATACCACGTCGCCCAGGTGGAAAAAGAATTGTGGCGCATGTACGCCGCCGGCCATACATTGTTGAACCAATGCACCGATCACCTGTTGCTGATTTTCGGTAAAATGCAGATCACCGGTATCGCCAGCCATTTGAAATGAAAGATGATCGTTGTTAATGCCGGGGATGAGATTCTTTATATCCAGACGATAAGGGTAGATACCTGTAGGGGGAGGCAGCGGTTTAAATTTCTCCTGATCGTCTATAGCAGCTATTTTAAATACCGGCCTGGTGCGCGGGTTGCGGTGCTTTGGGCTCATTAAAAAGGGTGAATGTTTCGCTTAAAAGCAAACAAATATAACCGGATGATATAAATTAATTATTAAAGTTTAGCAGGTTTAACCTCTGCCTAACAGTTCGTCCAGTTTATTGCGCTCGGTCTGCAACTCGCGGGCAAGTTTAAGTTCTTTTTCGTGGGCCCTGGCTTTGAAGGTTTTGAAGTCTTCTTCCATTTCCTCGTATAACTCGGTCCGGTATTTTGCCTCTCTTTTGTGCCTTGATGTAGAAAGAATAACAATTACTAATGCTACACCCAATAATACAACCAGGCCTACCATCAACAGGTTATAACTTGATTTGGATAAAAGAATACCAAACAGACTGATCGAATTTACCCTTTCTTCGGAAGCATTGTAAGTTTGTTGCTGGTCGGTGGCATTTTTCTTAAGGCTGTCGGTAAGTTTGCTTTGTAAGGCAAGTTTTGCTTTGGCTTCCTTCAGTTGTGCGCGACTCCCGTTTAAAGTATCGATGGCATTTTTCCATAGCGCAGCTAACAATGGCTGCTGGTAATGGTAAACTTTAGTTAAAAGGTATTGGTATTGGCCATTCAAACTTTTATCGGTTGGCTGGGTGGGTTCGGGCTGTGTAGCAGCAATATTGGCTTTTGTAGTATCTGTTGTTTGCGCAGGGTTTACAACTGGCGGAGTAAATTTTCGGTAATTGCGTTTTACAGGTTTAGCGGGTGTTATCTTGACCGGATTGGTTGTTGTTGATTTTACGGCCGGGGGCTTTGGGGTTTCGGCTTGTTTGTTGGCAGTGCTATCCTGGGCATATAGTACTCCCTGGCTAATACTCAGGCAAAATAAAATGGCGATAATATATCCGCTAACGCGCTTTATCATGGTTATAAATTTGGTTCTGTTTTAATTATAAATTAATTAAGCCCCTGCAAAAATCTTCTCACTGACTTATACTGAATTTATCCAGCAAAAGATATACTAAATTAAGTAAAAATAAAGCCGGAAATTACAAGGAATATTAAGTATTGATTATAAAATTTGCCGGGGCTGAGTATATTAGGGGCATGAATATAGGTATCATCGGCTTAGGCGACATGGGTAAACTGTACGCAAAAGCTTTTGCAAAGGCAGGATACGCAGTTTCCGGTAGTGATTTGCCCGAAAACAGATCGAGGCTGGAAGACGAACTTACTCCCCTGGGCATCAAAATTGCAGATCATGGCAGCGACATTGCCCGCTCCAGTGACCTGATCATTTATTCCGTGGAGGCCGACCGTTTGCATGATGTTGTTGCAGCCTATGGTCCTTCAACAAAATACGGCGCTATTGTTGCCGGCCAAACTTCGGTCAAACATCCCGAGATCGCCATATTTGAAAAATACCTGCCAGCTGATGCACAGATAATCACATTTCATGCCATGCACGGACCAGGTTTCGATCCGCAAGATCAGAAATTGGTCCTGATCCGCCACCGGTCCGATCTGCCAGCCTATAAACGCATGATCGAGCTGTTTACTGCTGTGGGCAGCGATATTGTTGAGATAGCCGACTTCCACGAACACGACAAAATTGTGGCCGATACTCAAGCCGTTACCCACGTGGGTTTTGAAAGTATGGGCACCGCCTGGAAAGAAGCTGGGTTTTTCCCCTGGGAAAACGGCTCGTATTTAGGTGGTATTGATAATGTTAAGATTTTAACCACACTCCGTATTTTCAGCTATAAAGCACACGTTTATGCCGGTCTGGCTATCCTTAATCCTTATGCAAGGCAACAGGTAAAACGTTATGCAGCTTCCGAATCAGATCTGTTTAAATTGATGATCCAGGAAGAGGAAAAGCTGTTCAGAGAAAGACTATATAGAGCGCGTGATTTTGTTTTTCACGAAAGCCGCAAGCCGATATTGCTGAATGATAAAGTAATGAAGGAATTTTCCCTCTCCCAAAATCACGATTTACAGAAGCCTAATTCGCACCTCAGCATATTAAGTATGGTTGATGCCTGGTATCACCTGGGTGTAAACCCATATGATAACCTCATAGCCCAAACGCCACCATTCCGATTGCGGCTGGGTATTGCCGAATATTTATTCAGAAATGAAGAGTTGCTGGAGGAATCGATCGTTACAGCGCTTTATGATAAATCTATCCGCGGCGACGATCTGGAGTTCCATTCGGCGGTACGGGAATGGTCGGCCATCATCGGTTACGGCGACATGGAAGGCTACAAAAAGCATTTCAACGAAGTACAGAACTTTTTTAAAGACCGGCTTGAAGAAGGTAAGAAGCAAAGTGCGGAGTTGATCAGGCGGTTGATGGAGGAGTAGGGGGAATGCGGAATTCGGAGTGACGAATGCGGAAGGGGATAAAATGCGGAGTTTTGAACGCAGACGGTATTTGTTTAATAAAAAACCTTGCTAAAAGCCTGGATATGGTGAATGATGCTGCAGAAACATTAATTGTTTCGCGCAGTAAAGGAAAGAATGTAGTGGTGGTTGGACTCGCAGAATATAATTCGATGGTTTAGACTATGCAACTGATGGGAAACGAAGTCAACAGGAAACGTTTGCAGGAAGCCATCGTTGAAATGAATGGTGGTCAATATTTAGCTCAAAAGCTGATCGAAGATTGAGATGGAATTGGTTTGGCAAACTAAAGCCCGGGAGGATTATTTATACTGGCAACAAATCGATAAAAAAACCTTAGCACGAATAAATGAGTTGTTAAAGGATTGTCTGCGAACACCTTATAAAGGCATTGGTAAGCCAGAACCTTTATAAGGCAATTTTTCCGGTTGCTGGAGCAGAAGAATAACAGACGAACATCGCTGGTTTATCAGGTCAAAGAAAATAGGTTGCATATTTTGCAATGCCGTCATCATTACGTTTAACAACATGACTTGCGAAGTTTTTAAAACTTCGTAAGGCTATTATCCGCATTGTATTAGGAAACTATCAATTCAGTGAAACAACAAAAAATAAAATTAACTTTTTGCCTGGTTATCCTGGCTTTTGTTTTTTCGCTTAATGCGAGCGCTCAGCAAAGCAAAATTCATTATATATCTGATACCATTACAAGTTTTGACCAACTGATCAGCAAATTCAAAAATAAAATCGTTTACGTTGATTATTGGGCCACCTGGTGTTCGCCATGCAGGCAGGAATTACGCGATGTGAAAACAATTAAAAAGTTCGAAGATTTCGCGGTGAAAAATGATATCGTAATCTTATATGTATGTGTTGATTATGACGGAATTAAATGGAAATCATTTATTAAAGAAAATCACCTCAACGGATACCATTTACTAACTAATTTGAAGCTCGATACTGATACTAAATCAAAATTCTCCTTTTATGAAAACCGAAGAGGTAAACTAAAAAAGGGTTTCTATATCCCCAGGCATCTCATCATCGATCAAAAAGGTATAGTAGCCGATAGCATGGCAGTAGATCGACGGAATCCTAAACTTTACGCCGAATTGCAAAATCTGATTGGAAAGCACTGATATTAAAGCAAGAATTGCGAAGTTTTAAAAACTTCGCAATTCTATTATCCGCCATGCGCCTCGCGCCAACCGCCTTTTACTTCGGTCCGAACAGCGTCCATGGATAAGCCTTCATATCTCTTAAATACGGACTCATCCATTTATATTGAGGGTGTGCTGCAAAATAAGGAGCTGCTAAAAAGTCGTCGCCGGAAGGGTGCCCCATATGTGCCCAGAACTGCATCTTCCCTGCCAGATCGGAGGTGGTTACCTTGCCTTGTACGGCTCCCATCGGGTAAAAGGGAGCTTCGTCCCATTCTTTTGAACCAAGCGGGTCTTTATCTATATGGCCGTCAATAACGCAACGGTTCAAAGCTTGTTTATTGTTCAGGGCATCATAAGTATCAGCTTCAATAATTTTACCGGTAGCATCATCTAACTTACCTTTGTAGTCAATGGCTACCAGTTTTTCCATTCGCAGTTTGCGGGCATTTGGCGAACTGGTTTTATCGTTTACATTAAAAGTTGTTTCCTCTTTGATCAGTTTCGGATCGCTGGCAAAGTTGGAGCCAATCATTGCGGTATCTTTTGAACGCCAAAGTTTATAATTCTTTAAGCCCAGCTCCAGTTTTGCTACTTCGTTGGTTTTTGTATCGCCTACAAGCCAATCGTTGGCATAACCGCCATTGTTATCGGTGGTCATTATTTTTACAAAATCGTCGATGCTGTTGGCGTATTGTGCTGCTTTTCGCGCACGCACAAATTCAGGCGCCTTGGTGGTATCAAAACCTTTAAACTGTGTGATGGTGGTTTCGGTAATTAATATGCCGCTGCTGCTCACCACAAAATCGTCGCCACTATGTATAAAGCCCGGTGCACAATCCATAATAAAATGGTTGCCTTTGGCAGGTTTAACGTCGGCTATCACGTTCCAGCGTTCTCCTTCAATATAGTCGGTCCAGTTATTATGGCCGATAACGATTTTGCCGTCCTTCGTATATTTGCCGGTTGCAATAAATGCACTGCAATTGCCCGGAGCTTTGTTATCGCCGCTGCCGGGTTTTTCTTTGTTCATTAATGTAGGGAGGTAGTATGACGACAGGTCGATATTTGCATTCAGCACTACCAGGTCAAGCGAATCATATTTATAACCTTTAGCCCGCAGACCTTCCGCCATTCCTACCAATTCTTGCTGATATTCGGTATCGATTTTGTTCCACATAAAGCGCCCTGCGGCTGCACGGTACCAGGCCCATTCCTTTTTAGTAGTATGCGGCAGGTAAAACTGGAACACTTTGACCAAAGTATCAATTTCTTTAGCTACCAGGTAGCCGTGCTGGTAACCGATATCATGGGGTGATCCGGCAAGGTGCACATAGATCCAGCCATTTTTATCCTCCCGGCTCGAACCGGCAAGCGGATCGTGGGGTTTTTGTTGGCAGCTGAAAATAGAGATAGCTACTACGAATAATGCAAGCGATTTAAGGACTGTTTTCATCGTTCTAAGTTTGAGTTGGCTGAATATATAAAAATTCTTTCAGTTAGGCGGTATTAGCCTTCAAAGCCCTGTTATTTTACTTCGCGATAGGGATTTTACAAGCTATTTAAATGAGAAATGATTAGCGTTTCAGACCAAACAAAAACGAGCGCGGTTATTTTATTTGACACCCTTTTGAAATTAGTTCAAATATTTATATTTGATTAGTAACCAGATTAATACCTTAAAACCTTTAACACATGAAAGTACTTATCGCCATTATGATCCTGGCAGGATTTGTCGTTGTTATCAACGCCTGTAATTCAAGCCAGGAAAAAGGAACACCGGCTACTTCCGCCGTTTCCAAAGACAGCCTGCTTACCCGGGGTAAATACCTGGTAACGATTATGGGCTGTAACGATTGTCATTCACCCAAGAAAATGGGGCCGCAAGGTCCATTTCCCGATACTGCGCTATTATTGTCGGGTTACCCGGCAGGCGAACCGCTGCCAGCAGCTACTCCCGAGCAGCAAAAGATGGGTCAGGTGGTATTTACGCCTGATCTTACAGCAGCATCCGGTCCATGGGGCGTCTCCTATGCCGCAAATATAACCAGCGATGCAACAGGTATAGGCAATTGGACTGCCGAACAGTTTAGAAATTCCCTGCGCACCGGCAAGTATATGGGATTGAAAGAGGAGCGTATGATGGTGCCGCCCATGCCATGGCAGGATTTCCGCAATTTGACTGATGCCGATATTGACGCTGTTTTTGCTTTTCTAAAATCGACCAAACCGGTTAAAAATGTAGTACCGACTTACCAGCCGCCTGGCAAATAAGTATTAAATCAGCTAAAACAGAAAGAGACGCGTATATCGCGTCTCTTTCTGTTTTAGCTGATTTTTGCAGACCTTGGTACTAATAGAGAAAGCGTATAGCAGGCTGAATTTTATCTGCTTGTTTTGTTATTTAATATCGATTTATATATTTTTATTAAGCAAATCATTGATCTGACATCTACTTATAATATTGTATATGAACGGTAAAAAAAGCATTCTACAAATTGAGCGCTTTAAATCGCCCGAAGTTTCTAATTGCAGGTTGCCAGGGGCTAGTGTCCTGTTAAAGGGCTTGATGGTATTGGTAATATTTTTATTTATCGGTGGCCAGGTTGCAGCTCAAAGAGCACTAAAGATCACCCGGATGCGTAAAGTTACCTTTGATACCTATAACAAAGTTTGGTCGCCCTGGCCAACTACCTGGAGTACCTATCAAAACGGCAATAATCCGGTGATCACCATTACCACATTGGATACTAATGGATATACATTTAAGGTTGATATGCAGATAGGCACCAAGCAATTTACATTCGAAGTATCCTATAACGGTTTCGACGATAAAAATAACTGGACCAAATATATGGACCAGAACAGCGACGAGATCGCTATCGTTGGTTCAACCATGAGTAAATTGTCGCAGTATGGCTGGCCGACCGATACCCGGGTACAGATATATTTCTGGATTTACAGCGGAAATTACGGACTGGAGCTGGAATAAGCCTTTATCTTGCTATATCAATTTCAGAGCTGAATGTTGCGCGATAGATTGAATGTCGCGGTTGTCTTGCAATAAACTATTGAACGGGCAGGTTGCTCTTAAACCAGCGTAGACCTGTTAATTGACATGGTTATCAACAGCAAATCCAACCCAATAAACCACTCACCAATTCAACCCAAAACACCCCTTCCAAACTATTTGAAAAAATAACTGATTATCTATTTGACAGTTAATATATAATTTCTATCTTTGCCGTCCCTTTCGGGGGATACAAATGTCTTGAGCGAGGCCCTACTGCTTCGATGGACACAA
>Ga0164296_1005141_pt1 | contig 11602 bp, 12 predicted proteins | sample GEODES057metaG_FD_113533 | JGI IMG/M metagenome (GOLD analysis project Ga0164296, IMG submission 113533) | Dystrophic lake water microbial communities from Trout Bog Lake, Wisconsin, USA - GEODES057 metaG | ecosystem: Environmental > Aquatic > Freshwater > Lake | place: USA: Trout Bog Lake...
AGGTAGTCGAGGCCGACGTCGACGAGGAATTGCAGGCGTTCCTCGATTTCGCGGAGGATGCGCCGGGCGATTTCGGCGCGTTGCGGGGTGAGGGTTTCGAGGACGGTGGCGAACCAGGCGCGGGCCTTGCGGATGGAGAGCTCGGAGGCTTCGGCGATGTGGCAGCCGGCGACCTTGACGGCGAGGGCCTCGGGCTTGAGGCGGGCGCCGGCGCAGATGGCGCAGGGTTTTTCGGCCTGGTAGCGGCTCATTTCCTCGCGGACCCAGGCGCTGTCGGTTTCGCGCCAGCGGCGGTCGAGGTTTTTGACGACGCCTTCGAAGGGTTTGGTGACGGTGTATTGGCGGACGCCGTCCTTGTAGGTGAAGGCGATGGGGGTTTCGCCGGTGCCGTGGAGGATGGCGTCGCGGACGGCCTCCGGGAGGTCCTGCCAGGGGGTGCGGGTGGTGACTTTGTAGTGCTTGGCGAGGCTTTGCAGGGTCTGGTCGTAGTAGGGGCTTTGCGAGTTGGCCCAGGGGGCGACGGCGCCTTCGGCCAGCGGGCGGCGTTCGTCGGGGACGACGAGGGCGGGGTCGAAGAAGGTTTCCATGCCGAGGCCGTCGCAGGCGGGGCAGGCGCCGTGGGGGGAGTTGAAGGAGAAGAGGCGGGGCTCGATTTCCTCGATGGAGAAGCCGCTGACGGGGCAGGCGAATTTGGAGGAGAAGACGGTGCGTTCGCCGGTGTCGGCGTTTTCGGAATAGACGATGCCGTCGGAGAGGCCGAGGGCGGTCTCAAAGCTGTCGGCAAGGCGCTGGGCCATGCCGTCGCGGACGACGACGCGGTCGACCACGGCTTCGATCTCGTGCTTGATCTTGCGGTTGAGGGCGGGGACGTCGCCGATTTCGTAGAGGGTGCCGTCGACCTTGACGCGGGTGAAGCCGCGGCGCTGGAGCTCGGCGAGTTCCTTGCGGTATTCGCCCTTGCGGTCGCGCACGACGGGGGCGAGGAGGAGGAGGCGGGTGCCTTCGGGCATGGCGAGCACGCGGTCGACCATCTGGGCGACGGACTGGGCCTCGATGGGCAGGCCGGTGGCGGGCGAGTAGGGGACGCCGACGCGGGCCCAGAGCAGGCGCATGTAGTCGTGGATTTCGGTGACGGTGCCGACGGTGGAGCGCGGGTTGCGGGAGGTGGTTTTCTGCTCGATGGAAATGGCGGGGGAGAGGCCCTCGATCGAATCGACGTCGGGCTTGCCCATGAGCTCGAGGAACTGGCGGGCGTAGGCGGAGAGGCTTTCGACGTAGCGGCGCTGGCCCTCGGCGTAGATGGTGTCGAAGGCCAGCGAGGATTTGCCGGAGCCGGAGAGGCCGGTGATGACGACGAGCGAATCGCGGGGGATTTCGACGTCGATGTTCTTGAGGTTGTGCTCGCGGGCGCCGCGGACGCGGATGGTGTGGTCGCGGGCGGGGGAGGAGCCGTCCATCGGGGAGTCCTTAGTGGGGGATGACGCGTTGTGTTCTTGAGTTGTTCACCTTATATGGCGGTAATGGCCCTGCTTGGGAAGCCCGCCAAAGGGGCGGGTGGGGCTGAATGGTGCGGCGCGGCGGGCGCTCTGGTTTGCAGCGCCGGCGCATTGTATGATCCACGGGCTGCGCGCGGCTAAGGCCGGGCGGGCGGAACAATGGGATGAGCAGGCATGGCTGGCAGCGTGAACAAGGTGATTCTGGTCGGCAATGTCGGGAAGGACCCGGAGGTCCGGACCGGGCAGGACGGGAGCAAGATCGTCAATTTCTCGCTCGCGACCAGTGAAACCTGGAACGACCGGGCCTCGGGGGAGCGCAAGGAGCGCACCGAGTGGCATCGGATCGTGGTGTTCAATGACCGCATCGGCGATGTGGTTGAAAAATATGTCCGCAAGGGCAGCAAGGTTTACGTCGAGGGCGCGCTGCAGACGCGCAAGTGGACCGACCAGTCGGGCCAGGAGAAGTATACCACCGAGGTGGTGATCAGCCGGTTCCGTGGCGAGCTGACGCTGCTCGACAGCCGCGGGGGCGGCGGCGAGGGCGCGATGGGCGGCGGCATGAGCGAAGGCGGTGGCGGCGGGTATCAGCCGCGCGAGCGGGCGCCGGCGGCGCGGGCTGGCGGGGGCGGCGGCGGTGGCCGGGCGCCTTCGTGGGATTCGCCCAAGGGTGGCGGGGATCTCGATGACGAGATTCCGTTCTGAGCCGAGTCGCGACACACATAACGACTGAATCGAGTTCCTAAGTGAGCGATACGACGCCCGAAGATCCCGCCGGCGGCTCCGGTCTGCCGCCTGACCAGACGCCGGTGGTGCTTGAGGAGGAGATGCGGCGCTCCTACCTCGACTATGCGATGTCCGTCATCGTCAGCCGGGCGCTGCCCGATGCGCGGGACGGGCTGAAGCCGGTGCATCGGCGCATCCTCTACGCCATGAACGAGGGCGGCTATACGCCGGACAAGCCCTATCGCAAGTCGGCCAAGATGGTCGGCGAGGTGATGGGCAATTTCCATCCGCATGGCGACAGCGCGATCTACGACGCGCTGGTGCGTATGGCGCAGACCTTCTCGATGCGGGTGAAGCTGATCGACGGGCAGGGCAATTTCGGCTCGATCGACGGCGATCCGCCGGCGGCGATGCGCTATACGGAAGCGCGGCTGTCGAAGGCGGCGATGTATCTGCTGGCGGATATCGACCGCGATACGGTGGATTTCCAGCCGACCTACGATGAGAGCGCCGAGGAGCCGCGGGTTCTGCCGGCGAGTTTCCCGAACCTGCTGATCAACGGCGCCGGCGGCATCGCGGTCGGCATGGCGACGAACATTCCGCCGCATAATCCCGGCGAGATCATCGACGCGACTTTGGCGATCATCGAGAATCCGGCAATTGCGCTGGAAGACCTGATGAAGATCGTGCCGGGGCCGGATTTCCCGACGGGCGGACTCATTCTCGGGCGTTCCGGCATTCGCAGCGCGTTCGAGACCGGGCGGGGCTCGCTGGTGTTGCGGGCGCGGACCGAGTTCGAGGAGATCCGCAAGGATCGCACGGCGATCATCGTCACCGAGATTCCCTACCAGGTGAACAAGTCGGTGCTGCTGGAGCGCATCGCCGAGCTGGTGCGGGCCAAGCAGGTGGAGGGGATCAGCGACCTGCGCGACGAGAGCGACCGGTCGGGCATGCGGATCGTCATCGAGCTGAAGCGCGATGCGACGCCGGAAGTCGTGCTGAACCATCTGTTCCGCTACACGCAGCTGCAGAACAGTTTCGGCGTGAACTCGCTGGCGCTGGATGGCGGGCGCCCCAGGATGATGGGGCTGAAGGACGCGCTCGAGGTGTTCATCCGCTTCCGCGAGGAGGTGATCCTGCGCCGCAGCCGGCATGACCTGGCGAAGGCGCGGGAGCGGGCGCATCTGTTGGTTGGGCTCGCGATCGCGGTGGCGAATATCGACGAGGTGATCGCGCTGATCCGCTCGTGCCCGGATGGGGCGACGGCGCGGGTGGCGCTGATGGAGCGCAGCTGGCCGGCGCAGGATGTGCTGTCGCTGCTGGCGCTGATCGATGACGAGCGCAATGTCATCAGCGCGGATAATACGGTGAAGTTCACCGAGGAGCAGGCGCGCGGGATCCTGGAGCTGCGGTTGCAGCGGCTGACCGGGCTGGAGCGCGAGAAGATCAATGGCGAGATGAACGAGGTGGCCGCCAAGATCAGCGAGCTGCTCGACATCATCGCCAGCCGGCCGCGGCGCATGGAGGTGATGCGGGCGGAACTGGTCGAGGTGCGCGCGGATATCGCGACGCCCAGGATGACCGACATCGTCGAGGGGCTGGCGGATCAGGACGATGAGAGCCTGATCGAGCCGGGCCAGATGGTGGTGACGATCACGCGCGACGGGTTCATCAAGCGGACGCCGCTGGAGACGTTCCGCCAGCAGCATCGCGGCGGGCGCGGGCGGAGTGCGGCGAGCACGCGGGGCGACGATATCGTGACCCGCAGCTTCAATGCGCATACGCATCAGTTCGTGCTGTTCTTCTCCTCGGGCGGCAAGGCCTATCGCGAGAAGGTGTGGAAACTGCCGGAGGGCGGGCCGACCGGGAAGGGCCGCGCGCTGGTCAATCTGCTGCCGGATCTCGGGGCGGACGCGATCACCACCGTGCTGCCGTTGCCGATGGATGAGAGCCTGTGGGACAGCCTGCATCTGGTGTTCGCGACGCAGGCGGGCAATGTGCGGCGCAACCGGCTGTCGGATTTCCGCAATGTGCGCTCGTCGGGCCTGATCGCCATGAAGCTCGATGAGGGCGATCACCTCATCGGCGTCGCGACCTGCCGGGAGGGTGACGATATCCTGCTGGCGACACGGCTTGGGCGCTGCATCCGCTTCCAGGCGACGGACGATGTGCTGCGGGTGTTCGCGGGACGCGACAGTTCGGGCGTGCGCGGCATTCGTCTCGCCGAGGGCAAGAAGCCGGACAATGTGATCAGCCTGTCGGTGCTGCGGCATGTCGAGGCGAGCATCGGGCAGCGCAATGAATACCTCAAGCGCGCCGGCGCCCTGCGGCGGCGCAGCGGCGAGGAGGAGGCTGAGGTTCCCGTCGCCGTCGAGCAGGATGACGAGGCGGGCGAGGTGGCCGAGCTGTCGGACGCCATGTTCGCGGAGATGGAGGCGGCGGAGGAGATTCTGCTCACCGTCACCGATACCGGGTTCGGCAAGCGGTCCTCGGCCTATGAGTATCGCGTGACCGGGCGGGGCGGGCAGGGGATCACCAACATCACGCTGACGCCGCGCACGGGCACGGCGGTGGCGGCGACCTTCCCGGTGCGGGCGGGCGACGATGTCATGCTGGTGACTGATGCCGGGCGGCTGATCCGGCTGCCGGCGGACCAGGTGCGGGTGACCGGGCGGGCGGCGATGGGGGTGACCCTGTTCCGGCTCGATACCGGCGAGCGGGTGACCAGCGTGTTCCCCGTGATGGACGGCGACAGCGAGAACGAAGACACAAACGAAGACGCAAACGAAGACGGGGGCACGGCGGCGGGCGAAGGGCCCGAGGCCGGCACGCCGTCAGACGGGGAGGAAGGGTGAGATCATGCGCAAGGCGCTCTACCCCGGCACATTCGATCCGATCCACAATGGTCATATCGATATCATCGGCCGCGCCGCGCGGCTGATGGACCATCTCGTCATCGGGGTGGCGACCAACTCCGGCAAGGGGCCGTTGTTCAGTGTCGAGGAGCGGGTCGAACTGGTGCGCGCCGAATGCGATGCCATCGCCAAGAGGACGGGAACGTCGATCGAGGTGATCCCGTTCGATGGACTGCTGATGGCGTTTGCCAGCGGCATCGGGGCGACGATGGTGGTGCGCGGCCTCCGGGCGGTGTCCGACTTCGATTTCGAATTCCAGATGGCGGGCATGAACGCGCGGCTCGATGCCTCGATCGAGACCGTGTTCCTGCCGGCCAGCGAACGGCAGCACTTCATTTCGTCGCGTTTCGTCAAGGAGATCGCGATCCTCGGCGGCGACATCACCTCGTTCGTGCCGCCGTTGACGTTTGAGCGTACCATGGCGCGGGTGCGTGCCATGAAGTCCTGAAGCGGAGAGACCGATGAACCGCCGCACTTTGACCGCCGCCTTGCTCGCAACCCCTTTCCTTGGAATTCACATGTCCGACGCCACTGCCGCCCCGGCCGATCCGGAAAACACGCTCTATCTCGACCTCAAGGACGGCCGCGTGGTCATCCAGCTGTTCAATGACATCGCGCCGAAGCATGTTGCGCGGGTGAAGGAACTGGCGCGCAAGCATTTCTATGACGGCATCGTGTTCCACCGCGTCATCGAAGGGTTCATGGCGCAGGGCGGCGATCCGACGGGAACGGGCACGGGTGGCAGCGGGCTTGGCAACGTGCCTGCCGAGTTCAGCCGGGCGAAGCATTTTCTCCGCGGGACCGTCGGCGCGGCCCGCAGCCAGTCGCCGGACAGCGCGGACAGCCAGTTCTTCATCATGTTCGCCCCCGCGCCGCACCTCGATGGCCAGTACACCATCTGGGGCCAGGTCATCAGCGGCATGGAATTCGTCGACAAGATCAAGCGCGGCGCCGGCGGCAGCGGCACGGTCAGCAACCCCGACAAGATCATCACGGCGCGCATTGCGGCCGATGTGAAGTAGTTCGGACGGCTGCCGTGCGCGGGGACGTATTGACCTCGCGCGCGGCATGTCGTTCAAGGCGCCGCGCCCCGGTGTATCGATGGGGAGTGCGTATGTGGGCCCGTAGCTCAGTTGGTAGAGCACGAGACTTTTAATCTTGGGGTCCCGGGTTCGAGTCCCGGCGGGCTCACCAATCTTCCCAAGGACTTACGAAAACACTTCGTTAACGAAAACGGATGGCGGGTAACGGGGTGGGTAACAAAAAGGCTTCTGGGCTGCGATTCGCTCATAGGTCGGAGGCGCCAATGCGGCAGACCCTATACGTAATTTTCGAGAATCCACCCCAGTCGCCAGAGCAGGGTTTCCCGGAAGGCCACCCCGACCTAGGGCACCAAAGACCCGAGCAGGCGCTCGACGCTATCTCGACATCGGGTAGCTTTGGCGGCAGGCCGACCCGGGGCGCATGGGTCATTGAGGCGGACGAGCAGAACAGTGTGCACGCCACTTGGGGGCTAATCCCGATCCCAATTGATTTGCGGTGCACTGCATCGACGCGCAGGCTTCGGCGAGAGTAACGGAGCGAACGTAAACTGGACGCCGAACTGCTTAGGCTGTGACCCCGGGGCGCCAGTAGGCTTGGCGGCCACCCCAGTTCTCGGTAACACTCTGCCCTGGCGATGCAACGGATGCCTCACCGGGAGGGTGTGCCGTCATGGACAAGCCCACTTCAGCACCGATGCCCTCGGGGATGCAGTGCACGGAACTTGCCGAATTGGATGCTCTGAGCCGATCCGATCAAGTTCTGCGAGAAATGCTTCTCGCACGTATGCCGCTCGATCGCGAAACCTACCTCGCTATGTGCTGGGGACCCGATCTGCCGGACCCTTGGACTGCAGAACACGAAGCAGAAGTCCCACCACCGTTTAAGGCAAGGGCATAGGTGCCCTTGCCGGGCGACTAGCGACCGACTGCCGGCTCAGATCGTGGGATCGGTCGAGGGAGCGGAGACGGCCTGTGCTGCCTTCTCTGCGGCCCTCCTGTCCGCGTCCATCAGCCCAAGCGCCACCTCGGTCACATCCTTTACGTGTTTCGCCTGCTCGCGCAGTTCCTGAGGCGCTTCGGGGTGCCGTAGCACCCTTTTCGCCATGTCCCACGCTCGCAGCAGTTCCCCCCGAGTGACCGGCTTCCTGTCCATCACCCTGCCCGGTGCGGTGCTGCCGGCGCTTTCTTCATCAGCACGAACCCGGCCAGTTCCAGATACTTCACCAGCCGTTCCGCCGTGATCCGCGCCATGAACTCGTCACCGGTATGCACCCTCTTGCGGCCCTCATAGCGGAGGGCGTGGGCGAGGGCTTGGCCGATCTCTTCGGGGGTCGCGGGGCGTAGTGAAGCAGATGCGTCCATAGGGTCGGACGGTAGCGCCGTGCCGCGAACGAAGCAAGAACATACTCTAATAGATAGTTTTTCAGTTTGAATTGGGGCGCCCAACGCGGCCATTAAGTTCGTCGTAGACACGGCATGAATAGCCATGCCGATATGCCTCTCGGTCGACGGAATCCGGATAATGCGGCCGTTCGCGTGGGTCTTTGTTGTGCCCCGCGTCATCCCAGCCTTGGCGCCATGCGGCCCTTTCTGGTTCTGTCTTGAATTGCTTCCGCTTCTTTGGCTTGGGGTCGATATCCAATGCACACCTCACATTCTCTCGAACGATAGGGTAAATTTCGCGACGCTGTCTGTCCTTACCGTCGTTTCGCTGCCTTTTGCCACCGAGTAGGGTCGGCATTGGCGGAGTGAAGGATGCGAAGGATTGTCCTATTCTCCTACTCACGCGCGCACGCACACGCGTATGAGTGATGGAATGGGACAACCCTTCACATCCTTCACCGATCATCCCTTCGGTCCCAGCGTTCGTCTCTTTCGGCGCGGAAGCCTATGCCCCTGAATCCCATCCGCCCGCCCGCCAACCGCGTCGGCTCCACGCCACGGGAAGCCAGCGCTTGGCTGAAACGCTTCTGTGATCCTGCATCTTCGCCCGCTTGCTCGGCCCACGTCTTCCACGACGCGAACAGAGCGCTGCTGGCAGTCGTCAACGACTTGCGCGTGACGCAGCATTCATTGAGCCATAACGCTAGCGCATCCTCGGCCGCCATATATTCGTCGGTGGCTTCTGTCACGGCATCAGGTGGCGCCAGACCCTTGTCTTGCCAAAGCAGGCAGCCATCCACTGCCCATCGCAGAATACCTGGCCATTCCTCGCGCAGTTTCTCGGCAAGTGACGGGTCACGCTCCTCGGCCGTGACCTTGCGGGCGAAGGGTATCAAGTTGAACCGCCGCCGCATTGCGGCGTCCACAGAGCGCAGGCCGGGCCTATGGTTGCCGGCTATGACAAGCTTGAACTGCGGAGTGTAGGTAAAGAAATCACGCGCCATGAAGCGTGCAGTGATTGGGTCGCCGCCGGTCAGAGCCTTTATCTTTGCCTCAGCCCAAGGGCGGCCCTCTTCGGTTTCTTGTGAGGTCACGAGACGCGCGCCGCGCAGCATGGCGAGTTCGGTCGAATGCCGGTCGTTGCGCGAAGCGGTGAAGGTCTCCATCGGCGCGACTGCGGCGTATCCCGCGAGGATGGCGCTCAGCGTGTTGATGAAAACGCCCTTGCCGTTTCCGCCGGTGCCATAGGCGAAGAACAAGGCATGGTCGCGTGTGCTGCCGGTCAGGCAATAGCCGGCGATCCGCTGAAGGAACAGTTGCATCCGCTCGTCGCCCAGCGTCACCCACTTGAGGAAGTAGCGCCATCGCGGGCAATCCCCCTCGGCGGCAACCGCTGTTATCTTCGTCATGTGATCGTCGGGCTGGTGCGCACGCATCTGGCCGGTCCGCAGGTCGATAACCCCGGCTGGTGTGTTGAGCAGCCATGGATCAGAGTCCCACTGTTCCACCGTCGCCGAATGGCGGCGGTCAACCCGTGCGAGCGTCAGGACGGCAGCAACGGTCTTTGCGCTGGCGACTCCGCTTGCCGTTTTGGGCTGGTTACACTCGTCAGCCGCCTCTCGACAGATCGCGCGGGCACCCGGATGCGCGCGGACAGTTCTTCGATCGTCTCGGTGATCTGGTCCCGACTCATGGCCGCAAAGTTCGAGAATATTGTCGCCGTCAGCCGGGTGCTGCCCGTGACGTATGCGCCGAAGGCTTGCGGCTGTGCTCGGGGGGATGGCTCGCTCATGCTCACTGCATCGCCTTCCGCGCAGGCGACGAAGGATGGACCCCTCCGGCAGCCGGCACGAACAGCATCGTTCGTGGGCAGCCGAGGAACTGGCCCCAGGCCACCGCCGTAACGGAATCAGTTTCAACCAGTGCCACGCGCCCGTGCGCCTCAGCGGCATCGACCGCAAGGCGGTAGTGGTCATGCAGGCCGCCAGTCCCGTGAATGATCGCCGCTCGGCACCAGTAGCGAAGACGCGTAGCGATCTCCCACCCCTCCGGATGCAGCGACGTCGACGTGCTCGGCTCCGGATCGTTACCGACCAGCGCGACTACCGGGCGGCGGATGCGCTCAATTTGGTTTGGCTTCCAGCGGTTCCCCGCGTGCGAGAAGTGCACGATGGCGATACGCCCCTCCGCCGCAGCGGCGAAGAGCGGGAGTTGCGGAGCCTGCGCCGCACTCAGGCGGGCGCATGCGGCCAGCAGTTGGGCATGTTGGCAGTATTGCTGCATGGGCTTGTCTCCATGCCGCCGTGGTGGATTTCGCGCGCGCGATTTGGTAAATGGTCGACACCTTCCGACCGCTTGCCGAAACGCCGCCGCTCCTTGCCCGGGCGGTGGTGTTTCTGTTTTCAGGCGGCCTTGCGTGCGGACTGCGCCGCTTGCCACTCGCGGAGATCGCCGAGGCGCCAGTAGTTGCGCCTGTTGATCTTGACCGGCTCCGGGAACTGCATGCGCTCGTCATGCATCCACCGCCAGATCGACATGAGTGATACTCCGCCGAAGCGGGCGCAGGTCTGTCGCGAAGTCAACAGCGTGTCATGATCATCGAAGTTCGGTGAATGACTGGGTGCAGGGAGCGGTGCCTGCGTTGTGTCGCTTAGTTCTTGGGGGCGCATCTCAACTCCGTTAGGACGTGATGCACCAAGTAATTAGACGAGCGTCGGGAGCGGGGCAGGGAGTTTATCGCGCCGGCTTTGCCCGTTTTCGGTAACTGTGCACGATCTTGGCGACCCGGGCCGCCAGGGCAATGTCGGCGCCAGCTGCATCGGACGAAATCCGCATATCGTCTGGAAGCCACTTGTATATTTAGAGCACGAATTTCTGAAATTCGGATAGCGGGGTCTTTCGCGTTTTGTCGTATACGTCGCTATAGACAGTTACCGGCAGCCCTTCATTTTCAAACGCTTTGTATAGCTTTACAACAAATCTACCCAACGGGTCATTGAGTTCTGTTATTTTGTCTGGCGGGCGCCGGATTTCTGCCCGGACTTTCTCGACCATTCTATCGAGCGCCTGTCTCTGGATTTCAACAACCCCATCGTGCTGCTGCCACTCGTGCTCGCAGGCAACATCCACCAACAGCCTGTGCATAACCCCAGACGCCGCCAACTCGGCCCACGCTGTAGCGGCTTGGCTCAACCCCTGCTCTAACCGAGTGAGCGCGCCCTTCTCATGCTTCCCTCGGCCTATCAGTTCCGCCCGCTTTGCACCGATTTCTAGGCGTTGCTTGGTCACCCGAATCTCATTCGGCGCCCATAATACTTCTTCCCTGAAGCGGTCACTAAGGGCGGCGGGCTTGGGAGGCTTGCCGCACAGGATGTGCGACAAAGCGGCCCAGCCGTCATCGCCTATCCAGAAGACGTCGACCCCAATCCGCACATCATAGAGCGCAACCCTCCGGCGTCGTGGCATGACTAAGCCGCCTCACTCTTCACGACCGATAGTTGCACGACGTTGCCACCCAGCGGCGGCACGATGCCCCGAAGATGCTCGCCCCACGCTTCGAGAGCGGCGCGTTTCTCTTTCAAATACGCATACCTGTCATAGTGGACGCCGGTAACGCTGCGGTCGGCATGGTTCAACACTTTGCTCACCACGAACCGCGCCACTTCCAAGCGGCTCAGGTTCGTTGCCATGGTCCTCCGCAGGTCGTGTATCGTCCAAGTCGCCACGGCATCGAGGTCGGCCTTCTTCCGACTCTCAGCAATCTTCGCGTCGATGCGAATCTTGCCCTTGGAGAATCCAGAGATCGGGCGCTCGCCCCCGGTGGTGAACACATGCGGCCCAATCCTCGGCAGGCTTGTCAGAATATCGACGGCGAACGACGGCAGAGGGACTACATGAGCCCGCCGCGCTTTGGTCAGTTCGCCCGGTATTGTCCACACCTTCTCGGCGAGGTCGACGTCGGCCCATCGCATTCCCGCGACTTCCTGCCGCCGCTGGCCGGTGATCAGAGCCAACTTGAAGAAGTCACCGAACGGATACCCCA
>Ga0164296_1005142_pt1 | contig 11602 bp, 13 predicted proteins | sample GEODES057metaG_FD_113533 | JGI IMG/M metagenome (GOLD analysis project Ga0164296, IMG submission 113533) | Dystrophic lake water microbial communities from Trout Bog Lake, Wisconsin, USA - GEODES057 metaG | ecosystem: Environmental > Aquatic > Freshwater > Lake | place: USA: Trout Bog Lake...
CCTAATTTTTAGCAGTGTACCTCTCAACGCACAAAACGCCTCAGGGCGATTGCCAAGTTTGGGTGAAAACACGGAGATGACGCTGGGCGAGGAGCTGAAAATAGGTCAATCCGTGGTGCGCGAAATTGTGCGTGACCCCGACTATGTGGATGACCTCGTGCTGATGGATTATGTGGAGAGCATTTGGAGAAACCTGCGGGAGACCTCGCTTAACAAGGGCTACTTGTCACAAGAGTTGAATGATCGTTTTGCATGGGAAGTGCTTTTAATTAGAGACAAGTCGGTTAATGCATTTGCTTTGCCAGGTGGGTTTATGGGCGTTCACTTGGGTTTGATATCAGCGGTATCTAACCGCGATGAATTAGCCTCAGTTTTGGGTCACGAGCTGAGCCACATAACGCAACGCCATATTGCACGAATGATGGCTAAACAAAGCCAGCAAACCCCGCTTGTGATTGGTGCGATGTTGTTGGGCTTGATTGCGGCCAGCAGAAGTCCAAACGCAGCAGGGGCGATGATCTTCGGGGGACAAGCGGGGGCGATCCAAACGCAACTCAATTTCTCAAGAGACATGGAGCGCGAAGCAGATCGGGTGGGCTTTTCCTTGATGGATCCTGCGGGCTACGATCCAGTCGGTTTTGTAACGATGTTTCAAAAGCTCGAGCAAGCCTCCAGACTCAACGACAGCGGAGGTTTCCCCTACCTGAGAAGTCACCCCCTGACGACTGAGCGCATCGCAGATATGCAAGGACGGATGCCCGTCGGTAGTCTCATTTTGGCAAAACCGATGTCCCTTGAACACGCGATGATTGCAGCGCGCGCAAAAGTGTTGGTCAATCCCGAGCCCGATGAGCAACACTTCTTTAGCGCTCAAGCAAATACCTCAAACACAAACGCACTCAACAATATCGCAACATTAAAAAGCAATACACCTTTATGGCTGAGCACTTTATATGCGGGTACGCTTGCTGATATTCACCTCAAGAACTGGGCGCTAGCGGACAAACACATTCAGGAGATGGCACCACTGGTTGCAAAAGATGCGTCCGCTCATAAACTTCTAACGTATTTAAAGGCCGAGCTCGAGGCGGCAAGAGGCAACCCAAGGGGTGCAATCGCCCTTATTCAAACGCTCTCTAAATCTAGAGCGCAGCTCCTCAGTCTAAGTCAATACAGAAATGCAACCCACGCAACAGAGGATGCCAAAATGGTTGCCGATAGTCTACAACTTTGGTTGGCACAAAACCCTAGAGATGCAATGGCTTGGTCACTGATGTCTGCGGCGTTGTTGAGCAGTGGCAATACAATTGGGGGTATCAGAGCAGACGCTGAGGCCCAGGCCGCTCATTGGGACTTTGCCTCAGCAGTGGATCGGTTGCGGGCCGCGCAAGACCTAACCAGACAAATGGCACGACAAAAGGGTCTGGATGCTACGGCTCAGTTTGAGGCCTCGATTGTGGACGTTCGTTTAAGAAACCTAGAGAACGCGAGGAAGGAACAAGCGCTCGAGCGCTGAGTCAATTACGATTCCAATGCTTGAATACAAAATCGAGCCCAACAAAGCGTTACCAAAGCCAATTACCTCAAAACCATCTAAAAAAGATGAAGCCATTGAGAAGACAAAGGCATTGATCACGAACAAAAAAAGACCCATCGTCAAAAGTGTTACGGGTAGGGTGAGAACGAGTAAAACGGGACGAACGATTAAATTGAGCAGACCAATCATGAGTGAGGCTACTAACGCGGAACCAAAGCCGTTCACAATAATCCCTTGATCAAACTGAGAAAGTGCGAGCAAGGCAGCGGCGCTGAGAAACCATTTGGCAATAACTTTAAACATGTACTGATCGTAGCCTAAATTAGACCCGCTTCACGGGCGGTCTTTGCAAACTATTAATACTAAAAACAAACATAAAAAGCCTTGTCTTCAAGGTCTATCACGGGTCAATTTATGAGTGTCATCCACATTACCGATATCGAAGCCGCAATCAATTATTGGCGAGAGCTGACGCCCTCCCCAGACGGCGTCACGTTGTCAAAGGAGCTTCGAGCACTGGCCAAAGTGTACGCGCTTATGGTGTACTTTAAAGAGGATGAGGTTGCAGTGAAGGGCTTTCCAAGCGAGGCTTATGCGGCTTGGATGAAATGGTATGACAGCACCCCTGATACGCCTTGCATCGCGATTTGCTCAACAAGTCAGGGCGACCCCATGTGTAAGGGGTGTGGACGAACGTTTGAGGAAGTACAGATGTGGACCGAGCTGAGTGCGCCGCAAAAACGGGTGGTATGGAAAAGAATTACCCAAGAGGGTACGGCTTGGCGCTTTAACCGCTACGCGGAGCGCGCGGCTGAATCAGTTAACAACAATAAGTAACGGGCATGGGAGAAAATCTCCCCCCCTTTGCAAACCAAATGCACAGGCAAGGGAATGCATTAAACCGCGCGTGCAAGTGCCTCAGCCATGCCCGTATACTGTGCGGGGGTCAGCGCCAAAAGGCGATCTTTCTCGGACTGGGGAATGTTTAAGCTACGAATCAGTGGGTGAAGATCTGCAGGACCTATGACTTTGCCGCGGGTTGCCTCCTTTAACTGTTCGTAAGCTCCTTCAAGGCCAAAGCGGCGCATCACCGTTTGTATGGGCTCGGCAAGCACTTCCCAAGCATGGTCTAAATCTTTTGCAATGGCCTCTGGATTGACCTCTAGCTTTGCTTGACCCGTCAGCAAAGACTGGTAAGCCAGTACAGCGTATCCAATTGCCACACCCATGTTTCTAAGAACCGTGGAGTCGGTCAAGTCTCTTTGCCAACGACTGATGGGGAGTTTTGCACTCAAATGGTTGAGCAGTGCATTGGACAGACCTAGGTTACCCTCAGCGTTTTCAAAATCGATGGGGTTAACTTTGTGGGGCATGGTGGATGAGCCAATCTCCCCAGCCTTGAGTTTTTGTTTAAAGTAACCCAGCGACACATAGCCCCAAACATCACGAGACCAGTCAATCAAAATCGTATTGGTTCTGGCGATTGCGTCAAACAGTTCTGCCATGTAATCATGGGGTTCAATTTGAATGGTGTAGTTTTGGTGGTTGAGACCCAGACCAAAAAAAGCCATTTCATCAGCATGGTGTGCGCCTGACTCGATCACACGTTTGCTAAAGCCGTGCCAATCAAAATCTGGCCAAGCAGCAAGGTGAGCGTTATAGTTGCCGACGGCGCCGTTCATTTTGGCCATGATCTGCACCTCAGCAATCTTAGATCTTGCTTTTACGAGGCGCGAAACCACGTTTGCAATCTCCTTGCCAAGCGTTGTTGGACTTGCCGTTTGTCCGTGTGTACGGCTAAGCATAGGCATACCCGCTAGCTGATGGGCCATCGATCTAAGCTGAGTGATTAGCTGGTCTAGATAATTCAAAACCACTTTGTCCCTGAGCTCGCTCAGTTGAAGGGCGTGGCTGGTGTTGTTGATGTCCTCGCTGGTGCAAGCGAAATGGATAAATTCACTCGCTTGGGTGAGCTCTTGCCTGACAGCTGCGCTCAGATCTGAGCTTTGACATTGGTTTTTAAGCCAATACTCCACTGCCTTGACGTCGTGATTGGTGATTTTCTCAATCTCTTTGATGGCCAGTGCATCTGTTGCACTGAAGTTCTGCGCCCAGCCGCGCATTTTCATGCGAGCCTCTTTGCTCAAAGGCGCGAACTCTGGCATCCCAGCATCACTGAGTGCGATAAACCAAGTGATCTCCACTTGCACTCTGCACCTAAAAAACCCCTCTTCGCTCATCAGTGGTCTGACCGCGGCTAGTTTGGTGTGGTAGCGCCCATCAAGTGGGGACAATGCTGAAATATAGTGTTGTGTCATGCGCTGATTTTAGAGCCTGGAAGCCGACCTTGTTGTTTTCTAGCAAGACTAAAGGATTAAAATAGCTATAGTACTTTAGAACGATAAAAGATGAAACTCATTGGAACCATTGCCAGCCCCTATGTACGTAAAGTGCGTATCGTGATGGCTGAGAAAAAACTAGATTATGAATTTTTGATTGACGATGTCTGGTCCTTGGACACTGCAATCAACGCGTCCAACCCACTTGGAAAAGTGCCTTGTTTGATCATGGAGGGGGGGGAGGCTCTTTTTGATTCCCGAGTTATTGTGGAGTATTTGGATACCCTGTCCCCTGTGGGCAAGCTCATACCCCCATCTGGGCGTGAGCGCGCGGAGGTGAAGACTTGGGAGGCCCTTGCCGACGGTTTACTGGACGCTAGTATTTTAGCCAGACTCGAGGAACACTGGGCTGGGCGGGGGGAAGCTGAAAGATCAAAGGCGTGGATAAAGCGTCAAATGGATAAAGTCAGTGCCTGCTTAAAAGCATTTAGTGAGGCCTTGGGTGATAAATCTTATTGCGCGGGAAACCATTTGAGCTTGGCTGATATCGCGGTTGGGTGTTCACTTGGCTATTTGGACTTTAGATTCCCGCAACTCAACTGGCGCGAGATGCACCCCAACTTAAGTCCTTACTTTGAAAAACTCATGCACAGACCAAGCTTTATTGATACTGCACCCTGATACCCGCTGCACTTAGGGGTTTGAGCGCAAAAGTCTAAACGTTTAGGGGTCAAGCGGCGCGCTAGACCGTCTTCTAAGCCATCTAAAAAAAGCCCCAATGCCGGGAATTTTCTCGTAGATCTCCTGCGCAGGGTCCCAGTAATCGCGGTGTGTACAGATCTTAATTGTGCCGTGAGCGTCTTGTTCAAACATCAAGTGCGTGCTCCCCTTAACGACAAAGACAGTTTTGGGGGAGCGCTTGAGAGAGAATAAAAAATCCCAACACATAAACGCCTGTCGATCCTCAAACAGCTGGTGCGTGACGACAAATCGAGGTTGCTCCAGGGTCTCAAACATGTGCTGAAAAATACGCTCTATGGCCCGACACCCAACGACATCGTTAAAGGGATCTTTGAAGCTTGCGTTGGCAGTATAAAAATCAGCGATTCGAACAAGATCTGAGGGCTGCAGGTTCTCAAAAAAGAGGCCGAGTTCTTGCTTAAAAGTTTCGAGCGGACTTTGCATTTTTACATACCCGTGGATTTGCGAATAATTGAGAAATACAACTTGTAGGGCAGCAATCTAAGGAGTTTTAAAAATATTGAAAATCTTTTTGGAAAATGGATTTCAAACTCTCCCCTTGCATAGCCAGCAATGATCTCCCTTGCCGCCTGTTCGGCCGTGATTAGGGCAGGCATGTGAAAAGTATTTTGTGCCGTCAGCGGAGTTTCCACAAATCCCGGATTGATAACGCTCACCCCCAGCCCAAGCGGTTGAAGGTCAAGGTACAGGACCTCAGCCAAATGGGTTAGGGCGGCTTTGGTTGGACCGTAGGCCAAACTATTGGGAAGCCCCGAGTAACCAGCTACGCTGGAGACAAAGCTGAGGTGAGCTTTGCCTCGGCTTATCAGTGCGGGCAAGCACGCGCTCAGGAGATTTAAGACGCCAAAGTAGTTGATGTTAAAGTGCTTGGTGAGCTCTGGGAGATTGAAGTCTTGGGCACGCATGGGTGTGTAATGACCCGCACAGTAGATGATTAAATCTAGGGGCGATTTGGCACTTAAGGCGTTAAATGCATTCTCAATCGCCAGCGGCTGTGTGACGTCTAGTGCAATGGCCTGGGCACGAGCGTGAGAGGCGACAAATTCGCTCAGTAAACTCTCGCTGCGCGCGGAAACACAGACCCTCGCATCCATTGCACTTAACTGCTTGGCCAGCGCTAAACCAATGCCACTTGATGCGCCAATAATCCAAACATGCTTATCGCGCCAATCCCTGATAGGAGGATTCATCATCCAGCGTAAATCCTTGTTAAAAAAACCTCAAATACAAAAATGATTTGCGAATAGCAATTTCACTGAGACTGGAGCAGGGTACTAACTTGTGCGCTTGGTAAAAGACAGCGTAACCTCACCCAAGTCAATTCCAAACTTGGACATTCGGGCTTTATTGAGCATGATGCGTTGATCCATTAAAAACATCCAATCATCAAATTGAACGTTCCAAACATGACCATCTACGGGCAACGCGAGTGTGTAGTTCCAGTGAAATGCGTTGCCCTTGCATTCGCCTATCGCTGTTCCAACCACATCACCAGCAGTGCCCGTGTACTTGTTCTCGCCTTGGTGGGTGAGTTGCCAAATGCGCTTTTGCTTGGTGCCGTCAGAATAAGAAAAATCTTCATCCAGTGTACCGACCTCTCCCGACCAGGCGCAGTTCATGACGACTGTAAAGCGTTTAACGACTTTTCCTGATCTGTCTGTGAAAACGCCCCAAGCGTCAACCACGCCGTTGAAATAAGTTTTTAAATCAAGTAGGGGTGTCTGCGTTGCGTAGTCATTGACACTTGGGCTGGCGCAGCCACTGAGCGAGACAAGTGCTGCTGAGCTGGTGAGCCCTAAACCAGAGGCTATTAAGTTTCTTCGCTTTAACTGTAGCATGTGAATTTCCCGTTTAGGCCTGAGGCTTTTGAAGTGTAAATTGGATGACATCTAAGTTGTGCTGGTTAAATCCCGCCTCGCAGTAGCAAAGATAGAACTCCCACGTTTTCATAAAGGCATCATCAAATCCGAGTTTACGAACTTGGGTGGATTCTTGCGTAAACACCCTTCGCCACTCTTTGAGGGTGGCCGCGTAATCTAGACCGAAACAAAACTCATCAATCACCTGTAAACCGTGCTCCGCAGCGAGTTGGCGAAAGCGGGCGGGACAAGGCAGGCATCCTCCAGGGAAAATATACTGCTGAATAAAGTCAGTGCCTTTGATGTATTGATCGAACAAAGAGTCCTCAATGACAATCGTTTGGATACAGGCTCGAGCGCCAGGTTTTAAAAGGCGGTGGACATTTTTAAAGTAAGTTGACCAGTATTCTTTGCCCACCGCCTCAAACATCTCTATGGACAAAATAGCATCAAAAGGAGGATCAGTGATGTCTCTGTAATCTTGTAGCCTTAGATCTGCTGTGAGTTGTTTTTGTGAGAGTCTTTGCCTTGCATACTCAAGTTGAGAGGGACTTAAGGTAACGCCTGTGTGAGCGCACTGAAAATCGTGGCTTACCACCTCGGCCAAACTACCCCAGCCGCAGCCAATTTCTAGCACGTTTAATGCACTCCCTTTTTGCAGACCCACCATGCGGCATGCCCTTTGAATTTTGGCTCGCTGGGCCTGAGCAAGGGAGATATCTTGTGCAGAGTCGAACAAGGCAGATGAATACGTCATTGTTTCATCCAACCAAATTTGATAAAAAGAGTTGCCTAAATCATAGTGAGCGTGAATGTTTTTGGTACTGTTGGTTTTGTTGTTTCGTCTCGTCCAGTGTTTGAATAAGTAATAAAGACGCCCCACCCAAGAGCCGTATATCACTCGCTCAACCGCTATTCTGTTCACAATGAAGAGCTCAAGCAGTGCAGTTAACCCTGTTGTTTCCCAATCACCGGCGATATAGGACTCGGCAAACCCAATATCACCAGATTTGAGTGCGTTTTGAAAGACACTCCAGTTTTTAACGGTCAAGTCTGCAACGGGCCCCTTGGTTTTATCGGAGCCGAAATTAAGATGAGCCCCGTTGGGTAGCGTTAAAGCCAAGCGTCCGTGACTGAGGTGCTTGAGCATCTTTAGCACCGACTTCGCAGATCCTGGTATGCGAGACATATCTACTGCTGAAGGGGAGCTGGAGGAGGTCAAAGACATAGGTGACAAAAGAGATAAGAAAGATAAGAGGTAGTATTCAGCCGCGAAAAGGCTTGCAGTTAATTTTGCACGAGTTTATACGTGCGTATCAAGCGTAGGGGTAATTGTGCTTTCACGTTGTGGGGGTTTAGAGTGAAATGAAACCCCCTTAAACCAAAGTTTTAATGCTTGCCAGTGAATTCTGTAGATGACCATTAACGTCATGAGAGGGTAGCCCAATAGCGCCTTGCGTCGCGTTGCTTTTGTGAGAGGATAAAGCGTACCGCTGACACTGGTATGGATGAGGGGTCCTTGTTCATCGCTGTAATCAATGCGGACAACTGTTTTGCCAGGCACATCAGTGTGCGTCGCGGTTCGTAGAAAACGAAACCGGTATTGCCCCTTGACTTCGCAAAAGGGGGAGACATGAAACTCTTTGTCCGCGTAAGAATCGCGAGCGTAAAGAGGATTTTTAATTAAATAAAAATGCCGCTCACCAAAAGTGTTGTTGACCTCTGCAACGATCACCTTTAGGTCTCCGTTGCGAGCGTGACCGTACCAAAAACTGACGGGCTTGAAAGCGTAGCCCCAAACGCGTGGATACGTATGCAGCCATACCTCACCGTCAACGCTTGTGATGCCCTCACTTTGCAAGAGATCAAAAAACCATCCTAAAGCACCGCCTTGTGAAGGCGAGCGACCCTCGCCATGATCTATGTCGTAAAAGCTTAACGCGCCTTTGCAGTTCCAAGATAGTAACCCTGTGTGTGTCCCCGCTTGCTGCGCTGCGAGCATGGAGCGCATCGGGAGCATTAGAAAAAAAGTGGGGTAGACAAAGGAGTTCGCACGCGGCCTAAAGCGTTGGTGTTGAACCTGACCGAATCCGATGAATGCGCTCATCTCAATTAAACCTGTATCCCAAGTGAGTCAAGCACGCCGCGGGCCGCGAGCTGACCCGCTTTAAGACCGTCTTCATGAAAACCGTAACCCAGCCAAGCCCCTGCATACCAGGTGTTGAGATTGCCTTGGAGGGTGTGCATCTCTTTTTGCGCAGCAATGCTGGAGAGATCAAACACGGGGTGCGAATAGTTAAAGGTAGCCGCGATTTTGGATTTCTTTATTTCTCGAATGGGATTTAACGAGACCACCACAGGCTCCGTAAAGGGCAGGGGTTGAAGCTTGTTTAAATAATAATGAAGGCACACATGGTCGGTTGATAACACATCACCGCCTACTGGAACACTGTGTGGGTGATGGGCTGTACGGGCGCTCTCAAAATTCCAAGCGGCCCAAGCAACTGGCTTGCTCGGCAACACTCCCGCGTCCCGGTGCAGCACAGCAACGTTGTCTTTGAATCTGAAAGCGGGGAGCAGGCGAGACTCCGCGTGCGAGGGCACATCAAGCAGCTTTAGAGCTTGATCGGCGTGGGTGGCAATTATTAATTTGTCAAACTCCTGTGACCCCCTATTCGATAACAAGGTGATTTTGCTTTCGCTGCGCTTAATACTGTGCACGGGGGTGTTCAAGTACGCGTTTGGGAGTTGCTGGGTGATGGCGCTGACGTACTGCTTGGCGCCGCCTGCTACGGTATACCATTTGGGCCGATTCGTGATTTGCAGGAGTCCGTGGTTGTGGCAAAAACGGATCATCGTTGCCAAGGGAAACGCAAGCATTTGATCAGGAGGGCAACTCCAGATACAGCCCAGCATCGGTAGTAAATACCAATTGGTAAACTCTGCGCTGAATTTGTGCTCCTCTAAGAAAAGATGTAGAGCAACGTTTAGCGCTTCTGACTTGCCAGTTTGTGCCAGTTGTGTTGTGAGTTTATTAAACCGAAGAAGGTCCCCGAGCATGGACCAAAATGGCTTACTAAAGAGGTTCTTGCGTTGACAAAAAACCGAATTCAGTGATGAACCGCTCCACTCAAGACGCTCAGCGTTTTGGGTTGGCGCTTGCACCGAGAACGACATATCGGAGTAGGCCGTGGGTATATTAAGCTCTTCAAACAAGGCAATTAAGTGAGGATAGGTGCGCTCGTTGAATACTAAAAAGCCAGTGTCGACGGGGTAGCTCTGAATCCCCCCAGGGGTCTGAGCTTGGATATCCACGGTGTGGGTGTGACCCCCAAAATAGTCATTGGCTTCAAATAAACTGACCTGTACTTGGGCGTGCTTTTGCAGCGCATGGGCCGCGCTTAGTCCAGCGATGCCGGAGCCAACTATAGCGATTCGATAAGTCATGGGTATGCTAATAACCTAGGTATGTGGAAAACACGGTAAATCAACGCAAAAACCTAGATCAAGGCGCTTTTGCCGCTAATAGTTTCTCCACCTCGGCCACAAAAGCCCTGTCATCAGGCGAGGTCATGCTGTTGAAGCTTTTGATGGTTTGACCGTCTCGGCTGACTAAATATTTGTAGAAATTCCATTTTGGAGCAGTTTGCGTGCGCTGTGCGAGTTGCTTAAATAGCGGCGAGGCTTGTGCGCCTTTGACCGATGTTTTTGTAAACATGGGGAATTTAACGCCAAATGTGTTTTCGCAGAAATCAGCGATCTGACTATTTTTGTCCGGCTCTTGAGAGAAATCATTAGAAGGAAAACCCAGTACGACTAAACCTTTTGATTTGTACTGGTCGTACAAAGCCTCTAGACCTTTGTATTGGGGTGTAAAGCCACAGTAACTGGCGGTATTTACGATCAGCACAACTTGACCTGAATACTGGCACAGTGCGATGGGCTTTTCGTCTTGAAGGCGCTCGACGGTGTGCTGCAAAACGGCTGGACAATTTTGAGTAGAACTTGTGTTGAGGTTGGATGCTGTATCGGAGACGGGGTTAGAGTCTTTGGACGCCGCACCAGCAGTCTGGGGTGCAAAAAGCGGTTGCAACAGAAGACAAAAAATGAAAAGAGCAAGTCTAGGGATAGATGCACTTGAAGAGCTTGATTTAAGATTCATAAAGATGAGCAAATAAAAGGGATGAAGCAATGAGGCTGCAAAGCAGCAAAGCTGAAAAGGACCAACTGAGCAAAGGGACGACCATAACCAACCAATCAATCAACCAACCAACCAACGCAAGTCTCTTGACTCGCAGTAGACACGGATTTTAGATTCTCATCCCCTTAAATTGAATAAACCCCTAAAATAGACCTTGAAATCGTAAAAAGTCAGCCATTCCCCGACGCTTTGATCGCAAATAGTGCGATTACGTCATCAGCAGTTCTCGTTTGTTCTGATTTGTTCTCATTTTTCTAACATTAATTCGTTTCCTCGCGTATTTTGAAACCACAAAACTTTTTAAACAAAATCATAACCTCAAGCCAGATAGGTGCTGAGTTAACGCGTCTGAGGGCTTTAGGTCCTGTGGTGTTTACAAACGGCGTGTTTGATGTGCTGCACAAAGGACATGTCACCTATCTCGCCCAGGCCCGAGAGCATGGGGCGAGTTTAGTGCTGGGGCTAAACAGTGACCAATCGGCTGCGCGTTTAGGAAAAGGTCCTGATCGTCCCTTAAACAGACAAGAGGACAGGGCCGCTGTGTTAGCTGCGCTTGAGTCAGTAAGTCTGGTTATCTATTTTGATGAAGATACGCCCTTTACATTAATCCAAAGCGTTCGCCCTGATGTCTTGGTTAAGGGTGGCGATTATGATATGGACAAGCTAGAGGAGGCCAAGTTTGTCCGCTCATACGGAGGCGTTGCCAAAGCATTGAGTTTCGTCTCGGGCTATTCAACAACCAAATTAGTGCAGAAAATCCGAGCAACCCAATAACGATGGTGTAATGGATAACGGACTACGGATAACAGACAACTGACTACGCGTCAGGTTGTAGAGTCTTTAAACAAGAAATCCCAAAGCCGCACAACGTGAGCTTGATCAGCTTGAAACATATTGTTTTCAA
>Ga0164296_1005143_pt1 | contig 11600 bp, 9 predicted proteins | sample GEODES057metaG_FD_113533 | JGI IMG/M metagenome (GOLD analysis project Ga0164296, IMG submission 113533) | Dystrophic lake water microbial communities from Trout Bog Lake, Wisconsin, USA - GEODES057 metaG | ecosystem: Environmental > Aquatic > Freshwater > Lake | place: USA: Trout Bog Lake...
AAAGCACCAGAAGTCAAGAAAGAGGTAACAGCTCAGCCTGCGCCACACAAAAGCGAAGCTCCAAAAGAGCATAAAAAAGCTGACGCTAAAGTCGAAGTTAAAGCACCAGCCGCTAAGTAATCCCAAAGACACTCTAGTAGTAGATGACGATCTAGTACTGGGGCGTAATAGACGTGCTAAAGATTTTGGAAAAGTTATACATGAACGGGAAGTAGAACTTTCTGATTATGTAAAGATTAGACTAGCTCTTGCTAGGATGAAAGCGTTAGACGCTTATAGAAAGGCCCAAGTATAAAAGCTTTGGGCTTTTCTTTATTCTGTAATTGGTTTGGCCGATAGGTACTTGGGGTAGAGTTTGTTGAAGTGGCGGAGGACTACACCGGCAACAGCATGTGCCTCGTTCTCATGAGGACTTCCGGTACGTCCGCTGTCATTGCTTAACTCGTGTTCGGTATCTTGTTTATAGTGAACTAGTTCGTGTGCTATTGTTCTTAATATATCATTAGGATGACGATTCATTAATGCCACATACAACACATGTTCACCATTTTCGTACTTGCCAAATGTGGGCTGTACATCATCGTGTATGTGTGCTTCAAACTTCATTTTAGGCAATGAAGTTAATTCAATATACTTCATGGCAATAGGTAGAAACTTTTTGAACATTTCTATAAAAATATGTTTTTGATGTTTAAAATTTACACTTTCATGTATACTTGTGTTTCCTTGTGGACCTACATAGAAAGCACGAAAGTCAATATTGGGATATTCTGTTTTTAATTCCTTGAACACAGTTAAATTACTACGGCTGTCGTCATATAACCGAATATGATCATATTTGCCTGTGTCGGCATACTTGCGCACATACACTGCTTTCTTTTCAGCGGCTCCAATATTACCTGCTAGATTACCGGCACGGTGTACATGTACACGACTCATGTCAATGCCAAGATCACTGAATGTTTTTAAAAACAATGATTTGTTATCAAAATCAGCACGAGCAGTAAGCATGATAACTTCACTAGTTGATGAATGATCCAATATGATTTTTAATTTCTTGATCATGGGTTCAATGGGTGTACTTTCTCTATTGAACTTTTCGGCATTTCTAAATTCACCAAAGTCAAACTCTTCCCCGGGCTGCAATTTGTAACTATTAAACTCCTGATTACTTAATTCACGGATGGGTTTACCGTTCTTGAGTACTTTAATTTTAGCGGTCGTATGAAGTAGTGTGTCATCAATATCAAAGATAACCAAACTTTTTTTAGGTTGGGAAAATTCTTTTGAACGCATTATTTTTTCATCCAATTTGCCACAGGACTTGTTGTATGATTTGTTTTGGGTTCTTTACTTTTACCACTTCCCCATTTTTTAGCACTTGTATCGCCAACATGTTTGGCAGTACGATCTAACATTTCTTCTTCGGCTTTGCTATAGGGATGATACATTGGATCACCACCAGCCCAGTTTTCATCTGGCATATGACTATCAGGTGTGTCTCCTGCGCCTGCTGAAGCAACTGCCAACAAATATCTTGAATGATGGTATCCACTACCATGATACATATTTTGATCAGGATATGTTGTGATTCCGGCCAATGCTCTAGAATGCTCGGGATTGATCACATTTTTTTTCATTTTCTCAACAATAAATTCTTTTGAACGCATTATTTTTTCATCCAATTTGCCACAGGACTTGTTGTGTTTGTGTCTTTTGGTTCTCGACTGCCATCGGGTGTGTGTTTTTTTAGGTCGTACCCAAAAGCTTTGACACTGTTGGCAATAATTTCTTTATCAGCACTTGAATACCCAATCATGACCATATCATCTACAAATTGTCCATTAGTGGGATAATCAAACTGGTTATCTGGACTACCAGCCATGTGTACTCCTAACCGATACTTATGATAATAATTGGTAGGACCCATGGGAAGTTCTGGAACTCCAACACTGCTCATGCTGGGGATTGCCGCCTGTTGATCCTTAACCAAGGTCTGTTTTTCTGTTAGAAATTCTTTTGCTCTCATCTTGTATTTATTAACGCCGGTAACTTTATCCGGCTCCAAGTACGCCTGGAAGTTCAATTGCGCGGACGCCTATAACCGTGACGACTAACGTGCCCTAAGGTGAGGGTTCTTTTTTGATCCAGTTATCGGGAACTAGATTGTGTTTTTTTACAAAATCTTTATGCAACTTGTCTCCTGTGAGATTGTAATTTTTACAAATTTTTTGCATCATGGCATCAATATTATCGTAATCAAATTTTACACCACGTGATTTGGCAGATGTCAATGCTTTTTCTAACGCTTCCACAGCACCAGATTTTTCTTTACCTGACACATGTTCGGGCTTCATTGCTTTAATTATGACTTCATTAATTCTCATTTTTCTTAGCATGTCCTTTTTTCATATTAGCCGCAAAGTGTAGCATAGTTTTTTTCTCACCTGTGGCTTTTTTAGCCCGACGTTCTATTTCTGCCGCCGATTGCCCCTTGGTGTTGATATGTAGACGTTTGCTTAATCCTTTGCGTCCAGGATGCTTACCATTGGCAAAATTTTCATCTGCTTGTTTTTCTTTTTTAGCAATAGCGATTGCAGCCTGTTGTGCTGGGTTGACAGCTTCTTTCAATGTTTGTAATATATCGTATAGTTGTTCAACACTTTCGCAGTTCCATTTGCGTAGTGATTTATTAATACGACTATTTGGATCATGTGCTGTCTTTGAGCCAGTACGATGTTTTTTCATACCTTTCATACGAGCACAAAAACTTTTACGTCTTTTGGCAGCTTTGCTACCTTTTTTGAGTTTGTTGGGTTTGGTAGTTACGGCAGTTTGTAAATGGCTTCCTGGATGACTTTTTCTGTAACTAGCAACGCCCTTTTTGTTCAAACCACCATTTTTATTTTTACCTTTGCTGGTTTGCCATGCTTGGGCTTCTCTTAATAATTTTTCATCATCGACTGATTCTAAATCTTCCCAAATTACATCACTATCTACATTGTATTGTTCGGCCCAAGATTCAATCATAGATTCGATAATATCAAATTGTTTTACTAATTCTAAATCACCTTCTGATATATCTTGCTGGTTTGATTCTATTAAATTAATATAGTCTCTAAATGTTTTCATACACATTCCTTTTTACTATTTACCCTAAAATAGTACAAATGCCAGGAATGCCTCTCGCTGGCATTTTGATAACTGTAAATCTAAATTATTGACCTAGATTAAATCTCATACCCGTGGCGTTTTCCACTTCGGTCATTGTAGTTTTGTATTGAGCCCAACTGGTAGCAGGAGTAATAGGACCATTTGGCATTAGGTATGCCTGGACTTGTTTGCTGTTTTTCTCAATGATAATCTTGTATAAACGAGTAGGAATACCCAGTCCATTACCAGTTACTGGGTGCCCGGCATCGAAAATACCACCAGAGATGATATAGAAATCGGTACCTGGGGTCATGGCCCATTGGCGTTCAGCAGTTTCGAGTAAGCGCCAGCCGCCCCTGTTGTTGTTGGCGTTCTGTGCAACCATATTTGAAAGATTAAAACTTTCACTCATAATAGCATCATTCTCTGTGTTGTTTCCAGCTGGTGCCATATGTCCTCGATCGTGTGTTTTACCTACTGTAGCATAGTCAGCTAGGCTAGCCGAACATGCTGGTGAAACTGATGCGTCTGGATGAAAGTTGTCTTTGCGTTTTGCTGGGCCTGTCATGGCCGCCACTGTCAAATGCTCAAATACTGCTACTGGAGCTTTGACATCACAACGATGGATTACAGCATAGTTCATATGGCAAATCTCTTGATCGCCCGGATGAGCTTGATACTGTGGTGTGCCGTTTACAGTAAATTGGGGACATTGTTGATTTATTTGTGCCCAGGCATTGATGCCGGTTAAGGCTATAATCGCTAACACGAGCGAGAGTAATACTTTTTTCATAAAATACCTTTATATTAAGTTGGTACTTTATTTAGCTTATATTCCTAGTAAATTTTTAAAATTGGTTAATGCAGTGGGATATAATTTGCATTCTTTTTCTACGTAAATGAACTCTCTATCAGCAATGGTATTTGATGTAACTCTATGGGGAGTATAAAATCTTAAATTTTTAATATAATAATTTTGATCAAACCTAAGTTTCATGGTATCCCAAATCCAAATATCACCAAGAAAAAAATCTAATCCAGCTGGAATATTAACATAATCCAACCGTTTCATGAACATTAAAGATCCTATTTCATAAAGTTTAACATCAGATCTGTGTAATTCAAGTTCAAGTGTATGGTCGTCATCGTTGATTTTTCCGTTGGGAAGAGCAGAATGGGATTGGGCGTATACCACCAGTCGTCCGGGAACTAGATATTTTTCAAGATATTTAAATATTTTAAGATCAAACAGTAAATCGTCATTCATGATACATACATTATCAAACAACGATACACCAACGCCGTAATTCCAGGCAGGATTAACCAAAGAATTGATTTTAAAATCATGCATTTTTATTTTTGGATGACCAAAAATGCTGTGTGTGGGTTTGGCAGACATGTCATTATTGATGATGACAATTTCTCCAACTGAATCCAATTCAACCAGCCTGACTAAAAAATCCGGAAATAAGTTAAATTTCCACATTGTGGGAACCACAATAGAAAATTTGGTATCAGACATCTCTTTTTCTAAAATGGTAGTCACCATCCGGTCCGTTATTGCTAAAAATTCCCAAACAATCAAATCCTTGTTGATTCATATAATCAATCACAAAGTCACACAGTGGGGCTCCTTTATTGTAATCGACTTTTTGCAATTCCAAGATAACATGTTTGACAGACTTTAATGTTTCAACAGCACCGCGTAGTACATCATATTCTGCTCCCTGTACATCTATTTTAAGTAAATCCGGTCTGGGGAAATTTTTACTCTTTGCCGCAGTATCTAAAGTAGTTGCGTTTACTATTTTCTTGTTGTCTTCGGTATATTTTATAGGATAACCAATAGCATCAAGTATGTCCGGATTTTCTATATAATAACTGTTGCCACCGGGATGAAAATCATTTTGGTAGAATCCAACTTCTTTTCCATCAACGTCACTTAGTACTCCCATATGAGATTGTAGATTGTTTTCTTTATATAAAAATTCCAAACTCTCCATGGCTTCAAACAAACAAATTTCTGAATTGGGCCAAATTTCTCGTGCTTCTCGAGTCCAGTGCAGTACACATGCTCCCACATCATATATTACTTTGGGCTCAAATCCATCTGCTTTTAATTTTTTTAAATAGTCAACATGTACAACCGGGATTGATCCGGTCTTTGAAAATTCTCTGTGCCAGGTTTGTAAATCATCAGAGGTTTCATCTGGTAATCTAACTGGATCAGGAATTGCCTGTATGTTGTTGTCCACTTGAAAAGTGTAACTACCAATATGTCGACACTGTATGCTTGGATCAGCCCAAATACGGAATCCTTTCTCACGTGCCTTGCGACAGAAGTCATTGTCCTCACTGATGGTGTTGGCATGATCAATTGCGCTGTGATATTTAAATTGCGGATATCCAACAGTGGAAAACACTTCTTTTTTAACCAACACACATCCAAATCCACAACCAGCAATTTCCACCAGACTACGGCCTTTTAATTTCTCATAAGGCATGTTAGCTACCCCACCAAACCCATTATGTTCGTAAATTTCCAAAGTGTGTTTGTTTGGATTGCGTTGTATGTATAGTCCACTAACCACATCCAGATCATGTGCCAATAATTTTTTAAGTGTGTCACGTTCAAATGCAATATCACTATCAACACTGAACAAGTAATCAAATCCATTAACGGTCCAATGTGCGATTAGATTGCGTACTTGGTCAATGTTATAACCATAAAAACACTGAAACTCTACCACATACCCATCTGGTATTTCTAAATCGTAAATGGCCTTGAATGTTTCAGTTTCAATGTTTTTGGCTGTAGGAATACCAATCAAGATCTTTTTAGGATTTGATTTAGATGGACGAGATTTGGCCACAGGTTTTTCAACAGGTTTGCGCATGTCAATTTTAACCTGTTCGTATATGGGATGTTCTCTTTCCAAGAATCCGTTGGTGATTGTTTGGTCCTTGGTGGTGGCTGCAAACTGTGAATAGTAATCCATATTGGTAATAATATAGTTTTTACGTCCTCTTGCTATTTGTAAATCAAATATATAGTTGTCGCCAAAATAGATTTCTAAATTTTGTGGTATAGGTTGCCACACCGCTTTATTAAAAAAGAACAAACATCCATACCCATATGTATGTTGGCCTGTCCAGGGTAATATATCAATTGTTTTGGTGGTCACACTGGGTTGATCAAATACATCAACTCCGGGACACAGGCCAAATAATCCTGTTTGATCAGTCATTAAATTCTGTAGTCGTTCAAATATATTTGTATCAAAAATAACATCATCATTTAATATACAAATATGGCTATAACGGCTTTGTTCAACTCCGTAGTTCCAGGCCGGATTTACATAAATGTTACGACCAAAATCATACATGCGTATCTTGGAGTGTGTCAACCCCTGTGGTGTTTTTGTATTATCATTGTTGATGATGATGATTTCTCCCACAGATTCGTGATCACAAAGTACCGCAACAAATTTAACAAATTGATCAGCTTCTTTCCACATTGTGGGAACAATAACTGTATACTGCTGCAATACTGTCTTTTGCAAGATATCATTGGCAGTTCTTGTTTGTTCATCACTATTAATTTTATAATCATTAAGTGGACTGATGTCATTATAATTATAAACAATATCTTGTAGACATTTGACTTTGTTAGGATCTGCTTGTTCTAACAGGGCATAGAACAAAGCACCATCACCCCCGGCCTTGTACCATTGCCCATTGCTGTCGGTAAACATGCGATCCGGCAAACTATTTGCCAGATACTTCTTGAATGTTCTCAAGTGTGTATACGGCATGTTCCAATTGAATCGGTGTTTGCGGTATGCTCTGTTGCGTTTAATTTCTTCGGGGTATGGTTGACTAATTAAAGGAATATCATCAACCATGCTCCAACATGATCCATATGTAAACTCTGTGGTACCATTATAAATGTTGTTGTAATAATTAAAGATGCTGTTGTCATTTACCAAACTGTCATCTCCATCCAATATCATGACGATAGCGTTAGAATCGGATATTCTGCGTATGGCTTCAACTTGATTGCGTGGAGCACCTTTGTTGTCATCAGTTCTAATGACACTGAACTTGCGTATTACTTCTTTAGGTAAAGCATACACCGCTTCCACAGCACAATCAAATCCGTTATCAGTGCTACAGTCATCAATGAGAATATGATGATAGTTTTCGTAATCCTGTTGTGCCACGCTCTGTATACAGCGTTCAATATATGCTTCGGCATTGTAAAATGTGCTGACGACAATGATCTGTTGTTCAGTTCCAGGCTTGTAGTCCTCTAACTCAACCACATTGTGAAAACGTCTGTTATAAATTTTGTGCAAGCGATGATTGATTTTGCTGACTGCTCTATAGTCGTCTCTACTTAAGTATTCGCCACATCGACGGAACATGTGTTGACGCCATTGTTGTGCCACACTGTCCCAACCTGCTATATCTTTGATAATATTACAGTAGTATTGTTTTTGTTGATGTAGATATGTATTATGATATGCCTCTACCACAGTTTTAACAAATTGTTCTATTTGGTGTGGAACATTTATATTGGGGAATAACCCATTTGGCTCAATAGCGTAGTCAATCAAGTAACAGGCTTTTTCAATGGCAATTTCTTCCAGTCCACCAAATCTACAAGTAATGCTGGGAGTATTGTACAGTAAACTTTCTAGGGTACTGATTCCATATGTTTCTGGAAAAGCACATGGATAAATCATAAAGTTTGCTTTGCTTAGTATTTCAGCAATTTGATTTTGTGGAATAATACCAGTAAACTCAATTCCCTTTTCAGCATTGGCAGGATCCATGGCCATATTGCGCCAATCTTTCTCCTGTTGATCAGGTTCATCGGCTTCGCTAAACTTGTAGTATCCACCAATGATCTTTAATTGTGCTTGGGGAATATGTCGTTTAACGTGTGGCCACACTGAATTGACCAATGGTATCATGCCTTTGGTAACACTGGCATTGTAAACAAACAAGTTGCGATCTTTAGCGGTAATATCCACTTCGGGAATATAGTTGTATGCTCCATTACGGGTAATGAATACTTTGCGTTTTAATACTTCAAAGTTACGTCTCTTACCGTGATCACAATTGGTAATGTAAGTGGTGTGCCAATCACTCAATGTAAAGATATCGGTGATGCGATCACTTGTTGCCAAATCTTCAATTAGATTATCTCCCAGACAGAATGTGTCATGCATCCAAAGTATACGCATTTTGGCTTTACTCAAAATTCTATCGTATAGGTTCATACCTTGATATGGCATGGCTCTATAATCGTTTAACTCTGGATAACGTTCTGGTTGAGTAAATGGAATAATTGTTCTACTGCTGATCACAATATCAAAAAGATGATCCTGAGCCAGATCATTCAAATGTTGATAGGTTACACCATCATAAATTCCTGGTTGGGCATGATCAACACAGTTGTTAAAAACTGTAACTTCAAATCCCAAATCTGCTAGTTCTTTACCCATTAGGGTAACAGCACTTTCGCTACCGCCAAGACCCTGTTTGAATATTGTAGTACCATCGTAGGGTATGCCGATGATATCGATAATTGCTAGTTTCATACTGTTAATTATACACTAACAGCGTACTAGGTCAAGGTTTTTGATTGTGCATTTTTTAACTAGTTATTGTTTCCTAATGGTATATCCCAAGGCACCGGCAATGTTTTCTGTTGTTGTTGTTCAGAAATTCTTGACGCCACTTGATTTTGATATGTGGTTAGTTGTTCTGTTGTGGTATTTGCATTAATCCAATCTTGAACTTGTGATTGAGTCAATTGGGCATAAGGTGTAAAAGGGTCTCCGGCAACATAAGTTATATCTGTTCGACCCGGAGTAGCTCCAGATAAACCAGTTTCACTATCTATTCCATTGAGAATCCAAGCAATTTGAAATATTACATTTGTTTGAGACTCGTAAGTTGGATAAGCCGTCATATTAACTATTGTGTAGGTGTACGTAATTGTCATTTTTTTCCTTTAAACATGGTAAAATCCAGTAATATAAAAATAATATCCAGCGCCCTGACCATTACTATCAAGACCGCTCATATACATGTATCCGTTGTTGTTAAAATGCACTGGGCCAAAATCTGTAGGTGCTGCACTAGTGCCTCCTTGATAGTACCACATACCACCCATATCTACTGCAGGGCTTGATGGCAAGGACATGTAACCAGTACCTCCTCCTGTTGTAAACTTTACAGTAACAAATACAGTACTTCCCAATTGCTGGTAGGCCGCAGATAACAATGTAGAACTAGCAAACCCAGCAATTGTCGGGGTATATGAAATCCAAGGCGAGCTAAATGTTACAGAACCATTTGTGCTAATACCAAATGCATCGGTTCCATTTGCTCTTATCGAAAAAGCACCGTTACCACCATAAGTGCCAGATACTCCAGATGGATAAACAATAATATTAAATTGCCCCGCAATGCTACCTATTCCGGTGGTGTCACAAGCCATAGCAATACAGCAATAATTTACTCCACCATTTCTAGGAGCTCTTAATGTTTCGTTGTAATTACCTGATTCATTGTTATAGAACGTATTTCGACCTATTGAAGTTGTACCTGTTGCATACAAAGTGCCGCTTACACCTAAGGTATAGCCAAGATCTGACCCGGTATTAATATTAAAATGTCCATTACTGCTTATAAATGAAGTATTACCAAAACTATTGGTTCTAAAATATATTGCCCCGGTAGAATTAACATATAAATTACTATCCCCAGATGCGCCGCCAATAAGTCCCATGTTGCTTGAGTCGCCTGAACTGCCATTTAAAGATATTGAATTGTAAGTTGTGGAGCCAGCATCTTGACCAATATAAATATTACTAGATGCTCCTGTATTTAAAGAAATCTGTTTGGTAGTTAAACTATCGTTAACAGGATAAGAAGATTCATTATAACTGTCGAATATTAATGTTCCGCCAGGAGTACTAGTTGTACCCGCTGGCTGGTCATACAGAGCAATATCTTGACTCCAACCATATTGATAGTAATAAACATCTCCCGCTGTGTATGTGTTTGCTACAGGGGTATAAATCCATACAGTACTAGATCCATCAGATTGTTGATAAACTTGCACATGGGTTTTTGGGTTGCCACCTTCGTAATTTTTTTGGTACCAGAAGCCGCCTCTTTGTCCTAATGCTATTTTAAGTATCCCTTTACCCTGGATGTTAGAAATCAGTCCGGTAATTTGAATAACCATGCCATCACCTGTACCGCCATTACTACTAGGTAACGTAGCAATTTGCCAATAAGTAACTGCCATAACGAGCCCAAATTCAAATCGTTTAGAGTTTGTTCCAAAAACATAACCAGTATTAAGTTTGGTTACATTAACAGTGCTTAATACTGATGTACCACTAGGTTTTACATAATAATTTGCGTTGGCACTATCATAATATGTACCACTTACACCTAAGCTGCCGTTTACACCTAAGTTATAACCAAGATCTGTTGCGCCATTGTTAATATTAACGTGACCATTAGATCTGGTAATAGAAAATACAGCACCAGTAAAGCCATTTTGTACGGTACTATTTAAATAAAAATTACTATTAGAGTCTCCTGTTGCTCCAAATTCCCATTTGCCAACGCCGCCTTGAGCAAGGGTTTGATATGCATAGTTACTTGTGCTAGCACTGTTAATTGTAAATGCAGCATTGCCTCCGTTTCCATCAACCAGCAGAGTTTGAACCGTTCCGCCACCAGATGCAGCAGTTCCTACAACAGATAATTTTGATGACGGAGTAGCTGTACCTATACCAACATTGCCGCCATCACGCTGTAATAGTAATGATGCAGGACTTGAGGTGTCGTCTGTATTATAGGCACCGATTACAGATCCGTTAGTTGTACTTCCTCCAATCCGTAATTGTTTACCACCGCTAGTACCAAACTGTGCATGCCATACGTCGCTTGCTGTAATAACACTAAGTTTATAACTTGGATTTGTGTTGCCAATACCAAAATAACCAGAAGAATTTAAAACTGCTATTGGATTTGATGATGCGTTGGTAAAAAACTGCATCGTATCAATATCATTTTCGTAACGAATACGACCACCATAATCTGTACCGTTTGCTTTTGAGAAATCTATCCAACTACCAGCGGCATCTGATGTTGATAAGTCAATAAACGCATATGTTCCCGAATATACACCAAAATTCAAAGATGTTACTGAGGGTGTATTGTTTGCTGTCCCTTGTGAAGTCATGTATGCGCCGGCAGTGCCAAAGACACCAACTGAACCAGTATAGCCCACACTTCCCCAGTAACCGGCACTACCACCATATCCCTGTATGCCTTGTGATCCAGTATAACCCACACTTCCCCAATAGCCGGCTGATCCATTATATCCATGACTTCCATTATATCCAGCTGAT
>Ga0164296_1005146_pt1 | contig 11592 bp, 9 predicted proteins | sample GEODES057metaG_FD_113533 | JGI IMG/M metagenome (GOLD analysis project Ga0164296, IMG submission 113533) | Dystrophic lake water microbial communities from Trout Bog Lake, Wisconsin, USA - GEODES057 metaG | ecosystem: Environmental > Aquatic > Freshwater > Lake | place: USA: Trout Bog Lake...
AGTTTCACGAACCATCCATGCATCTATCCAATGTTGGTGGTTTTGATCATCATATCGTGTTGTTTCTAAAAGATGATATGCTAAGGTTCCTAAATGATAAGCGTGAGTCCTTTTCCAACGGCCGCCCTGTTGAAAGGATTTACCGATATAATAGTGACCTTCTTTTGACTCATTCCATGCAACGTACAAGTGTGGCTGGCTCTTGATCTTATCATATGCTCTCGCAGCAGCTGGTGAAAATCTAAATCCTTTGCTGTCAAACATAGCTGTTTGCGCATCGCCTGTTGAATGGTCAAATAATAGATAAAAATTCGATTCAATGAATTGTAATAGTGAGTGCATTTTTATATAGCTTGAATTGTAACCGTAATTTCTTTAATTTGATTTGTTCGCATTTCTTCTTGTAAGACTTGCCATCTTGGTATACCTCCCCTGTGTGTATCCTGGTTTGAAAAGTATTCATAAATAATCCTCGTTTTCCGAGGGCCATCTCCTCGTTCTTTAGGGTAAACTATAATATTAGGATTAGTAGTAGAACGGCATTCAATACTACAGCTCTGTGGCATATTAGGTATTTTCAGAATCTTGTCTTGTATTGATTCATTTTGAGCTACTGAAAAAATAAAACTCCCTTGTCCACCGGCATTAATTTCAGATTCTCGATTGACCCTCATTGGATTTGATGACTGAGTGATTCCAGTGTTTTCCACTTGGCTACTGGGCAATGATTTGCTTTTCTCAAAAATTAATATGCAAAACTTATCGTCTTGCTCTTCCAGGGGGATAGGGACAGTAATTTCCCATCCCAATTCCTTAACATGGCCTGAACTTTCTTTGTAGCTTGAAATATCTGGTTTGGGTGTTACAAATGCAATACATACTAAATTACTTCCTTTATCGATTGCATTGTCTTTAAATAAGGTATTAAATTTATTTAGATCACTGACAATTCCCACATTTCCACCATTGGGGTTTGTATAAAATTTTAGAGATCGTGTTTTTCCTCTTTGTTGAGAAATGGAAAAATGCTTAAATTCCAAATAAGTGGTAACGTTATTATTATCAACGAAGGAATAATCAATATGGAATCTTTTACCTTGATTATTAATAAGATTTTGCATTGTACAGCTTTTTATTTTTTTATTTTGCTTTAATTCCTCAAAATAAAGTGCGGAAAATACCGCAAAAAAATTTTCAACCCGACAATCATTCTTTTCTATAATATCGAATGCATTTTCAGGGATGTTTTTTAACAAGAATTTGTAAAGGCCAGCAATTAGATTTGAATCATTCATAATATTAGTTTTTAATAATTATTAATTAACTGAGCAAATGCCCCATTTATATATTGCAATATGAATAAAATTTTATAGACATATTACTTGAAGTGGGTTATTTTACTAGGCGCCTTAAAAAATATAGTATACATTAAAGCCCTATGATTTCAATGATTGTATTTCCATAAACCCGATTGTCATCAAGGTCAACAATCTGAGATATTTTCCCTGTTTGGGCTACCGCTAATGCTATGCCCTCAAAATTAAATTCGGAGCAATATGCGCTATTCAACTTTGCTTTTAGATCATTGGATTTTATTTTAATATAATATAAAGTAACACCTTGATTGAAATAATAATCTGCAAAATATCTACCAGTAGTGCACCAGCTATTGTAAGGAAAATAAACACATCCTAGTTTATATGAGGCCTGGGAAGTGTGTGGGCAGAAAATTGTGAGATCAGGATTATCTAAAATAATATCATAATCATTTTTTATTTCGCTCAGAGATAATTCATAATCGGAATTACTAATTTTGCCTATCTCATCAGTTAATTCTGTAAAAGATTTAAACCTATATATATCCCTGATTATTGCTTTATTACTTTCGACTAAATGATAATATTCTTTTAGTTTGTGCCCGAACTCCGAAAGGGGAATTTCCTCATTTTCCAAAACTTTCGAAATCCATTTTAAATATTTTTTATTGGGTGTTGGGTCAATGTGTTTTAAAAAATTGAACTTGTCAGTATTTTTCATGGGCTAAAAAAGGGACAAACGAATATTTAATTAAACTATATACTTCATTCAGGCAACATAGCTGAGGCAATTGCAGATCAAAAAACCCGATCTTTTAAAAAAATACTATTTCTGATTGTTTTAATTGGCATGCCGTTGAATCTGAAATTTTCAATTGGGAGTGGTTCTACGATGTAAATCTTTTCCGTATTTTTATTCTCCCTGTAAAAGCTTCGAAGCTCCATTAATAATTTCCCTAACACATTTTGTCCTTTCGCTTTGTTGAAATCGTCTTTGTCTAGTGTTGTTCCCCAAAAGCGGTCTCTTCTACTAATCTCAACGATATTGAGTTGTCCGGTTTTTTCCAGCAGTCCACCAAACGAATTTGGATTACAAGCAAGTTTTACCTTTAAACACCAATACATAATCTCTATTTTGACGATTTCGAAATCATCTCTGGTGAAATCGTTCTTATAGCTTTTTGCGGTCATTTTTGCGCCCATTGGGCTTTTATTTTCAACGATCTTCATTTGAACATCGGGATGATCGGGGAATCTGCAAGCCTGATATAGGCTTTCTGAATTATCGATTCGTAATCCATTTACCATTAAAGGAAAACGTTTTGCAGCCATATTTGATAATCCCCCAAACGGCACTTCATCAGTTTTTAGGAATGATACACATTCATTCAAGTTATAATATTCTGTATTGCCAAATTCAATTTTCATGGTCTTTCTTTCCGTCTAATTATTTTAATAACAAAAAAACTTTTTTATGCTCTCTGAATTACGTCTCGACTTCTCCAAATTACCATTGGGAATATTTGTCAGCATCTTCGAAAGCTTAAGCATTTTCTCTGCAGGAGTATTTTTTAAGTTACATTTACCCTCTACTAATAACTTTTTAGGCAATTCTTTTATATCGGATCCATCCAAATACAGTGATCCCTTTACTTTTAAATTTTCAGGAAGTGACTTTATCAAAGTTTCGGTTAGATATAAATCACCAGGATATTTAAAATTATTCGGGATGGATTTGATTCTGGTACGGGAAAGATCAATATAACCTCCGAAGATTAGTTTTTCAGGGATATACTTGATTCTCGATTCCGCTAGATCTAAATTCCTTCCTACATATAAATCAGTGGGCAAAACCTCAATTTTTGTATTCTTTAGTATCAGATCTCGCCCAACTTTTAAATGAATTCCCAAGTTTTTAACCGGTTGATTGGTTAAAATCAGGTCACCCCCTATTTCAATATTATCACCAACTTCTTCAATCGAAGAATTAACAATTATTATATCACCACCAACCTTCAAATTATTCGGCAGAAATTGCATTCTAGAATTTTCAATAAGTAAATCACCGTCTACAATTAGGTTTTCCGGAAGTTGTGTTTTAAATGTATTTGATCCCATAATTAAATCACCCCGTACTTGAAAATTATCGGGCAATGTTTCAATTGGGGTGTTAAATAAATTAAGGCCCCCAAACAATTCAATGTCTTCCGGGATGTATTTCAGTGGATTAGATGATAGATTTAGGTCACCTTTTATCTTTATTTTTTTAGGCAACAGATTAATCTTGTTAAAAGACAAGTCTGAATTTCCACTAACAAACAAATCATCACCGATTTCATTAATCATATTATTTGACATATCTAGATTTCCCATGACGCATAGATTACTGCCGATTTTTTTGATGAAGTTATGGGATAAATTCAGGCCCTGCTCTGCCCTGACGTTATGTCCGATAGATTTGATTTTGATATATCTCCTTTTTTGATTTACAATACATATTTTACCAGTTATTGTTAAATTATTCGGAAGTTCTTTAATCAAAGTATCAATTAAGGTTAAATCTCCGGATATTTTTAACCCGCTTGGCAAGGTGCTAATAGGTTCATCTTTGATTATCAAGCCATCTAGCGGGCCAGTTTTGGTTTTTTTACGAATGTGACTATTGAATAAATTATTGTAATTTTTTCTCCTTTCATGTCTCGATCTTCGAGGTATTAAAAGATTTTTATTATCCAGGGGATGACGGGCTAAAAGGTCATCTATTTTTTTCTTTAGGTTGCCGAAAGACTGGATTTTTTTTAAATCATCCTGCTTGACTAAACCTCGTATATAATACCGGTAATAATAATCCACATATAGTTTTAGCTCTTCAAGTTCAATGTGTTCGGCTCTGTATACTTTTTCAATCCATATTATGAATCGTTTATTGGGAGTTGGATCAATAGCCCTTAATTTTTCTAAGATAAAATTTTCTTTGTTCATATTTTTTCCGATTATTTGATAAATAAACTAACAATCAACACTTTGCGTTGATTGTTTTGGGGCAGAGATTGTTTAAATCCTAAGAATTAAATCGAAAAGTGATAGCAAAATATTAATCATAATGCTTTCACAAACACCAATATTTCAAAGAACAACTATGCCTATACGCTAAATTCTCACGAAAGCCGATCTAGTTATAGGTCAAAAGACTTATTCCAATATTTTTATTGCAACAACAATTTACCACTCCAATATTTAGGAAGGTTTAAAGATTCTAATTGTAATTAAGAAGTGATATTGCTTTTAAAAAGTATTCAAATTTAGATTGCCTTTTGAACTTTTATTTCAAAAAATCCCTAGCCTTTAAATAAACTTTTCAAGACTTTTCAATTCAATGTCTAATTGAAAAATTAAATAATTGATATGTTAGAAGCTTAATGATTATAGTAAACTAATTCTAATAATTTTTGCACTTTAATTGTTCGAATTAAAATTTAAATAGCTTCAGTAATTCCATCCAAGAACCATTTCTAACTGCTCATCTGTTTCTGGAGATGATCTGACAGCGAGAACGGAATGCTGTTTTAATTCACTTATTTTGGTGAATACATTTTCGGGTGTTGCTATTTGATGTCTTAACAGGTAGCAGCCTACAACTGTTCCGGTCCTACCAATTCCCCCCCAACAATGCACATAAACTCTATGCCCTCTACCAATTAAGTAATCTATGGTATTAAGTATTTCTATCATTAAATCTTTTGATGGAACTGATAAATCTTCTATTGGGAAATGATAAACATCTATTCCCCTGGATTCAAAGCTCGCCTGATAATCAAAAAATAGATCCCCCTGATGATCGGTCTCTTCTGGCTCCATGAGATTAATAACTACGTTTATTCCTCTAGTAATTAAGTGCTGTTGTATTGCTTCTCTTTCAGAATCTATTTTTGATGAGGGATAAGCTCCAGCAACTAATTTTTCTTCAACCACGGTATATAATTTATGGTTGAAAAAGCCGTGACTTCTTAAGGCTTCTCTACTTCGTTCTTCTGAAATTATAAAATAAGTGTTTTCCCCTTCTTTCCTTTCAACGCATTCAAATTTCAATTTCAAAACTTCAATAATTTCCTGTGAAGACGGATGATCAGATGTAGTCAGATTGAAATTATAAGAAGGGAAATAATTTTGATTTAAACGGGCCCATGATAATATTGGGATTTCAATTGGAACAGGAGAAAGTAAGATTCTTATAAAATAGGTTTTATTCATACAGAAAAATTGATTTAAGATTCGGATTTAGAAATCACGAAATAGAAGCACATCCTTTTTGAAACATGTAAGAAATAAGGATCTTTTTTTAGCTTTTCAATCTTTGAATGACGTTTAATGTTCCAAGCTTTCCGCAGGGCAACTGCATCCTGGTCTGAAAAAGACAATTTGTCTGTCAGTATCTTTTCAAACTGATGACGGTAAATCAGGTAACCGTTTGATTCTTTTAATAATTCATCCAAATAAGCATCCTGTTCCCTAAAAGGATTGTTAATGACCTCAACAATTTCTTCGGGACGAACACGCTGATAAAAACTAATCAAGATACTTATATTGTCTTCTGATTTGATTTTGATCCTATCGTAAATGGCATTGAATGTAAGTTTGATATTAATTTTTTCAATCGAAGATATCATAGACCAATACACCAATTTATTATCTTCATTATCCTTTACTATATGAATTAAATCTTCTTCCATAATATCAAGACTATCGATACCCCGAATTATTTCCGGGAAATTTTGCAAAACAGAATCTTTGGCATTCAATATCAATTCTTGGTACTTCATTATATTTTTGTTGTAATCTTTTCGAAATCACTTTTACCTTATTAATTGCACAAAGCTAAAACCACGTTTGAAATTTTATTTCAAAGCAGATAGTTCATACTTGTAACATCAAAATCACTTGAAACAAAATTTCAAAACCGAATATTCCTTTGTACAAAAAACAAACAAAAACATGAGTTTTAACTTTGACGCAGCGTATAATGGCCTCAATGCCAAGCAAAAGGAAGCAGTTGACCAAATTGAAGGTCCCGTACTAGTTTTAGCCGGACCCGGTACCGGGAAAACCGAAGTTTTGGGAGTACGAATTGGTAATATTTTAAAACAAACTGATATGTTTCCTTCCAACATATTATGCCTGACCTTTTCCAATGCAGGAGTTGAAGCAATGAAACAAAGGCTAAACGAACTTATTGGTGAAACAGCTGAGCAAATTGGGGTTTATACATTTCATAAGTTTTGTAATCAAATAATAGGAATTCATAAAAATACCAGCGAAACAGCAAATGATCGGTCTTTATTAAACGATGGTCAACGGCAAATGATAGTTGAAAAACTATTATATGAAAACCTTGGTCCAAAAGATCCTAAATTTCTTAAGCCTACTCCAGCGTTTGTAACAAGCTCATACATTAATCTGCTTAAAACCATCAAACAAAGTGGCTTGAATAAAGCAGACCTAATTATCTTGGCAGAACATTGTATCTATGACATCTTACCAAAGGATGAAAAGTATCTAAAGAAAAATGGGGAATTAAAAAGTACTGGACTTCATCTGAAAAATAAAATTGAAAAGTTTGCTTTCGAGATTGGGGAACTGTATGAAAAGTACGAAAACGAGCTCAGAATAAGAAAAAAATATGAGTTCGAAGATATGCTGAATGAAGCTACAGTTTTACTAAATAATGATTCAGATTTGCTTGCCAAATTCCAGGAACAGTACCAGTATATCCTGGTTGATGAATTCCAGGATACAAATATCAAACAGCTTAATTTAATTAGTACTTTAATCAAAGGGAATTACGAGCCTAATCTATTTATTGTTGGCGATGACGATCAGTGTATCTATAAGTTTCAGGGGGCTAGTAAAGAAAGCTTTGATAGAATCAGAACAGAACTGAGTAAGCTTTTTACAATTGTGTTAGAAGCCAATTACAGAAGTACGGGACCGCTACTCAATGATTTCTTTAGCCTGATAAGCGATAATAGAGATCGTGAAACTCAAAAAAATAAAGCTCTTACAGCTGGAAATAAAAAGTACTTTTCAAATGAATATCCCGGCACTTTGATCAGGGAGTTTACCAGTAAGGATCAAGAAGCATATCAAGTTGCATGTCTTATTAAAGAAAGGATTGAAAGCGGTTTAGAGTCAAGTGAAATCGCAGTACTTGCCCGTACCCACAACCAATATGAAGGAGTCTGCAAATGGTTAACTTATTTTAAAATCCCTTGCAGAAACAGCGGATCCCGGAGTGATCTGCTTTGTACGCCTTTCGGAAAATCTTTATACAATATCATTCAATTTATCAGACTATACGGGAAAGATGATAAATTAGCTGATGTCTACCTTTCACAATTTTTACTTTCAAAAGGCAATCATAAAGAAATAGTCAAAGCATATCTTAAATACAAATCGAGTGATGCAACTTCTTTTATGCATTGGCTTGATGAGCATCAGGAGATAGCATCAATTGAATGGTTATCATTTTTTTTATTAGAATTAAAAAAAGCGTTATCAGCAAAGGATGATTATCTAAATTCAGAAACTAAAAATACACTGGACACTCTTACTGGACTTGGCAACATCAATTTCATTGACAATGAAGCAAAAACCAGCTGGGATAATTTTTGTGCAGAATTTTTAAGCTCAGATAAACAAAAAACAACTACATCCCTCGCTGAATTATTGCTTTACTACAAAGAGAATAAACTGCCAATCAGAATAGAACATAAAACTGATTTTGAAGTTCAAAAAAGCAGCGTTTTATTATCCACAATTCATGGAAGCAAGGGTCTTCAATTCACCGAATTGTTCTTAATTGGCTGCGAGAGTTCCAATTGGGAAACCAAATCCAGGTTTGGAGGTGTGAAAGTTCCGGAAATTCTTAACCGGTTTTTAGTACCGGATGGAGATGGTATTGAAGATCAAAGGCGACTTATATACGTAGCATGTTCAAGAGCAAAGACTGGGCTGAATATTAGCTATTGTCTACAGGATAAAAATGAAAAAACATCAACCAAATCCTCATTGCTTGATCCAATTCTAAAAAAAGATGAATCTAATTTAATTAAAGTAGCTCCGATCGAACTTCCGAAAGTTGAAACGGTTAAATACCGCTTAAGTGCAGACGAAGAACTGATGTTAATGATCAAAAAAAGGGTAAACGAATTTGAACTATCACCCTCTAGCTCCAGTTCATGGGAGATCTGTCAAAATGCTTTTTTCTACAATAATATCATTAAAATAACTGAACCCGGAACTGAAACATTATCATTCGGGAATATTATTCATAATATTTTGCAAGCTATTGGAGCTGATCCATCCATTCAATGCAATGAACAAGTATTTGATGAATTGATGGATTCAAAATTTGAAAATTTTAAACATCATTTCCATCCTACTCACTTTAGCAGATACAAAAAATATGGCAAGTGGCTAATTAAAAAGTACTTAAGAGATTACCCTATAAGTAAGGCTACTATCGTAGAGCAGACTTTTAGAACAACACTTGCTAATGGTGTAAAACTTAAAGGAATAATAGACCGGGTAGAAAATAATTTGGGTAACATTAAAGTAATTGACTATAAAACAGGGCGCTCTATTAAAGTTTTTAAGGAGTTTCAGGATCAGGAAAATCCCGGTACCGCTTATTGGCGGCAGGCAATGATTTACTCAAAGTTAATGATTGATAACTATCCGGAAGCCGAAAGTTTTAAATTTCAATTTCATTACCCGGAATTAGATGATCTAAAAGGTGTTGTTGAATTTGATTACAAGGAAAGTGATGGCTTTGTTAAATGGCTTGGAGATTTTTGGAATGATGTGCAGAGCCTGTCTTTAAATTCCAAATGCGATAATGATGAATGCATTTATTGCAAAATAAAACTAGAGTAACAAAATGCGTCTTATTTTGGATTACACTTTTAACTGGATAATTGTCTCCAAACGCCTATCTTAGGTAAAAAGTACCTAAATGCCAGTAAGTAAAAACACCAGAAGACGATATATTTTAATTGATAGTTTATTAAAAGGGCCTAGGCATTACACTATAAAGGAAATTGCCAAAAAGGTAAACGAGCAGTTGGAAGAAGATGGCTTTCAACCAGTCTCACTTAAGATGTACTATAACGATATTAAAAACATTGAAAATGAGTATCCTGTTTCAATTTTGAAAGGAATCGGAGGAACAATTCATTACGAGAATAGTTATGATTCTATTACAAATGAGATACTAAGACAGGAAGACAGGGCAATTGTTGAAATGGCGCTTCAGGCTTTTTCCATTTACAAAGGATCTGGCTTATTTGACAAATTCGATGACGTCATCACCAGAATGATGGCAGGAACTGTTTTGAGAGGGATAGATAAAAGCGGCCATGAAAAATATATTCAAATTGGGGAAGCAATTGGAGAAACTGGTCAGAAATGGTTAGAAATTATTTATGAAGCTATCGTGGGTTTTAAATGTTTAAAAATTCATTATAAGCCATATGACAAGGAAGTAAAAGTCAGAATTATCAGTCCTTGTTTGTTGAAAGAATATCGTAACACATGGTATATGCTTGCTCATTTTAAGGACAGAGATAATAATGTAACTACTAATGTTTTTAAGTTAACAAGAATTCAAAAAATCGAACCTAGTCCTGAAGTTTATATGATTGACAATTCCTTTAGCAAAGACGATTATTTCAAATATAGTTTGGGAGTTTTTCATCTTCATAGTCAAGGGCCAATCGAAGTCAAATTAAAATTCAACAAGAATTTGATTACGCTAGTGTCCGAGCAAAAAATTCATTCATCTATGGTGGTCTTATCAAAAACAGCGGACGAAATGATAGTTTCGTTCAAAGTTTATAATACCATAGAATTAAAGAATATGATTTTAGGATATGGAGCAGATGTTGAAGTGCTTGAGCCTGAGACGTTAAGAGCAGAGATTAAAAACTCCCTCATTGAGTCATTGAATAAATATACCTTATAAGAACGAAAATTCGCTTTCTCGAATTCTAGCCAAAAAGCATTTTGCCAACATCATTTATTAATCCTTTAGGCTGAAAATATCTTTTGAAATAAAATTTCTAAACGGCCTTTAGCTTTGCATAAAATCAACCAATCATAAATATGCAAAGCTTTAAAAAAATCAAATTTCACAAACGAACTGTTATCAAAATCAACTCCGATTATTTCATTGACTTGAGTAATAGTAATGATTCTATTGAATTATCAGGTAAAAAATATTATCGAATCAATAAAAAAGATCTCGTTAAATATGGTATCGAAAAAGAAAGGAGAAAGGTAAACTCTACCGGAAATCGAACTTGTTGGAAACCAAAAAAATCAGGTGAAGCGATTATAACTATACCTGGTATTGGGGGATTTCAATATTCAAAAGCAGCCTAAAACGGTGTTGAAATATTTCGTTAACAGTTAGTATTATCCTTAAAACTTTAGAATCATGGAAAATAAACAGATATCTAAAAATATTTTAAAATCCATTCAGGCTACTGTTCGAGCCACCAAAGAACAGGTAATAGATGAAAAACTGATTACAGAAGTTTCTGTTATTGCTCAACCGATTGCTGAATTTTATCAATTAAATTCTTTGCAAGCTATTGTTTTTGCCTTTGTGCTTGAATATGCATACCGTGATTTTGAGGTTAACCTGGATAGGTTAATCGATCATTTTGGAGCAGAAATGGGGATTATGGCAGACATCAACGAAGCAATGGAGCAGCTTGCAGAAAGAAAACTAGTTTACTATGCAGGCAGAACATCATCCAGACGTAGTAAACTAATGAAAACGATTAAACCAAATGATCAGGCATTAGCTGCTATGTTAAAAGGAGATACTTCTCTATTGGAGAGCAAAGTTGACTCCTTTTTCGATATGCTAGAACAAGTCAACGATATGATACGGTTAAGAATGGATGGTTTGATTTCCTCTATCACATTGGTTTCTGATGTTTATAATTTATTGGAAATTAACAGCCGTTTCCCCGAGGTTAAATGGCTACTTGAGCAAAAGACCCTTGATAATTATGATCTGACCATATTATTAAATGTTTGTATTGATCAGGCTAACGGAGAAGAAGATATTGATTTTGATCGCATTCTGAAAGAAGTATTTGATGACTTTTCAGATAGGATAAAGTATAAACGATATATAAAAGAAGACAATTGCCCATTGTTTAAGAATAAATTACTTGAATTTGCTTTTTCTGATTTCATATCCATGGAT
>Ga0164296_1005147_pt1 | contig 11589 bp, 15 predicted proteins | sample GEODES057metaG_FD_113533 | JGI IMG/M metagenome (GOLD analysis project Ga0164296, IMG submission 113533) | Dystrophic lake water microbial communities from Trout Bog Lake, Wisconsin, USA - GEODES057 metaG | ecosystem: Environmental > Aquatic > Freshwater > Lake | place: USA: Trout Bog Lake...
ACTTGCGCCGATTATGAATTGTATAGAGTCCTTTCCACAACTTTACAAATCTTATACAACCAAACGTGTAAAAGATTTATCACTACATTCTTTGTTTTTGTTTTTATTTACAAGTATTCTTTGGCTTGCTCATGGTTATTTTATTCAAGATTCATCGTTGATTTTTTCAGGAGTAATTACAACATTGACAAACTTGTTTTTGTTAATATTGTATTTTATGTATAACCCTTCAACCCATTCAAAGTAAAGAATTAAATTTTTTGTAATTCATAAAATGTAAATTTATAAAAACAACCAAACTGTCTTCCGATAAGTTTCGTAAAATTTTTGGTATAGTTATTTTGTTTTTGATTTTGATAATAACTGTTGCGGTAAAACGCGACGTTTGTTTCGCAATTTTTTCGGCAATTGGCAATAATATTCGTAATACATTATCTACTTCACCAAAATCTCGTATGTAACTTTATAAAACCGGGTTATCTTTGTTTCCAAAAAAAATATTTAATGAAAGCGGTATAAAGGTTTTCGGTAATATAAGATTAACATGGCATCCTTCAATAAGGAACAATTAGATAATGAAAAAGTCAAGAAATTTATTAATGACCTTGTGGATCAGCATATAAAAGAAGAAGAAAAGGGCGATGATGATGAATACATTCCGAATGTTACAACCGATGAAGTTAAGGCGTTTCAACTAAACTATAAAGAGACGGAATATGAATATACAATGTTGGTTACAAATATTCCAAATGACTATACATTTAAGCAAATTTTTGACGCGGTGGACGCCAAAGATATGGGAACTATCAATCGCATGGTAACCACAATACAATTACCTACTGTTAAAGATACGAACCGTACAAGTGCTTATGTTTACTATGAAAAATGGTTTGATAATGAGAAAAATAAGGAGTTTGATGAAAAAATCAAGTCCTCGACGGAACCTTTCCCTTTTATTGAGTTTATCGATAAGGATGGTGTATGTGATTTGTTTCATGTTCAAAAAAACACACTTACTACACATTTTAAGTCTGACGACTATGTACCGAAGCGAATTATAATTCAAAGTATCAAAAGTAATAAGTCTTGTTTGGATATTGCGTATATTTTTCGCGAGCATTGTAAGATGGAACATATTGATATGGTCTGGGTAAAGTCTGATGAGTATGAAGACCCAACACATTGTCAATGTTATTATTATATTGAAGAATGGGGGTTGGAATTGTTTACAATCAAGTTATTGGAGGAGTTAAATGACCGCGGAGTGATTACCATAAACTATGACTATAATAATGATGAGAGAGAGTTGTTGTGGGTCTATGAACTTATATCTTTCGATTCTCTTTCAAAGAGTTTGGGTTATAAAATTGGGTTTGAATACGGTGGATATAAGAAATGGATACCCGAGGATGACCCGATTTATGGGGAGAGAAATGACAGGTATAATAAGTTGAACTGGTATTTTTCTACGGAGGGACGGTTTGCTTATGCGGAAAAAACTGTTGAAGATGAGTTGATGAAACATGGCGGATTATTTTTGGGAAATGGAGATGAAAAGAAGTTATATCCAGTAAAAATCAAGAGAAGACCAGTAGACTTTCGTTTCAATGACAATAAGAAATTGACCGAAGAGGACTTGAACACAATCAAGAATTTATTGATTGACGCCCTACAAAAAGGACTGGAGAACTTTTCGATTGGAAAACAAGGGGGGGATGGTGGTGATGAAGACGATTAAAGAGAAAATGGGTTCCACGCAATTGAGTAATAATATTTAGAAACAAATATTATTACATATCAAAAACATGTCAACAACAAAAGAAGTAATTAGCGTGATTGAAAATAGAAACGCCTTTTTAGAGTTATTGAAAGTGAATCCGGGATTAGTTATTGTAAAACTAGGGGCAACATGGTGTGGTCCTTGTAAAACAATCGCACCTATTGTTGAGGCGTTTTACGCAACATCTCCCGAACAAGTTCTTTGCGCTGATATTGATGTGGATGAGTGTTTTGACTTGTACTCTTTTTTGAAAAGTAAAAAAATGGTGAATGGAATTCCAGCAATGTTATGTTATAAAAAAGGGAACGTAGGTTTTGCGCCAGATGACATGATAACAGGAAGTAGTCCTCAGGGGTTGGACGCTTTTTTTAAAAGATGTAATTTACATTTGATTAGTGTTCTTCGTTCAGAAAATCAAAAAAAGTTTTATTCAAAAAGGATTTAAATTTTTAACCGAATGTTAAGGCAGATGACAGAATTCGAAGAAAATGTGGATTTAATGAACCGATATAAGCAAAAAGTCGACGATTTTATCCGCAATACATTTGACCGTAACTATATGTTTGAGGTAAAAAAATGCTGTTGCGACTATACAGAGTTTGTATCCATTGAAAAGGATGCTTCATTGAGTGAATTTTATGAGAAATTAAGAAAAACGTTTGTTGGTACAAGAGTGGAAACCATTTACATGGTAACCAAACTAGGAGATGTTGCGTATTTACATGATGTTGGTGACGTAAAAGTGCGAGATGTGATTTCAAGTCGTCCAGGATTTTCTCCGATTTATCCGATTACAGCCAATGTAGTTTATAAACTACAAATAGGAAAACTGACGGATGTTTGTGATTGTTAATACAAAAAAATTGAATTAAATGTCAAAATTTCAATATATAAATCAATATTTTGAGAATTATGGAAGAAGTTCAAGTCTATCGTTTAACTGATTTTGACACAGAAAAGTGTTATTTCTTTGCACTAAAAACCAAAACAGTTGGTTTTTGGCCAAATGAAAAACATTATACCACAAATCCACTACAATATGTAGGAAGGTATATTCGTACGGTTTATATTTGATAACAATGGGGAAGAAGTTTCAATCGAAACTGATTATGATGGACGAACTTGTTTTATTGAAATTACGCAAGATTCCACTTTGAGAGTAAATGAACCCGAGGGGTGGTATCCCAGTCCAACCAAACAAACAGCTACTAACGCATAGTAACATGGTTTGGAATATAGTTATAAAATATGCGTGAGTTTTCGAGTTAGATTTTAGCAGGGGAAACCTAGGGAATCTAAGTGGATAAAATGCGTAAAATATCTAATGCTATGTATATAATGGATATAACAAAACAAATACAACAACAAAATGAACTTGTTCAAAATATTTTAAGAAACTTAGAAAATTATAAAGAAGTAGTAGAAGAAATTAAAAAACAAAACGAAGTAACAAAAAATATTATAAAAGAGCAAATTGCTAAACACCAAGGATATATTGAGGAGTTTCAACTACGAATCACTGAACTTGAAAATGAGAATAACCAAACAAAAATAAATGATTATAATAATCGTATAGACGCTTGTCAAAACTTTATTAACAAAAAACAAGAAATTTTGGATGAATATACTACCAGACAAGACAATGAATATGAAGTTACAATAAAACATATTGAAGATTTGAACAGTTTAGATCATGTTACAATAGATGACTATCAAGACGATAAATTGTCAGAAAACATCAAAGAATACGTAAAAATAATTAATTCAGTTAATGATTTTTATAAGAAAAATTTCACAACTCCCTTAGATAAAAAAAGTATGGAGATAGATGTTAAAGCATTCGAATTAAGTAACACTTTTATTTTAAGAGAACTAAAAAACGGAGGTGTTGATATAGGTTTATGGGAAGGAAGACAAGAAATAACCATTTCTCCAAGATATGGGCAAAAACAAACATTGAGTGGAAAAGGAAGATTCAAAAAGATAAACGCACACACAAAACGTTTTTTACTAAAATCTTCTCATAAAAGAAGTAGTTTAAATAATAAAAGGCGTAAAAAACGAAACACAAAAAGAAATGAACGAAGAAAAAAGAATTAACCTATTTTTTCTTGAATAAATCTGTTTATTCACGAAAACACAATTAAAAGCACCGTATAAAGTAAAATATATTACCAATATTTATGTTATCAACAAAAACAAAAACAACTACAAAAACAAATACAAAAATTGACTTGAATATAGACAATTATGAGTTACAAGACATATTGAATTTATTTAAAATACCCATAGATTTCGACGAAAACGAACTCAAAAACGCAAAAAAAATGGTTCTCAAAACCCACCCTGATAAGTCTGGATTACATGCGGATTATTTTCGCTTTTATACAAAGGCGTATAAATCATTGTATGAAATATGGTCTTTCCGAAAAAAGGGAGATGTGAACGCAACCAATAAAAACACCGAATATATTCAAGAAACTGACCTTAATAAGGGACAAATATTAGATAACTTATTGAATGATAAAAAAGTATTTAAAAACAACAAGGAATTTAATGTTTGGTTCAATGCGTCTTTTGAGAAACATAAATTATATTATGAAAGCGAAGAGACCGGTTATGGAGATTGGTTGAAAAATCAAGAAGAACCGTTTTTTAGAAATGATAATGTTACTATGGCTACCATGGGAGAAGAATTTGAGAGAAAGAAGAGAGAAATGCGATCTCTCGTTGTAAAAAAAGACTTTGAAGAAATTGATTCCTCTTTTGGAGGTTATAATTTATCGTCCCAGGCTCCTTCCAAATATGATTCGGATATTTTTTCTTCCCTTCCTTATCAAGACTTGCATAGTGCACATACAGAAACAGTAATTCCTGTTACTAGAGAAGATTATGAGAGAAAACAAAAGTTTCAAAGCACAGATGAATATATTCAGTTTCGAGGACACCAAGACCAAGTTGTAAAACCATTGTCAGAAATACAAGCCCAACAGTATTTGAGAAGTAGAGAGAAACTGGAAGAACAGCAAGCAACAAAACGAGCATACGACTTAGCAAAACAGACCGAACAAGCCCAAAAGAATTCCAATATGTTTTGGAAAGATTTACAGCGACTCACCCGATGATAAAATAACAACAATATTCACCGATATTCCAAAATTGTAATTTAATGTGTTCTAATAAGTTTTAAAATGAATCTTTTATTATCATTACGTATCATCGTGTTAGACTTAAAATTTATATAAATAATATAAATAATAAATTATTAGGAGGGGTCGCAGGGGCAGCTAGCAGTCCTAGGTTCCCTGCTATAAAATATACTTCTAGTATATATGGCATTAAATATTAAAAATTATACCAATTATTTCATACTTCTTTTCATATTATTGGCGGTTGGATTTTTATATAGAAGATACGAAGACAAACGCGAGAGAGAAGAACAAGGAGATAACTATGAGATGATTCAAAAATACCTCTTGTTTGATGATACGAATATAGATGCGAATTTAGCGAAAAATAAAAAACCAATATTATGGTTACATATAACTCATGAATATAATTCGAGAGATTGGTTGAGTTTTGGGTCGCGAAGTAGTTTTGAATTAAATCAACCTTATTTATATTTGACAGTAAAAAGTATAATAAACCAATGCGATGACTCATTTCATATTTGTATTATTGACGACGAAACATTCCCAAAATTACTTCCAGATTGGAATATTAACATGAAGTCAATATCGAATCCTTTGAAACGCGATATGAGAGAATTAGCAATTGCGAATATCTTGTATAAATATGGAGGTATTCGTGTTCCGCCATCTTTCATTTGTTTTCGTAATCTTATTGAAATGTATGAAAAGGGAACTGCGGGGGATGGCATTTTTTCATGTGAGTTTGTAGATAGGAATGTCACGTCTGTTGTAGATGGGTTTTGTCCGAGTGTTCAATTCATGGGGTCGAAAAAACAAAATCCTACTATCAAGAAGTTTATTGATTTTATGGAGAGAACGATTTCAAAGGACTATACAGACGAAATAAGATTTTTGGGAGAATTAGATAGGTGGGTGAAAAGAAATGCTATGGTAGTAGATGGTAAAATGATCGGAACAAAAAAAATGGATGATGAACCCGTTTTATTGGAAGATTTATTATCTACAACTTACATAAGTATTTATTATGGGACATATGGTGTATTAATCCCTCAAATGGAAATATTGAACCGCACGAAATACCAATGGTTTGCGCGTCTCTCTATTCAACAAATACTAGAGTCCAATATGATTGTGTCAAAATATTTGTTGTTGGCAAATGCGCCAGATGCTAAATCAGGCGGTGGTGTGTTGGAAAATATAAAGAATGAATATTCAAACTATACAAAAGAGAACCGTAAAATCAAGAAGGAATATGTAAGTTTCTGGAATGTGCCTTCTGGGGCGCCCCTTTATGGACTTCAACCATTAGACTTGGGCGATAAGGTTCCTAAACTTTCTTACCCAAACAATTAGATTAATAAAACAAACACGCGTTTAATAACATATTATATTTTTTGAGAGTAGAATATAATATGGACACACCAAATTACGCAGGATTAATTGCTAGTTTAGTAATTGGCGTAGCGACTATTGGGGGACTCGGATATTTTGTAGTTCGCAATGAAGATGATGAAAATAGTCGTGATAATAGTCAACATGATGTAAATAGTAATGAAAATGAAAATGAAGAAGAAATAAGTCAAGACGAAGATACACGCGTTTTTCAAACACCCAAAAGGCATCGAAAAAGCGTAAAAAATGGAAATAGGTCGCGTAGAAAGTCACATAGTCGACGATTCACATCCACTTTTTAAAATCCACTTTTAAAATCCACTTTTTAAAAAAGTGGAGCAAAACCGTTCACTTTTGAAAAAGTGAATAAAGATTACAATTTGTAATGACAACAAAGTGTCCCAAAATGTAATGTTTACACATTGTAACGAATTTAAAATTGAGGTTTCAATTTCATTAAGTATTTTTAAGTGAGACTTAAATTTTTATTAATTACTCAGTTATCAGGAGGGGTCGCAGGGGTTGCTAGCAGTCCTAGGTTCCCTGCTGTGGATGATATATAATACACGATTTCGTAAGTTGACTTATCGTATTTTATTACGGATTTATAAGCAACGTCATGATAGTTGCACAACTGTCGAACAACTGTCATAAATGCGTTATAGTTCATCGGTTTTTCTAAATACTTTTCTTTCGACTTGTGATAATAGGGTTTCAATGACTCTAAAAACTCTATTATTAAGTTATTATAAACTGCTTTTTTAAACGCAACCTTGTTTAAAATAAAATAACCTTCGTTTTTGAATGCTATTTTATTTAAAAGTGTAAACAAAATATCAATTGGTGGAGAATTTTTAAAAATTTGTTTTGACATTTATAAAAACTTTATATATATTATATTATTACAAAAATTTAAACGCACAAATTTTAAATTATACCCGTAATGTAAAATGAATTATAGATTTATAACAAATGATGAAAATATAAGAAACGCCTTTTTAGATTTACAGATATCAGAGTCCAAACAACCCATAGATCGACATTATTTATATGATTATATAAATGATGAACCCGACTTTTGTAGAGGTTCAGAAGTACAAGGGTACCTTAAAAATAATATATTGGATGAAAACAATACCATTTTATATATACACGGAGGTTACAAAATATCAGGATTATTAAATTTCAAAGTTTTACATAGAACGATAAATGATAAAAGGACAATTCAAACGCAGGGAATATGTGTCCCGAATGGCGAAAAAAAGGGAACAGGGAAAAACATTCTCTCAATGTTAAAGTTATTGGCGGAAAAGTTAGACATAGAACAAATTGTTATATTTTCAATTGATGAATCAAGGGGGTTTTATATTAAAAACGGGTTTATTGAACTTGAAGAAGGGACAAATTTTTTTGTTTTTGACTTAAAGAAACGAGACGGTGGGGTTGGAAAAAACAAAAACAAAACGTTTCGCAAAAATAAAAGAAAACACAAAAAACACAAAACAAAGAAAACAAAGAAAACAATGAATAGATGAATTATAGTGATATTTTGCTGTAAGAGTGTTCTATTTACAAACCGGGTTTATTTGGGTCTGCATTTTTTATAAGTGTGCAAAGTATGTTATTTGTAAAAAGTGGGAGTTCAATATCGTCTTCATGAACATTATGAAAAATAGTAATATACTTACATAGTATTGGAATAATTTCATATTTTTCGTCTTCTGTTAAAATGTTTGTTGTTTTAATAAATAAAAAATAGTTATCCAAAATGTCCATTACTGAATAACCCCGATCATAAATAGAATATAAAAGTTGTATTGCTTCATTTAACTCTGACCTTCTTAGATGATTTGTATACTTAACAAAGGTATTGAAACTAATATTAGTACATACACTCGTTGCCAATTCTAATGTAATTTCAGTTTGTAACAACTTGAATTTTTCCATATAATTAATGAGAACCTTGGCAACATTATTACATACATCCAAAATAAATTCTTCGGCGTTTTCATGAACAATAATATCTTCCGTTTGTTTTATTTTAGTCATTATTTTTTTAATACTTTCTCGCTGTAATGGTTTTAGTTTCATAATTGTAAAACGAGATTGTAAACTTTCTATTACCTTTTGATTATTGTTACACGAAGAAATAAAGTGCACATTATGTTTGTATTTATCTATACAGTTGCGGAATACTTGTTGACTTTGTTCGTTTATGAGGTCAATGTCATCTAATACAATAATTTTCTTTTTATGATTTACATAAGAACATGTCTGGCAAAATGTTTTCACATCATTTCGGTAATAATGAATTCCCTGCTCCTTTAAACTATTAATATATAAAATATTTTTTTCATATTGCTCAACAGGGACACCTTTGTAATATTCACGAATGATTGCGTTCAATAAAGAGGTTTTTCCACTTCCCATGTCGCCGATAAAAAGCACATTTAATGTGTCAAGTTGAATAAATGTGTTTAAAACAGAAACGATTTCTGGTTCTATTTCAAAATCGCTGAAATATAGAGGTTGAAATTTATGTATGAATAGTGAGGTGCTCATGTAATATATATATTCGTTAATAAATATTTAAGTTTATCTTTTGTAATAATAATTATTATGGAAAAAACGCATTATGACACATTGAATGTTTCAGAAAACGCAGGAATAGATGAAATAAAAAAGGCGTATAGAAAGTTATGTTTGAAACATCATCCAGATAAGGGCGGGGATGTAAATATATTCAAGGAGATAAGTAGCGCGTATGAAACAATTGGCGACACACAAAAAAGGAATGAGTATGACGCAATGAGAAAAAATCCATTTATGCGGATGAATAGCATGGGAGGTCATGGAGATATGGGGTTTGAGAATATAAACGTAGATGATTTATTTGCGAATATATTTTTTGGGGGAATGGCTGGAATGCCAGGTATGCATGGTATGCCTGGAATGCCCCCTGGTATGGCCGGGATGTTTCCACCAGGTTTTCCACCTCCAGGAAACATCCATATTTTTAGAACAAGTGGAACAGGAACAGGAACCGGAAGCATTCATGAAATTTTACAAAAACCCACTCCAATTATATTGAATATACAAGTAACCATGGAACAGGTGTATTCAGGAACAACACTTCCTTTGGAAGTAGAACGATGGATTGTTGAAAATGGGAAAAAGGTATTTGAAAAACAAACGCTGTATGTAAATATACAAAAGGGAGTCGATGATAATGAAATTATAGTTTTGAAAGACCAAGGAAATGTTGTAAACGACACGTGTAAAGGTGATGTAAAAATATTTGTAAAGGTTACAAATAACACAGAGTTTCAGAGACGTGGTCTTGATTTATTTTTAGAAAAGACAATTTCTCTCAAAGAGGCTCTCTGTGGGTTTTCATTTGAAATTAAATACATGAATAACAAGTCTTATACGATAAATAATCATCCAGGAAATATAATTCCTCCCGAATATCAAAAAGTAATTCCTGATATGGGATTGTTGAGAGAAGGTCATAGTCAAAGGGGAAATTTAATTATTCAATTCCACGTTTTGTTTCCCGAAAAAATATCCGAAGAAAATATTGTAAAACTGAAGGAAATATTATAGGGGGGCACCTACGCGGTCCTGGGTTCACTGCTAGTGATACTTAAACATAATAATTCCAGCAGCAAAACTTTGTGTTTTGTTCATTAAACTAAATAATTTTTCTGTTTTATGATAGTTGTAACTTCTCAAAAAGCAGTCATCTGTTTTACAAAGATAATCAACACAAGTCGGATTTTTTAATATTTTCAAAATAACTGGATATAATCTTTGTATATTTAATCCGTCAACTTTTATAAATTCTAATTCGTCATTGTATTCCTTTACAAGTTCAAAAACCTTCAAATCAGGAATAACGTATTCCATTTTAATGGATTGCACAACTTCTTTTGGAAGTTTAAATTGTAGTTTGGAAACTTCAATTAGAATCGAATTGCTTTCTTCACTCAACATTATTTAATTATATTTTTCTTAATGAAAATGTAATTAAATCAATTTTATTTACTTAATTTTTTTAGTTGGAATTTTGCTACACACAATATAAATCGAGTTTTCAGTAACAATAATATATTCTTCACCACTTTTGAAAAACTTTGCGATTGGACTGGTATATTCGTCTTCACTTTTCACTAAAAGTTTTTCATTATCTGCTTTTACTCCAATAAAAGAAGTCTTATCCAATGAGGAAGTCCAGTAATCAAGTAAAATAGGTTTATCTTCTAAGATAGAATATTTTACCATGTGTTTCAATGTTGCATCAGAAGGAATGCGGTAGTTACTGTTTTGGCCGGTAGATGTGTTTGTTGTAGTCAAACTATTTTGCTGCGCGCTCATTTATGTTAAATAAATATTATTCTCTTTAAATACTTATATTCTTTAAATAATAAGAATTGTTTGTGAACGGGTTGAGTTTCCAACAAAAAAACATAATATAGCTTTATTACAAAATATGAATCGCAAAATTAATAATAGTTGTTATGATTTATCAAACCTAAATAATTATAAAACTAGTTTAGACGCTTTAACACCTGATATAATAAAAAAATACAATACAATTATAATTGATTATTTACAATTTATCAATGAAAACTCCAATTACAAAAACCCACGACTTAAATATTTTATTATATTAAATGGTCTCACTACAATATCGCATGTGTTTTCCATGCTATTATATTATACTAAAAATTTAGACTTAGTTTGTTATCACACAAAAAACGCTTATTTTTTTTACACTGAGTTTATAGGACAAATTACAGAAGATAAAAATTCATTTCTTCAGTTGACGCCGCGAGATGCATCCTTGTTTGTATATAAAAAATCATTGTTTTCAATTCAAACGGATAATATAAAACCGATTCTTAAAAAACCCATGAATGATGGTTCGAATAGAAAACTTGATATTGTAAAAACAAACATTTATATTTTGAATCATGTTGTAACGTTTTTTATTGAAAAAAACACAGAAAACATTACAGAGTTAGTTATGCATATTAAAGATATATTCAAATGTATAGACCCAATAAACAATGGAAAAAATTATAATATTACGCAAAAATCATTTAAAACATTATTGAAGTTAATAGAGATATTGAAGTCTAAAAACGTGAGTAAGCGATAGTTTTGGAATATTGTAGAAGAGTTTATAAAAAATTATAATAGAAAAATAAATGATTATTATAAGTCATCCGTTCAAAATGAAATGAATGAGCAAATTATGGA
>Ga0164296_1005148_pt1 | contig 11587 bp, 6 predicted proteins | sample GEODES057metaG_FD_113533 | JGI IMG/M metagenome (GOLD analysis project Ga0164296, IMG submission 113533) | Dystrophic lake water microbial communities from Trout Bog Lake, Wisconsin, USA - GEODES057 metaG | ecosystem: Environmental > Aquatic > Freshwater > Lake | place: USA: Trout Bog Lake...
ACAGCTCGTTGCGGGTGACGCTCTTCGGGTTGATCGGCTTGCTCTGCGTCCGCTCGCCCGCGTTGTTCTGCGCGCGCTGCAGCGTACGCCACACGGCGGACTTGCCGCAGCCGGCGGGGCCGAGCAGGAAGACGGACCAGCGAACTTCAAAGATCTCACGCAGTTGAGTCACCTTGAGCACGAACGCCTCCTCCGGCTGGTACCCCAGCTCTTGCGCCGCCTTGTGGATCTCCGCCTCGAAGGCCTTGTCCACGCGGCGGGGGACAGAGTCCACCGTCTTGGGGAACAGGTCGTTGAGCAGACCCATGAAAATGCCGTGGTCGTCCGATGTCAGCTTGCCCAGGTTGAAGTCGCGCAGCGCCTGCAGCAACACCTTATCCTCCGACAGATGCGGCTGCGCGCGCTTCATGCCGCCAGCCACGTACAGCGTCGTCTTGATCGCGCGCAGCTTCCAGTCGTAATGAGCCGATTTGGACAGCAAGTCCTCGCACAGGCGGTACAGGATGATGAACTTGCGCGCGAGCAGCTTGCTCTGCAGGAAGCCCTCAGCCATGAGCATGATCTCGCAGATGAGCGCAAGGTCGGGGATGCACATGCTCACCGGGCGGAACAGGGCTTTCAGAGACTCCGGCAACTCCGCCCGCCCAGCGTAACCTGGGTTCATGGTGATGAACGCCATGGCGCTGGGCCGCAGCGTGATGTCCACACTCTCGAACGTGAACCGCGACTTGCGTGCCCGGATGGCATCCAGAACAGTCTTGTACTGCGTGCTGCACACAGACAGCACAGCCACCGGGATGCGGTTGAACTCGTCGAAGCAGCCCCAGGCGCCCGTCTGCGCGAGGCCCTTGTACGTCTGACCCATGGCCAAGTAGTCCATCTGGTCGGAGCAGTTGAAGACATACACCTGGCATCCGAGCGCGCGGCCAAGGTCCTTCACCGTCTCTGTCTTACCGGTGCCTGCAGGTCCAGCCGGCGCGCCGCCCAGGACCAGGCGCTGCGCCTGCGTGAGCGTGATATAGCACCGGTCGGTGAGCGGCGTGATGACGAGCGTGCCGCAGTTGCCGATGTACTCATACATGTAGGCGATCTCAGCGTCGCAGATGTTCACCTGCGCATCCAGCGTCTTCTCGTTCTGGCTGTACCGCAGTTGAGACGCCCACTCAAACGCTGTGGCGCTCTCAATGCGGCGGTCAACCAGCTTGGCCACCACGTCGCGTGCGTGCGTGTCGATGGTGCACAGAGTCACAATCTTCTTGCGATCGTTCTTGTTCAGCTCGCCGTTGATGAGCTCCACCAGCGCCGCGATCTGGGCCACCTGCTTCTGGTACACATCCTTCAGCGCGTTTTCATTGCCCTCCTCAAGGGCGTCGAACGCGGCGTTCACCTCCTGAGTGTATGCTACGCGGCTGACCACCACCGTGTTCTGGACACTCTGGTCGAAGATCCACTTGTGGCGCGGCTTCTCGTCGTACAGCGGCAGTGCGGCTTTGAATTCTGCGCGCAGGCCGGCGCGCATGGCATCCACGATGCGCTGGAGCCAGACCTCGACAGAGCCATCGCACATGCAAGGCTTTGCGAACGGTACGTACTCGCCCTCGCCGCTGAACATGCCCACTGCCTCCTTGGTGGGCAGTCCAGTGTCAGGGTCCTCCGTGAACTTGAGGTTGTGCACGTTGTCGAAGCACTTGGAGAGGTGCTTGACGATGAGCTGCGGATTGGTGCCCTTTGCCAAAATGTCGAGCAGGTCCGCGGGGCTGACGAAGTAGAAGCGCGGGAAGGCGATGCGTTTCGTCTCCAAGTAGTCTTGCAGCGCCTTCTCGCACTGCTCGAGGAGGGCGAGCATGCGCTCCAGGCGCTCCTGGCGGCCATCCACCAAGCAGGCGTCGCACACGTTGGTGATGTCCGGCGCCAGGCGCTGCAGGTCCTGGAAGTCCACGTTGACGCCGTCGAAGCGGCGGCTGTCCTCAGGCAGCTGGACGCGGATGTCAGCTGAGCCGACGAAGATGGACTCGAGGGCGCTCCACTTGTGGCACACATCTCGCCACAGAGCTAGCACGCTATCCACGGTGCCCAGCTTGCGCTGCCAGTGCGCCACCTGGTCCTGAAAGATCGGGTTGCCCTTCACGTACTTGCTGCTGCTCATGTTCTGCAGCGCCATGTTGTCGTTCTCAAGGGCCTCCGTCACAACGTCGTCAATCACCAGGTTCACCACCGCGCACTCCGCGCTGAACGGCGCAAAGGATAGCGTCATGCTCGTCCACGTCGTCTCGATCTTGTGCAGCCCCTTCTCGATGACCAGCTCCTTCTGCGCGCGCTCCACCGTCTCTGACACAACGTCCACGCAGACATGCAGATTGAGCGCCAGCATGTCTCCCAGACTGAACTTGTCGTCCAGCACGAAGTGCTTGCCCGTGTTGCGCATGAGCTGCTTCCAGTGCCGGTCGCGCATGCTGGGGTGGTGCAGGTCCGACACGAGCGGCAGGCTGGTGAGCAAAGCCTTCATCTGCTCCTCCAGCTGCCTGTACGCCTCGAAGCCGCGCACAGCCTTGGGCAGGGCCTTCACCTCCTTGCTGATCTTCTTCGTCTCCTCAATCAGGAAGTCGACATCGATCTGGTCCCAAGGGGTCGTGTTCCACTGGGCCAGCGTGTGCAGGATGGCGGCAACAGTGTCCCACAGCGCCTTGAGGCTATTCAGCTCCTCATCGCAGCGCCGGATGCTGCCGTAGTCGCTGACGAAGATCTCGAACAGCTCCTGCGCCTCGTTCAGCTGACGGCCCTCGGCTGCAATTGCGCCGATGCTGCCCACAGACGCGAAGCGCGGGTTGTGTGGCGCCCCGTGGCGGAACGCGTCCAGCGCCTCGTACGCAGGCGTGACGTCCTCCAGGCGGATGATGCCTGGCGGCGGCACAGCGAACGGAGCGAGGCGAAGAAAGGCGGCTCGAAAGGCTTCCACCTTGGAAGTGAACTGGTCGCTGCGCTCTCGAATCACACGCGCCTCCTCCTGCTGCAGATCCGTCAGCTTCTCGCGCACGTTGAGCATGCGTTTGCGGACAGCGCCCCAGGTGATTGGCCCCTGCTCCAGCTGGTTCAGTGTGGCCTCCTCTAACGCGATGCCATAGCCCTTCAGCAGCGCCACCGTCGAGCGCAGCGGCTCGAAGCTCGCCTCTGTGCGGTCAGCGCGCTTACGCACGTCGCGCATGCACGCCATGACCTCGTACAGGGCCGCCTGGCGAGCATGGGGCTCCGCCTCTACTGCCGGGTCCTTCTCCAGCAGTCTCGTCGCGTGGCCCACGAAGTCGTACAGGTCCCGCATGCTGGTCACAACCTTGTCGAAGAGGTAGTGCGTGTACAGGAACACCCACTTGGTGACCCACGTGCTGAGCGCCTGCTTGATAGGCCGCGCATCGATGCGCAACCAGCCGACGGATTGGCCCACGGACAGCGCAGACACCTCTGCCTGGGTAGCTTTGTAGCGCGCAATCTCTGCATCGAACGCCTCCAGCGGCGGGTCAGCGCCGCCGGCGCCGCCCTGGGTCTGCAAGAAGGAATGCAGCGTCTCCTGCAGGTCTCGCTTCCATAGGTGCTCGTGGCCTAGATACTGCGCCCTGAACTGAGTGCACGCGGCCTCGCTGGCCAGCACAATCTTGCGCAGGCGCCGCGTGGCGAGCAGGATGGTGGAGTCCAGCGTGAGCGCCTCGAAGTAGGTGCTGGGGCTGCCATCCACCTGGGGCACGAGCGTGCCGATGTGCAGGAAGCCCGCGATCCAGGCGTCGAACATGTCGCGCACGCCCGTGCCCGCAGGACTGCTGCCCAGCTCCGGCTGCCACACAATGTCAGGCGCGGCGAGCTCAAGGCAGATCTCGAGCAGGGGTGGCGACTCGCTTTTGGCTAGCACTTCAGGATCGATGCTCGCATTCAGCTGCTTGATGCTCGCGTTTACAGCCGCCACCAGGCCGTTCTTGATGATATTGCTCACATGCGCCACGTAGCTCGTCCAGCTGGCGGTGCCGCCTTTGGGCACAAACAGGCGCTTTGAGGTTGCGTTGAGCAGGCGCACAATCTCGCCAGCGCCCTCCGAGATGTCCGCGTACCGCGCCGCCAGGTGCGCTTTGTTGGCTTCGCAGAACTCCTCCGCGGTGTACGTGCGGCCCTCCTTGCGGTCGAACAGCGGTTTCTTGGCCCAGCTGTGGAGGATGCGCTCTGTGGCTGCGACGCTGCCTTTCAGCTGCTGCACGATGCTGTCCAAATCCTTCACCTGCGCCATCAGCTCCTGGATGTACTCATCCACTTTGGGCGAGTTCCAGTTGATGACAGTCAGGCCGCGGTCGAGGGTGCTGTCCACATTCTCGAGCTTCTTCTCCACCAGGGGGCGCTCCACAGGCAGAAGCACGCGCTGCGCCTCATTGTACAGCCCCGTGACCAGCTCCAGGTTGCCCGTCTGCGTGCGAAGCACATCGCCTCTCTTGAAGACGTGCAGCGCGCCCGGCGGGATGGCGATGCCCTGGAGCTGGAAGTAGCGCACTTCGCGCAACAGCCGCGTCAACGCCGGGTCGAAATTCACCGCGATGGTGCCCTTCACCGGGTCGCGCACAAGAAGCGTCTGCTTCAGTCGCTCCTCGCCAGTCTCCTCGGCGCGGATGGACCACTGAGTCACGATGTGGGTCTCGTACTCCGCCAGGGCGGCAACGAGGACGCCAAACTGCGCCTCCAGCGTCCGTCCCTCGCCTGTGTCCGCCAACACGCCGCCCATGGACCGCAGCCGGTCCATGGGCTCTTCAACTCGCTGACGCAGCGCGCGACACCAGGCCACTGCGCCACTGTGGGGGGCGGCGTTCTTGGCCAGCGGTGGTGTTGCCTTGCCCGCTGTGAAGAGCTCCTGCACTGCCTTGACTTCAGCCGCCATGACAGCCACAAGGCTGAGCTGCTTCTTCTCCAGGTCAGCGGCAATCAAGTCGCGCTCCAGAATGCCCTCGAAGCTGTCCAGCAGCTTGAACGTACGACTCAGCGTCGGGCTGTCATCTAGCGCGGCTGCGATCAGTGCCGCCAGTCGGCGCTCCAGCTCACGCACCGCGCCGCGGAAGGCGGCGTAGTCAGCGTCGAACACAGTGGTGTCGGTGTCCAGCACATCGTAGGAGATGAGATGGAATCGACCAACGGCTGTGCAAAAGTCGGTGTGGATGGACCGCACGGTGGCAGTGAACGCGCGCCCCTTGGTGCCACCAATCTCGACACGCTCCAGGCGGCTGAACTGCACGGCGGTTGTGAACAGGTCCTGCAAATCATCGCAGCGCTCTACAAACGAGTCCAGCCTCGAGAAGACGACCCCGGGCGGCAGACGCCACGGGTTATCCGGTGTCTCCTGCGCGCTCCGTGCGCATGCATCATCATACGCCTGGCGGAACGCGGCGCACGCGCGCAGCGCAATGCGCATCTTGTCGCCGCTCTCCTGGGGCAGGGCCTCGAACAGGGAGCCGCTCTCGCATGCTTTGCAGCACTGCGTGATGAGGTCGTTGCACAGCTTGCGGACGAGCACCGCCAGTCTGCCGGGCGTGTTGAAATGGCCGCTGTGTTTCCAGACGAGCAGGAGGACGCGGAAGAGCTGCGGGAAAAGCTCCGGCAGCTCTGAGAAGTCAGCTCCGAGCGCGAGTCGGTCGAACATCTTTGCCAGCGGCGTCAGGAACTTGACGTTGTCGTTCGCCTCCTCGCTGGAGATGGCAACCTCGGTGAGGAGCTTCTCGAACGCGGGGTAGAACGTGCTCTTCTGCTGCTGAAGGACCTCCAGTAGGCGCTGGATGCGCGTGCTGGCCAGCTGCTCCCGGATGGCATTTAGCGCGCCGGCTTTCCGCGTCCAGAACTCAAGCTCAGACAGTGGGCCTGGATGCGCGCCGTCCACGAAATCCTGGTCCGGCTCCATGCGCAGAACAGTCTTTATCTGGCGTGTCCACACAACCACCGACGCCTCCATCACGTGAATCAACTCCGCATCGCGCTTCGCAGCAGCCGCACTCGCAGCGTTGGCAAGCTGCTGCGCGTGAGCTGCAGCCGCTGCGGCGCTGAACACGCTCGCAAGCGTCGCTCTGGACCGGTCGCTCGAGACACTGCCAGCCGCGCTGCGCTCTGACCCGTCACTCGGCCGCACCGGCGACTGCGCCCGGTCTGTGGATAGACTCACTGGTGGCACAGGCAGCACCGTCTGGCCCTTACTCAAGCCCACTGTGACTGCCGCAGAGGCTGAGAAGCGATACACGTTATCCTGCACCTCGCGCGTCACCACCTCCGGCCATCCGCTCTGGTTGCGCGGGTTGCATAGCAGCGGCAAGAAGACGTCGCCCAGGACTTGGAGCTGCTCCAGCGCAGCCTCGCCCAGGTCGCCGCAGAGCAGTCGCGCCTGGAAGTCCTCCTTTGGGAGCGCTCCTGGGTGGACTTTGAGGAAATAAACAGCCTTGCGTCGAAGCTTTCCGACCGGAAGTGCGCTCTGTGGAGCACAAGCGGGTGTGCGTGAGTGCGCAGTGGGTGCAAAGCATCGCTAACAGTGTGCCCTGCGGCAGGAACCGTCATAGTGGGCGCTGCAGGGTGCTTGCGGTCAGCCCCGTGCACAGGCTGGCTTACATGCGGGCAAAAGAGTCCATCTCTGCGGCTTCGCAGCAGCCAAGCGTGCCAGCGCGAGCGTAGCTTTCTGGTCAAACCTGCCGTCCTTGGGGGGTAGTCTTCCGGCTGCCCGTCTCACCACGCACCGCGCCTAATTCTCCCTTGCCGGCGTCGTAGACGAGCAGTCGGCTCTGGTCGCCGCCGTCGAGGAAGCCAGCCAGAGCAGCGGCGCTGTCTTCGCCGCAAAGCAGCCTGTCAACCTTCTCCTCCTTGCACTTGAGGCTGTTCACCACGTGCTTCCGGATATACACAAAGCGAGGGTCGCAGAGCTTCTGTTCCAACTCAGCCATGGTGGCGGCACGCGCAGGGCACGCAGCGCCGCTACCAAGGTAGGCACGTGAGCAGCTGCAGCCCAAAGAGCTAGCGACGCCTAGGCCACGCCGGCCAGCTGTATCACTCTACACTGTGCTCTCAAAAGCAAAGCAACCTCCGACGCAGGGCGCGACGGGTGCAGCTTATGATTTGCGCAGGTTCCGACACAAAAAATGCACGGCTGGCCATCTCTCGCCGAGGCCATTCGCCGGGTCTTGTGCGCCTCCGTCAGGTGCCTGGCATTACAGCAGAGCTGCAGCGTGCGTCCTGGGAGCTGAGCCAGGAAGTCAAAAGAGGAAAAGGTGGATGGACTGGACCACGGTCACTCCACAAGAGTTGCTGGTCGCGCTACGCGAAGTGGACTGGAACCAGAAGCCGCGACCACTGAGTGGTGCGTTTGGTGCTGCACCCCAGTGCTCATACCATGCGTGTGGCGCGACAAGGCCCTTCTGCTCAGTTCCTGACGCCCACTGTGTGCGTCGCGTCTCTCCCAGAGTTCTTCACCCGCTTCACGCCGCCAAAGACGAGAGCCAAGTGGACGAGCAGACTCAAGTGCAACGGTGCGTCGCCCTGGCGGTGCTGGAGGGGTCGCAGCGTGCGACGCGTGCGTGGCTTTGTGCAACAGAATTACAAAGGTGCAGGGTGACACTGAGGGCGCTCTGCACCGGCGCAGCGTACTACTACCGCGTCAACTACTTTTGTTTGGTCCTCCTGTTCCTCATCTTCGCCTTTTTCGGCAACCCGCTCGCGTTCGTCGCTGTCGGTTGGGCAGCGCTCACAACGCTCTGCCTGAACGACTCCTTCGCGCACGCAGCCAGCGAGCGAGCCGTGCGGCTTGCACGCAAGGTGCACCCTCCGCTAGCTGCCGCGTTGCGCAACCCGCAGACGCCCACGGGGCCTGCTGGGCGACCGTATTCACGCACCAAGACTGTGTACTTGTTTGGGAAGGACCGGCGCGCTGTGGTGGCTGGCATGTATGTTGCCAGCGGCGTGTTGATTCTGTGGACGGGGGCGCTGGGCACCATTGCGCGGACGCTGGGCATGTCTTTGGGCAGCGTGCTGCTTCACGCAACTTTCAGGAGCCCGAACTTGAAGGCAAGGCTCAATAGCGTGAACGAGGAGTTCAGAGCAGTGTGGAGAGGGTACGCGGAAGCGTAGTGCGACTCTGCTAATACAGCTTACGGCTCAAATCATGGCTCGTCCTCTTCAGCTTCGTCATAGTCTTCATCGTCCACGCCGTAGCCGTCAAGCCTGTCCCGTTCGGCAGCGCGTGCGTCGGAGAGGAGGCTGTCATCGTCGGCGACGCACTCGTAGACGGCCACCAGGGTGCGGCCATAGCGACGGTCCCGAACACGGGCCAGGCGCCCGATGCGGGGCACCATGGTTTTGCGCTCATACTTCGGAAACTCCACCACTAGCAGCGTGCCTGGCTTCACCAGCGGGCTGCGCTCCAGGCACGCCATGAGCTCTGGGTAGCTGACCTTGTCGTACGGCGGGCACACGCTGATCATGTCAAATGCCGACCCGCCAGCAATGCGCAGGTTCTTCTCCGCCTCAGATAGGTATGTCTCCACCGTCATGGTGTGAACCATGGCTTCAGTAGCGCACTGCGTGTGCTCCAGATTGCGGCGTAGGCAGTTCTGAATGATCCACGGGTCGAGCTCAACAAAGTGCGCGTTTGCAGCACCCCGAGACAGAGCTTCGATGCCCACGGCGCCCGTACCGGCGTAGAGATCCAGCCAGCGAAGCTGGCCCGGGAACGTGCCACCCGTCTGGCCGTTGCCATGCCATAGTGCTGTAAGCATCGAGAAGACGGCAGCGCGCACAGCCGACATCATGGGCCTCGTATTCATGTCTTGCGGGGACCACAGCTTGTAGTTTGCAGCCTGGAGCCGGGAAGCAAAATGTCAATCGGGTGCGCGGGGGGTCGACAGAACAGAACGAAGGTGCACACCTTTCCAACGATGATTTGCAACTGCCTGTGCGTCTTGCGCTTCCCGTCTGGCGGCGTGTTATCCCTGTCAGGCACGCGCTTGACGAGCTTGTCCCGCTCCTGGAGGCAAAATCACATTGAGCGTCAGTCGGGTTACAGTGAAATGGAAACCACACGCCCCACACACCTTGAGCTTGCGATTGTACTCCTCCTGCAATATTACCTGGCTCTCCTTATCCAGACTGCGGATATCTAAGCCGCCCAGCGCGTCGATGACCTCATCCACGTCCTTGACGTCCACTTGTTGCATTTTCGTCTTTGTCCGCAACTGTGGCTGCAGCTCCCGCTCCGCAGCATCAACATCCCACTCCTCATCATCCACCTCATCATCCTCATCGAACTCGTCATCAATGAATATCAACCCGTCGTCATCGTCGTCGCCTTCCTCCTCCTCCAAGCGACTGAGGAAAGAAGCCAGTTGAGGGGACGACTCCTCCAAACTGCGCGCCGCGGTGCCGCTTTTACCGCGTGCACTCGGTTTCACAATTTGGCGGTACTTGACACTGCCCTCGTCGGTGTCGTAAGACCAGGTGTTCACCAATGCGGGGGAGTCACCACCACGGTGTTGCTCACCTCCAGCCTCCAGCGCGTCGAGGTCCAGCAACTCGTCACCACCTTCAAAGTGAGGCTCACTCACAGCTGCTTGTCTAGGTATGAGTCCGCTTAAGTCAAGCACCTCCTCGTCCGCGTCCAACACACGAGCAGCCGGCGGCAGCGTCTTTGCCTTTTTGCCCTTCGCGCTGCTCCCTTTCGCGCTCTTTGCGGCGGCAGCCTCGAGCATTTTGTCGGCGCTTTGTCTGAGCAGGGCATCAATCATGCGTTTCCGCGTCGGCGTCCGCTTTTGCGGCGGAGCAGCGACTTTTTCGTCGCCTCCCTGAGCGCAGACTGCAGGCAAGCGCCCGCGGCGTTGCAGCCGCGGCGCTCGGGGCGTAGAAAGCGGTACTCCCGCATACTGGTGCGCGGCAGCCATATCGTCTGCGCGACAAACGCGCGGGTACCGTCCGAAGGGGTAAGTATCGGCAGTTCCCTTCGCAGGTTCACGTGCGCAAGTTCGCCAGCAGATCCATTGTTTGACGCATCGCTGGCGTGACGCTGCTCGCGCTGCTGCTGCGGTCCGCAGAGGAGAATTCCATCTCTGCAAGAGACTCCGTCTCCACCAGCGCTTCCGCACACAGACAACGAGGATGCAATTCCAGCTGCTGCTGACCACGTAACTGCAGCACCGAGCAGCTCTCCGCGGGGCGGTGGAGACAGCGACGGGGGTGAGGCCACAATGTCGCCCAGAGGCAGTACCAGCAAGGACCGGCCTCGCAAAGAAAAGGATGGCCGGCGCCGGGTCGCGTGGAGGGACGCTGTGCAGTCTGCGCTCCGGGGAGGTGTCCCTGGGGCAGGCGCCATGGCGCTACAGGTGAGAGAGGGCCCCTCTGTTGGAGAGCGATCCTGCACTGTTCTGACTCCGCCCTGTGCCCGCTTACGCGCGGTCCCCCAGATCCTGCTCTTCTGCTGGCTCCGTACAATATCTCACTACCAGCAGGTCAAAGGCGGCTCCCTGTGGGAGGCGGCCTCAGAGCTATGGCAGCAAGGGGTAGACAGCGGCAGCCGCTTCCCCGTGCTCCGCTTCTACCAGGGCGTCGGACCCGCACTGTTGCAAGGACCACTGTGCCGGTTCGGGGACACAGCTGCGAACGAGGGCGTGCTGGCGTTGACCGCACATACACGAGCGCCCCTCGTGTTTCGCACAGCACTGGGCACGCTCGCGGCGTGCACTTGGCGCGCAATGCTGACGCCGTTAGATACAGTCAAGTTGTTGCTTGAGGTGGAGGGCATGCGCCCGGGGTTAGCGCTGCTCAGGCGGCGAATGGTAGACCATGGCCCAACCACTCTGTTTGCGGGCGCCCTGGGCGTGGGCGTCACTGCGGCCGCGAGCCATCTGCCCTGGTTCTGGGTCAATAATTTGTTGCAGGCGCGACTGCCGCCGGTGTCAACTACCGGGGGGTCCGTCAGGAGGAAGGAGCTCTGGCGACAAGCACTCATCGGCTTTGTGGCTACTCTGTTCAGCGACATTTGCGCAAATCCGATGCGTGTGCTGAAAGCCACGGTGCAGACATCCGCAGTGCCGCTGACATACGCAGCGGCGATGTCGGCCATCGTCGCAGCTGATGGGCCCACAGCACTGTTCACCCGCGGTCTGGTGGCCAAGATCATGGCGAATGCGGCGCAGGGAGTGGCATTCAGCGTCTTTTGGAAGCTCCTCATGGATGCATACGCGCCCAAGCCGCCAGGGGGGACGCATGCACCGCACATAAATGGCTTTGCGCACGACCTCGAAGCGCCTCACTCTGACTAGAAATTGATCATATGAATAAATGTCATTGATGAATTGCGAATAAAGAATGACTCGCCAAGCGGCACAGAGACTGCGTCCTTCGTGGCGGGTGCAAAGAATGGAATGAATGGTCCGCTACGAGCGGGATGTCCAGTCTAATGCAAACTGAAACGCTGCGAATGAGACCCCGCAGCTAGCAACAACCTTGACTAGGAGCGGAGTAAAGCCCCGGTACAGAGCCCCGATGCCCTCGGCTCTTGCGATGCGGCCCAGCGCCTGCACCGCATTGGTATACTCGGCCTCGC
>Ga0164296_1005149_pt1 | contig 11586 bp, 7 predicted proteins | sample GEODES057metaG_FD_113533 | JGI IMG/M metagenome (GOLD analysis project Ga0164296, IMG submission 113533) | Dystrophic lake water microbial communities from Trout Bog Lake, Wisconsin, USA - GEODES057 metaG | ecosystem: Environmental > Aquatic > Freshwater > Lake | place: USA: Trout Bog Lake...
CGTTCGAGTTGCAGCACGCCAGCGCCTGCGCTCCGAGCTGGCTCTGGAGGAGCTCAACAAAAGCGGCCTCGCCCTTTGCAGGCAGCGCGTCATGCAGAACGACGTCCAGGGCACTGCGGACAGTCACAACGCCCGCAAGGCGCAGTGCTGTCGCGTTCTTCTTCTCAAGCTGCACGGCCGAGGCTTGCAACAAATGGACACGGGCGTGCAAATCCTCTAGCACGGCGTCTTTGCGCCGCAGGTCTTCATCTTTGCGCCGTATGTCTTCATCTTTGCGCTGCAGGTCGGCGTACAGCTCTTTGGCTGACGGAAAGTCGTCTGTTGAAGCACAGCAGCACACGTGTTGTCTATAAACACGCTGCAGGCACGGCGACCGCGGCGCTGTGTGAGTGAAAGTCGCGGCAAGGTCTTGGATGCGACGCACAGCGCCCTGCGTGTGGCCGCAGCTTGTCACGTGAGCTCGCGACGTGGGAGTGGATGGAGCCGCGACGCGGGCCGGGCGAGGAGCGGGCGGATGGAGCAGCATTGGACACTAAAGGACAAAGCACCAAGCGACGGGGACGTATGTTTTCGAACAGGGCGCCCGGGGTAAGTACACGTCTCGTCTTCGCTCGCCTCGCAGGTCCGCTCTCTCGGCCAAGCGGTGACCGTCCGAAGTCTGCATCGCCGCGCATTGGAACAGCTAGAATGCAGGCCCTAGGCTCGTGTGTCCCCAAGAGCGCCGCACAGGCGCGGTGCACACAGCAGAGCCACCGCTGCAGGGCTCCTGCCGCTCGCACCCGCTGCGCTCCAGTGGTCGCCACTGCAGACGCAATGTCGGCGCTGAGTGAGAAGCTAGCAGACACGCCGACAGTGACTCTCAGGCACGCTGCTCCACGCTGCGGTGTCCTCCCTGTGGACACGCTGACGGTGCTTTTTCCTTTCCCTGCCAGCCCGGGTGTCGCGCCTCTGCTGCCCAGTGCAGCAGGCGTATACGCCATATTTAATGCCGCGGGTGAGCTGCAGTATGTAGGCATGAGTCGCAAGGTGCGTGTGTTGCCCGGAACTGCTTCCCACGTTCTGTGGGATGACTGACCTTGTGGCCAGATCAACGCCAGCATCGGCGTCCACATGCAAGACCTACCTGAGCGCTGCGCGAGTGCGAAGCTGTTGGCAGTGCCTGGCGGCAACGCGTCGCGCGACGCGCTGCAGGCGGTGTGGCGGTCTTGGGTAGAGGAAGCGGTGGCAACATACGGCGCTGTTCCTGTGGGCAACACGCCTGACTGCAAGGATTGGACCACGCGTAAGGCGAAGGTCGGTAAATCGGAGATTAAGCTCACTGCTGGCAAAGGCTTGGCCGATGTTACAGTGCCATTAGCCACCCTCATCGATGCCGTTGTCAAGCAGAACAAGGCACGCATCGCGTGCCATACTGGATGCTGTGAATTAATGTCCTTGCGCACACAGCTGACGCATTGAGCATCATCTGTGCGCTGCCCCGCGCAGGTGGTGGCCTTCATCAAGGGCACCAGGACTGCCCCTGAATGTGGTTTCAGCAAGCGCCTGGTGTTGAACTTGGATGAGACAGGCGTCGAGTACGAGGTGGTAAACGTCCTGGACGATGTCTACAACCCCGGTTTACGGGAAGCGATCAAGCAGTACTCCCAGTGGCCGACGCTCCCACAGCTGTACGCTCACGGCGAGTTCCTGGGCGGCGCGGATATAGTGGGAGACATGCATGACAAGGGCGAGCTGAAGACCCATCTCGCGAAGGCCGCGTGAGGCGCTTCCTAGGGGTTACAGCGAGGGGTCTCGTGACGGGTGTAGTGCTAGTGAACACTAAAGCAAAGAACACAGTAAGGCAGCATTGTCTGTTGATGACTGCATATGTTGTACGGCTGTACAGCGTGTAGGGGCGCACACGAGGCGCTGGGAGAGGGCTCCTCGTCGCAGTTCCCTCTCTTGCAGGTTAGCAGCCTTGTCGGAGAAGCAACTGGTACGGCGGTCTGCGCTCGACAGTGGCAAAAGAAGTACAGTGAGGCGTGGGCGTCAGAGACAGACAGTGGGAGAGGGTGCGTACTGACGCAGGGTCTCCCCTGCGCGGGGGCCAACTGTCATCGACTTTTTCCCGCCTACTGCTCGAGCGGCCTGCCCCACGGCCCCGCAGGCACGCGCGACACCAAGTCCACGAGCTTACGCGTCTGCAAGCCGGGTGCCGCACGCCGTTGGGTGGGGGGGGCGGCGATGCAAAGCGCACACGTGAGTCCTCCAGCCCCCGGACACGGGAGTGGGGCCGAACACGCACCTGTCTCTGTGCTTCCGGACTATGTCGACAGGCCTCGTCGTGCTAACGCGCAGCGACTGGCACTGCGCCGCCTCGCGGTCGCCGCTGGCCGGCCGCGGGGCGTGTTCCGCACTTTCCGCACAGTGGTCTCCCGGCCAGTCTCGGAGAGCGCCGGGCAAGGCGTGCTTGCCGTCGCGCACGTTATTCAACGGCGAGCTTGGCACGCTGGGCTGCGAGCCGCTCAGCAGCTGGGCGGGCAGGCCGTTGCTGTGCTGAGTCTGTGTTTCTGTAGTACTAGTGGTCTCCTTCACGCCGGCGGCGAAGCCTATTATGCGTACTCGCGGCGCGGCATCGCTCGCTATTGACTCTGTGCCCACGCTGCTCATGGCTGCAGCTTGTTGCAAAGCCACTGGGACCCCGACGGGGGCCAAAAAGTGACACAGCCACCGCTGCCAGCTGGCACGTTCGCTTTTAGAGGCTTCAGCCTGGCTTGTGACGGCGCTAGCCGGGAGCTCAGGGAGTAGTATTCAGGGAGCCTACTGCGACAGACCGCGTCTAAGCGGCGAAGGGGTAGAAGTTGGGGACTTGCGAGGCGACAGGCATTGTCGTCGCATGAGTCACCAGTCGCCGCCGGTATACCCGCCCCTCTTCACGAGCGGCGATGCTTACAGCCTCACCGGGTCTGTTCCTGTTTTAGCTGTCTGCCCCAGAGCGCGCTTCTGCTCTCGATCCAAGCTCTTGCGCCGCGGCGAGCCTCGAGGCCAGAGTGAATCGCCACCATCCTTGGGCGCCGCTGATCCAGCACCGCGTTGTTGGTCAGATGATGGCGACGGCGCCTGCCGCCCAGATGGCGGCGGGCCCTGTGTCGCCGCGCTGGTGGTGTACGCCAGCGCAGTGGACATGCCCCGCCATAGCGCACTGCCCAGACCTCCGGGACTCAACAGCGCTGTGGTGACACTACTGCTTAGACCCGTGGCGGAGGCACCGCCAGAGATGAGGCCATAGCCACCACTCCAGGTGCTGCTCCCGCTCTGAGCCTCGCGATGCAGCTGAGCGCGCAGGAGACCAGTGGAGGGGTCCACAAAGCTGTGCCGGAGCAACGCCGCGAGATGCGCAGGCCTGTCCCGCGGTTTGGGGCTCAGCAAGTAGCGCAAGAGATCGACAGCAGCGTCGCGGCTTGCCGCTGAGCTGGTTCCGTTGCCTTTCACCTCCGTGCTGAGTGGCTCACGCAGCAGCGGCGCCAGCTTCGCCTCACACGCGGCATCATCCCAGGCTGCAAGACGGCGAAGTCCTTCCGCGGAGAGGGAGCCGTCTGGAGCGGTAGCGGGCCACAGCGGGCAATCGGCAACTACATGGTACAGCACCGCACCCAGACTCCACGCATCGAAGCTCGGATGCGCTTTCAGACTCGCAGGAGCCCAAGCCTCCAGCACGCCGCGCTCAGCCACCGTTTTGAGGCCAGGCACGCCGCCAGGGTCGAGCGACGCGTCTGGGATGTACACCCCCTCTGGCGGCGCGTAGGCAGCAGCACAGCGCTCCGACACGTACTCCCCCGCTCTGAAATCCACCGCTCCGTCCAAGTCGAGCAGCTTCCACGCGCCGCCCGGCATGGCTGCGACATTGGAAGGGCGCACATCGCAATGGACGAGGCCCTCTTCATGGATGTGAGCCAGGGCGGCAATCAAGCCCCGAGCAAGCCGCCGTGCGGCATCCCAGTCGCGACCCGCAAGGCTAGGTGCAGCTGCTGCAGGGCCTCGTCTCGGACGCGCGGCGAGCGCAGCGTCGAGCGTGCCATCACATCGCGCGAGGACAGCCACGTGGGGGGGCACCTGCCTGGCGGCAGCCTCCTCTGCAACGGCAGCGCCCACGTGGACGCGCAGGACAGGCACCACGAACTGTGAGGATAGACCTTGGCGACGAGTCACTTCCCGGGCGAGCTTATCGCCGCGGCGAACGCATTTCAACGCCACCAGGCGGTGCTCGCTGCTTTCGTCCGCCCAGGTGTCGACAGCGAGCAGCACTGTCGTGCCGCTCACCTCGTTCGTATACACCACGAGCGGCTCATCCATGGATGTGGATGTGGATGCGGTGCTTGTACGCGGCTTAGGAGGACTACTGGGGGAACCGTCTGTGGAGGGTGCGGTTGCGGGAGCCGCAGCCATTGCATCTCCCGGCACCGTCTTGGATGCTGGCGTGGAAAGCACTTCGTAGCGGCGCAAGAAGTAGCCGTAGGACAGCATGACAGCCCTGCATTCCGGACAGGCGACATCGATGGCTTGCAGGGGTCCACCTCCAGGTGATCCACCGCCGCTGCCACCGCCGCCAGGTGGAGAGCCCGTCTTCCGAGGCGTGCGTGTACCCCGTGCCACTTCGTTCAACGCACGCGCGAGATCAAGACTCGAAGCGCTGGAGCCAGTGATGCGGAGGTCTGCGAGGCTTGCGCGAGGCGTGCCTGCCAAACCGGTGAGTGACGCCAGCGATGTGCGTCTGCTGCCTGTTGGACTAGACATTGCGGATCCGCCGCGGCCACCAGGTCCGTCACCGCGATGCGAGGCGCCGCTTGAGGCAGCAGGGTTGGTATCGCTGCCATCTTCAGCAACGTACGCGAGATCCGGATCTCCGATGATGACGTCACGGACGAGGTCCACCAGGTGTGGGAAGCGCACGACATCGTGCATGGCTGCACGCATGACGCCCTTGCCTGACAGCAAGCCGGTGCCCTGGAGTTTGGCCACCTCGTCGGCTGACGCAGCGCTGAGCCACGCAGTGAGTGGCCGCACTCCGCCATGTGGTATGCGTAGCGCCTCCGGGAAGGCGGCAGCAAGCTGAGCGAGCACATCTGGCGGGGCGCGAGCCTCTGCTGCACAGTGAAGCGGTAACCGGCCCTGCGCGTCTCGTGCGCGGGCGGCGTCCGGAAACGAAGCAAGCAACTCACACAGTGACTCCAAAGGGGCCCCGCCAGCAGCAGCCATATGCAACGCGAGTCTGCCAGTGCCGCCAGGCTCTCTCAGGCCGGCCGGATAGGCGTCCACCAGCTGAGCGACCACAGCTGGCGGTGCTCCACATGCCGCTGCCAGGTGGAGCGGCAACATGCCTCCCCGTGCGCGCTGCGCGGCGCCGTCAGGGAAAAAGGTGAGCAGGTGCGCCACAACTTCGGGAGCCGCTCCACGAGACACGGCGTAGTGCAGAGGCAACTTCCCGTCGCTGTCTTGCTTCTTCGCCGCCTCCGCATACGTCTCCAGCAAGCTGTTCACCACGCCTGCAGGCGCGCACTTGGCGGCGGCGGTGTGCAGAGGCGTGCGCCCACGGCGGTCCACGCTGTGCGCAGCATCTGGGTCAGCGCGCAGCAAATACGCGACGCACTCCTGCGGGGCGCCCGTGCCGACCGCGTGGTGCAGCGGTCTCCGTCCCAGCGCGTCTTCCTCGCCGCCCCCCGTCGGGTGAGCTTCTATCAGCGCGTCGAGGACAGCTACAGTCGCACCCCCGCCTGCCGCAGCGTGCAGCGGCAGCCTGCCCAGGGCGTCGCGTTCCGCGGCGTGCGCTGCTCGCAGACTAAGCAGGAGAGTGACTACCTCCAGTGTCGCTTTACTTTGAGCAGCCCAGTGGAGCGGGAGCATGCCGCCTGCCGTGTGTTCGTGAGCCGCTCCAGGATGGGCGTCAAGCAGGCACCTTGTGACTGCAGCCGGCGCTCGTTTCGCGCACGCCCATGCGAGCGGAGTCATGCCATGTTTATCCTGTACAGCAGCGCTGCCCGGGTCTTTCGCGAGAAGGGACTGCACACTGCGCACATCAGCTTGAGGCGACCCCGCGGCGCAGTGAAGCGGCAAGTCCGGCTCGAATGGCGGCGCCGGGGCATCCACAGCTACGGGCAAGCCCGTGGCTTGCGCCATGGCGATTCGCGACGGGACCGCGTGAGGGGTGACGTGGTAGTCCTGTCAGCTCGTGGCAAGGACCATGCAGCGTCGGGCATGTATCGCGCTCCTCGCCTGCGCCCCTGCTGCGCACGCCATTTCGCTGCGCTGGCTCACGGGTTACACCAGTGGTGGTCACCTCCCTGGTGAGTCTCTTCTCTTTGGGAGCGCTGCTGAAGCGGACCGCGTCACGCGGCTGCCTGGCCAACCCAAGGGCGTGCCTGAGAGCAGCCTGTATTCCGGCTACATAGCTGTGGATGACGCACGCTCGCTGTTCTTCACCCTGCAGACGTCAGCCATTTCTCCGCTGACCGACCCACTCGTCATGTGGCTCAATGGTGGCCCGGGCTGCAGCTCTCTCGGCGGTGGATGGCTCGGCGAACTGGGCCCCTACTTCCCAAAGGCGGACGGCACGCTCAAGGCGAACCCGTTTGCGTGGACGCGGGCGGGCGCGAACGTCCTCTTTGTCGAGAGTCCTGCCGGCGTCGGGTTCAGTTATAGTAACAAGACCAGCGACTACAGAGTCGGTGACGCACGGACAGCAGCAGACCTGCGCATCTTCCTCATTCGCTTCCTGCAACGCTACTCGGGACTAGCACACGCGGATCTGTACATCACGGGTGAAAGCTATGCCGGACATTACTTGCCTACGCTTGCGGCTGCAATTCTGGATGCCAACGACGCGCTGTCAGCCAACCTCAAGGGCATCGCCATCGGGAATGCGTGGACGGACGCTGGTCTTGACAACCTGGGTGCTATTCAGCACTGGTACTCTCATTACCTCATCAGCACCGCCGCGTATACGCGCATCGTCGCCGCATGCAACTTCAGCACTGCGGGCCCAGTACTTGCTGTAGATGGCAATGCCATAATGACGGAGGCTGTCCAGACGAGTCGTCGCCTTGCAACCACTTCCTCCTCTGATGGCGGCGGCGAGCTTTGCGGTGAGGCAACTGACGCCGCGTTCGCTGAAATGGGGCCGCTTGACATTTACGACACATTCAAAGACCTGTGCCCATCCAGCCAGGCGGCGACGCTGCTGCAGCAGATGGGCGAAGCTGCTGCAAATGGCGTCCACATCCTGCACTCTGCGCTGCGTGCTCTGCATGGGTCTTCAGAGAGCGACGGCAGTGGCTTCCCGGCGCAAGACTCGTGCATCGATGACCACATAGCAGCATATCTGAATCGCGCCGATGTGCGTGCAGCATTGCACGTGGCGCCTTTCATTGGTGAATGGTCGATGTGCACCAACAAGCTGTCCTACAGCTCTGCAGATGTCATCACGTCAATGCTGCCTGTCTACCGGCGCCTGATTGCATCGCCGCTGCGCATCATGCTCTACAGCGGCGACGTCGACGGCATTGTGCCGACATCCGGCTCGCGCCTGTGGATTGAGAGCCTCAACTTGCCGGTGGCGGTCCCTTGGCGCGCGTGGAACACGACTGGCGATGGCCACTTGGGCACGCAAACTGCGGGGTACGTCACTCAATATGACACTCCAGGGCTGCAAGGAGGCTTTACGTTCGCCACAGTGCGTGGCGCAGGGCACATGGTGCCGACCACACAGCCCGGGCGCGCTCTGGCCATGTTTGACCGCTTCCTGCACGACACCCCGCTGTAGAATACCGCGCGCGCATTCATGTTGCTTTTCCAAATTGTATCAACCCACTCTGCACATCTGTCTTTGCATTCAACACACAGCATTTATTTACCCTCGTCGCTTCGACAGTCGCCACGCGTTGGGGTCGTTGAACCTGTCGAACAGGGGCTCCAGCTTCTCCTGGCGCTTGCGCTTGGACATCCGGTTCGGGTCCGCAGCCTTGAAGAAGCGCGGCGCGAGCTCCACCAGCCACTTGGGGTCGATGACGCAGCATTCACGCATGTACTCCTTGGTGGTGAGCACCAGCTCGAAGTAGACCACCCAGTCTGGCTGGCGCTGGAACAAGCTACTGCTCGGATGAATGTACACTGGCGTGTTCTCCACCGTCGTGCGATACCCCTCCTGCGGATCCTTCCTTGCGCTGTGGAAGAAAAAGCCGCTGGTGATGGCGCGCCGGATGCTGGTGAAGTTGCGCCCTGCAGACACGACGTCCAGCTTGTACCGGTCCATGATGGTCAGCAGCTGCTTCCTCACATCCTGCGCTCGCCTTAAGCTGCGTGCTTGCACGAAGTTCTCGAAGCACCAGGGGGTACTGAACTTGTTGGCTTTCCAGGACTCGTACACGGTGAGCAAGGTCAGGTGGTCCCCTTCTGGCTGGAAGAACTTGGCCTTCTTCTGGTCCGCCTGCGCCTGCTTTTCACGCGGACGGTGGAAGATGTTCTGCGCGCTCAGCATCGCGACGATGGTCAGGATCTCGTCTGAGCAGCCGAGGTCCACGGATGCGATGAGCATCTTGCTCATCGGCGGCTCGAGCGGGAACTCCGCCATCTTGCGGCCCAGGCGAGTGAGCAGGCCTTCCTCATCGAGTGCGCCCAGGTTATACAACTGCTCCAGCGCATTAAGCAGCGTCTGTGTAGGCGGCGGGTCCATGAAATCAAAGTGGAGCAGGTCGTTGATGCCCATGGCCTTCAGCGTCAACACCGTTGTGCCCAGATTCGTGCGCTGGATCTCAGGCACGCTGGTGGGCAGCATCTCGTTGCGGAACGCAGCCTCTGTGTACAGACGGTAGCACTTGCCGGGACCAGTGCGGCCGGCGCGGCCAGCACGCTGCCTGGCGCTCGCCTGGCTGATGGGTGCAACCACCAGCGAGTCCATGCCCACCTTCGGATTGTACACCTTCTGCTTCGCAAACCCCGGGTCCACGACGTAGAAGATGCCGTCGATGGTGAGCGACGCCTCCGCGATGTTGGTGGCGATCACGCACTTGCGGCTCCCCAGCGGCGCCGGCTCGAAGATGCGTGTCTGCATTTCTGACGGCAGCGCGCTGTACACTGGCAAGATGTGTAGCTCCGGCACCGCAGGACCAAGGCCCTTGATACGCTCGAACAGAATCTGGGCGGCTGTGTCGATCTCCTCCTGGCCAGTGAGGAACAGCAAGATGTCCCCCTCTGGCTCCGTCAAGTGGATCTGCATCACCGTGATGAGCGCCGCGTCCATGTAATCCGCCTCCGGCGCCTTCGTGTACAGCACCTCCACAGGGAAGGTGCGGCCAGGGATGGTGAAGATGGGGCAGTTGAAGAAATAGCCACTGAACTTCTCCGCGTCCAGGGTTGCGCTGGTCACAATCAGCTTCATGTCGTTGCGCACGCGCACCACATCCTTGAGCAGACCGAACAACACGTCCGTGTGGATGGTGCGCTCGTGGGCCTCGTCGAGCATGATGACGCTATACTGGCTCAACTGAGGGTCCAACAGCGTCTCACGGAGGAGCATGCCGTCCGTCATGTACTTGATCACCGTCTCGGGGCTGGTGCAGTCCTCGAAGCGGATGGCGTAGCCCACCTCCTCGCCCAGGCGGCAGCCGAACTCCTCAGCCACGCGCTTGGCGACGGACATGGCGGCCACGCGACGGGGCTGAGTACACCCAATGCGTCCGCCTGCTGTGTAGCCCGCCTCCGCCAGGTACTGCGTCATCTGCGTCGTCTTACCGCTGCCAGTCTCACCGATGACCACCAATATTTGGTTGTCTCGGAATGCGGCCAAGAGCTGGTCCCTCAATTTGAAGATGGGCAGTGACTCGCGCTGCTCCTTGATGGGCAGACTGCTACGCTGCCCGAAGCTGGGCGCGCCTTTGCCCATGGACTCCTTCTTCCACTCCGGCATCTCGTACTGACCCAGCCCCACGCCTCGGAGCTCCATGGCGAGATGGCGCTCCCCTTGCTCTGGCAGGGGGTCTTCCCATGGCCTGTTCAGATCGCGGGGTACAGCCTCGAGCTCCGCGCGATGCTGCTGCTCCCGCATCTCGCGGCGCTCCTTAGCTAGTGCGGACTGCGTCATGGCTGCCCGCTGCAGGCTCCCATCGGGGTTCTTCACAATCTTGATGGGGCTCACATCTGCGCCGCCAGCCGCTGTCTGCCCAGCTAAAAACGGTGGCTCCTCATCGTTGATCTCCAATTCAAAAGCCTGCTCAGAGCCTTCATCAGCTACGGTGGCCAGCAACCCGTCATTGTCCTCGTCGAACGTTGGGTAATCCCGAACATCCAGCACGCCGCTAGCAATCAGCTGCTGCGCCTCGAAGCGCTCCGGACTGGTCAGTCGCTTGCCAGGACGCCGTCCCTGGCCGGGATCTAGATCTGCGGCGGTAGGCGTGAGCCCACTGAGACCTCGCAAACTTGCGCTGCCGCCTGGTCGTCCACCAGCTAAGGGATTGCTGACCGCTGCTGATGCAGATGGCAGCAGATCCCGGCCTGTAGATTGATCAACGTCGCGCATGCTCAAACTCAGCTTGCCTGCCGTTCGAGACACGACTTTTACCCAGACAGCATCGCCTCGCTTTACCACGTCCTTTGCGTTGCCGACGCGGGTTTTGCTTATCGCGCTAACATGGCACAAGCCTTCGCATTTGCGCGTGAAGCCCAACAACTCAATGAATGCCCCGAAATCCATGACGTTATTCACCTTGCCGCGATAGCAGCCCCCGATCTCCGGCTCGGGAGGCAATGGCCCCCCCGATGACGGAGGCAGCGGCGGTGGCGGTGGCGGTGGCATGCCGCCATGGTCCCAACTACTGCGCCCATCGGCACCTGGGCGAGTGCTGTCGCGCCCACTGACACTCGGTGCAGCCCCTGTATCGGCGCCGCGAGCGTCTGCCACGGAGCTGACTCCCCTGGAGGTTGGTGGTTGTGCAGACACGAAGTGAGCATGCTGCACTCGTTTGGGCGCCCCGTGAACAGTGAACAAGGGACTCCACCCAGGGGGACACACCTTTCTTCTCGTTCCCTCAGCCGCTCGTCTAGAAACCGCGGGTCATCACTGCGAGTAACCAAGAGCATGGACAGCGAGCGGACAGGAGTCAGTGCTGCGCAGGCGAAGCAAGGATGTGGGCATGGTGTCTGCCAAGGCGCTCCCCCAACCAGCGGCCTTCCCCACGCCCCCACAGCCACTGTGCACGTACGCTGCGTTGAACAGTGGGTTGCGGTCACCAATCAACTCCTTGCTCAGCTCCGCAGCGCGCTGCCGAGTGTCGGCCTTTGCCAGGCCTGGGTACTTCACCGGCGCAGCCCCTGCGTCTGCCCCGGCGCCTGCTAACGCTGCGGCACCACCGCTGCCTGCTGTCGCAGTGGCAGGGCGCAGTCGCTTTATGATAGTCAGCAGCGTGGCACAGAAGTCGAGAGGCACTTCTGCTCCATTGGCGGCCAAGCACTCCCTGAAGCCCGCTGGCGTGGTGTGTCCGTCTGCTAAGCTGATGATGAACTCTGCGAGCGTCTTGTCGCCAATGCCTAGGTGGTTGTCCAGCTCTGGCGGGGTGGCGC
>Ga0164296_1005150_pt1 | contig 11581 bp, 19 predicted proteins | sample GEODES057metaG_FD_113533 | JGI IMG/M metagenome (GOLD analysis project Ga0164296, IMG submission 113533) | Dystrophic lake water microbial communities from Trout Bog Lake, Wisconsin, USA - GEODES057 metaG | ecosystem: Environmental > Aquatic > Freshwater > Lake | place: USA: Trout Bog Lake...
CCTGCGACTGAGAATGATTGACAGGGGGTTCCTCCAACGAGAAGATCGATAGTTGCATCTGGCCACTCCTTAAATTTAGTCATATCCCCCCAATTGGGGACTTCTGGGTAATGATGGGATAAAACGGCGCTCGGAAATTTCTCAATCTCGCTAAAAGCAACAGGTTCAAAGCCTAGACCGTGCCAAGCCGCCGTAGCCGCCTCAATCCCACTGCATACACTTAAATATTTCATCAATCAGACCTGCGTTTTGGGTTTTTGATTGACTGGCTTATTGGGAATCTTGCCAACCCAGTCTGACACCCTTACTTCAGAGGCATTAAAAGCCTTGGTTGTGCCATCTGACCAAACGACTACCAAATAGCCGTCATACAAAGTCCAACAGCCTGCAATTACATCATTTGTTCCGCTGACCGAATAAACTTCACGAGCATATTCAGCGCAATTGGGGGCTTTGCGGTTCGTAAATACAATCTCTCCCCCTGCGTTATTTTTGATTGTAGCCACCACATTTTCGGGATCGTTAAACGCCTGAACAGAAAACGCAACAAACAACAAACCAAATACTAGCTTTTTCATTTTCGCTCCTTAAGTTAACCAAACTTAGCAATTAGGGCGGCATCCGCAAACGCCTGACCCTCACCTTTCTTTCTCAACGCCTCCCAAGCAGGCCAAATAGCCGAAGCCCTCGATCTAGCAGCGTCCTTATTTGCTCCAGAGGCTATTCCTGCGGCTTTCTTCCATGTCTGTGGGGTTACGGTGCGGATGGGGATCAAAAACGCCCCTAGCGCCCCATAAATCGTTCCTGTGGCGTGTCCGAATGAGAACATGGACGTAACGCCCTGTCCGGGCATCGCGCCCACCAACTCAACTACAGCCTCTTTGATCGCATTTCCGTGGTTTACAGTCCGAATCCAGCTATTTAAAACGTAGGGATCGACTCGGTTGTGCTTGCCCTGAACCCAAGTAGGGGTTCTGATCCACTCAATTGGGATTCCGTCCTCAAGCAATACCAAAGCCCCTGACAGCCCCGGATCGATTCCTAGCACTCGCATGAATTAATCTCCACTGTAGAGGTTGCGCGGTCAATTTTTAGGACACCCTCTGCCATGATGCTGTAATCGTCAGGGGTGGCGGCACGGGTCGGAACTGGAGGGGAGTATCCGCAGGAGGGGACATTAATCTTTACGTTCTTGCAGATCACCTCGTTCCCTTGTTCATCAAGGACGCGCCAAACGTGATCCACCGTTCCGCGCCCTGCCTGACCTCGGCTTTTGTTAAAACGAATTAGGTACTTCATACAACCTCAACCTTTGGCTGTTGCGGGTTAATTGCCACCGACAAATTCATGTGGACAAACCGAGTGGGTTCCGAGCTGAAGTTCTTGGTGAACGAGTGCGGCATCCATGAGTTCGTAAAGATCAGCGTTCCCGCTTTTGATGGGACGTAAACTCTATCGGAAGCATCCGTGACCTGCGATGAATCTTTTGTCGCAATGTCGATCATCCACTTGGTCGGTCTAGGATCGTGTAAAACTAGCTGACAACCATTCTCAGGGACATCGAGGAAGTAGAACGCCGAAACCATAGCGCCAAGTCCGTGGACGTGATAATCCATCGAACTAAAACTCTTGTGCTCTTGCGTCCACATTTCGCTGAAGAACGTGACGAGGTTGTCCATGTTGTAGCCTTGGGCTTGTAGGATATTCCACGCCGTCTGAGAGACATACTGAGCAAACGAAGCCACTTCGGGTTCGTGAGAAAAATTCGATGACATCAGGGTCATGTAATCGCCCTGCTGTTGTTTGCGCGATGGCTCAAGGCTTCGATCACTCACAGATCGAACCGCATCTAAAAATTCAGGCTTTTGTATCGTATAAACTTTGCTTGGAAAAATTAACGATTCAGAGAGTTGATCCGCGCCCACTGTTCCACCTTCCATAAGAACCTCCTTGATGAGATTCTATAATAACACATAGTGAAACTTTTTGTTAGATATTCGTTTCGTGGGCTTTTCGCGGAAAGGCGCTTCGGATTAAGATCACGCAGAAGACCCCCTACCCCAAACGGAGTAGAGAGCAAGATCACGCCCCTTTCGGGGTATCGTCATGCCAACGCTTGTGAGACGTTGCGCCCTACGACTTGACGATTCGACCAGTCGCGCCGATTTTGGGAACTGCCCCCTGAACCCTTTCGAGTTCTTACGGCGTACCACCTTTGTTAATGCGGGATATGGTATCCGCAACGTGTACTGGGAGCAGCCCTGTTTAGCCCATCATCTATCGTTACCCTGACGGTCTGGCTGCCAAAAGAAAAAACCCCGACCTAACTCTGGAGGCTCTTGGCTCTTGGCTTGAGCGGCAGAAGGATGACTACTCTTAAAGCGAAAAAACAAAGTCATCGAGCTACTGCTTGACAAGAGCCTCCACAATTAAGTCGAGGTTTTTTCGCTTTTTTTAGTATCATCTGGCTGCCACACCAGACGCGCGAATTATCCCACGAAGTACCAAAACATGTCAAACCTTGATTGACGTAACATGACCTTACAGCGGTTAAACCGCGCCCAACTTGGGCATCCGTGCTTTCTGAATCAATTTCTGAACTGCGTACAGCCCCTGTTTCTGATGCAGGTCGTTTGCGTCTTGCCCAACTATTGTAGACATGGCGTAGGGTCGGCCTGTTGCCTTGGCGACATTTTCTCCAGTCTCAGATTGGTCGTTGTCCGCAAAAATGTATACGCTGCCTGAGAGTTGCGAAGAAACGTACTCCAGATTATTCGCAGAGAAGGTCACGCAGACGCAAGCATCGATCCCTGCCGATTTTAGAGCCATGCTCACGGATTCCCCAGTCGCAATGCCCTCAACGAGCCATTTTTCGTGTTTATTTCTATCGCCAAGCCAAAATACGGCTCCCTTCGCGCTCATGCCGTAGAGCATTTTCTTGGTGTACTTTTTGACCTCAGCGTCCCAAAAGATGGACTGGTATCCTTGGAGTACGTTGGTTTTGAAGTGGTACATAGGAATGATTAGCTTGTCGGAAATAACCAACCCGACTTTCTGCCCAAACCCTTTTATCCTCCAGTAGTCGTGAAACCGCTGAGGAGCTGCGTTGATCGTAGCCGCGGCTTGTTTGCGAATCTCCTCGCGGCGCACTTCCTCTCGCGCTTCCTGCTCGCGCTTCTTTCGTCCCCAATCGCGCTTTTCCTCGGCAGTCCAAGGCTTGGCATCTTTGTCCTGATACCAATGAACTTTCGCATCTGTAGACCAGTTCATCACCCAACCGCGCTTGCCGTCCCAAAAGTACGCTCCGTTGTCGGACTTCGGCTTATCGATTGTCCCAGTTCTGCGAATCTTTTCTGATGGCCATAACTGAGACGATTCGATATCAAGTCCGTGATCCCTAGCAAACCCAACGAAACTCATGCCGCACCCTTATGCCGAGCCTTATTGAATCGAATGTTATACAGCTTGATTCGGTTTAGAACGGCTTGGGTAATGGGAATAGGCTCCCCTGAATAGAACCGCATATTGGGCTTTTCGTTCATCATGCCCACGAACAGATGGTACGCGCGACCGCCGCGAGTTTCGGGCTTGGAGTGCATTTGGGCGTAGGAGCATAGCTGTTTCCAGAGGTGTTCCTTAGAGTCTGCGAGCTTGGTTTTCTTTTTTCCGACAGAGATAAATATTTCGTTCATCTCGCCGGGCATGGCTGATACCAAGGCTTTCTCGGACTTTTCCCATCCACAGCGCATACAGCGTTTATGAAATGGCTCATAACCACATTTCGGGCACGCTTTCATGGTCATGTCTTCCATGTCGCGGACTTGCTTATCCAACTTTTCCCCATCGTCTAGCTTGGAAAGACCGTTGAAAAAGATGTCGGTGTAATCCTCCAAGAACCGAATTATGTTTCCACTGAAGTCCAATAACAAACAGTCTTGCTTGCTAGTCTCAGGGCTTGACCGCAGACCTCGACCCCACATTTGGATTGCCGTGGACAGGCTTTTACGCAGCGGACGCGCATCGCATACGCAACCTACGTCAGGAACGTCAAACCCCTTGGCTAAGGCTTCCACGCTGATCAACACTCGCAGGTCTGAGTCTGCCTTGCGGTACTCATTGAGCAGAGCTGCTCGCTCCTCATCGCCTGTTTCTGAGGTGAACACCGCAGCCAAAACGCCGTGGTTATTAAACTGCCTACAAAGTTCTTTGCAGTGGTTAATCGTTGCACCGAACACGATGGTTTTGCGGTTCTCGCCGAATTTGAGCCAATCCCTAACCACGTCACCCACAATAGTCAGTTCGCGCTCTTCTGCGGCTTTCTCCGTCCACTCGCCGCCCCTAGTCTCTGCGCCGCGCATATCGGGCTTGGAGCAGCTAAACACGCGCATGGGTACTAGAATCTTATCCTCCGTCAATTGGTGCATCGTGGACGCATTAACGAGGTTGGTGAAGGTCTTGCCGAGACCCTTCGAGAACGGCGTAGCCGACAGACCAATGATGGCGGCATTGGATCGTTCGGCGTAGTCCACCCAAGTCTTGTGCATGGAGTGGCACTCATCGATCACCAAAACGTCCAAGTCAGGCCAGTAGTCGCGCCTAGCAACAGTTTGGACGCTCGCAATCTGGAGTGGCTCATACAACCGCCGTCGCCAGTGATCAGCCTGAATCACTCCATGATTTGATAGACCGTACCGATCCGCAACCTTGGAGGTCTGGTCAATAAGGGTCGTGCGGTCACATAAGAAAACCGCACGTTTGCCCTTTTGGATCGCTTCATTACAAATTCTTAATCCGATGTAGGTCTTACCTGCACCAGTCGGAGCCATGATCAGTTGCTTTTTATGACCTTCCGCAAAGCCCTTACGCAGGGCTTCGTGGGCATCAATTTGAAACTGTCTTGGTGGGGGAAATCCATCATCACGCTCACTCGGCGCTCGGAAATTCATTTACTTGTCCTTTTTGAGTTTATCTAAAACAGCCTGTAACTTTTTGACTTGCTTTTTGAGTTCTGCGTTCTCGGTTTGCAATTCGCGTATTTTGATTTCTGAGTGTGCTAATTGCAGATTCAGTTTCTTGCATTCGTCAAAAGCCTCTTTAGCCCCTTGTTCTGATTCAAGAATTTTGTGGACTAATTTTGTGTCCGAAATCATAGCTTCGTCCAATGCTTTAATTTCTGCATCGTCTGGAGCGGCTGTTTCGGGGCTTGGCTCGTCCTCATCCTGAATCTTTTTGGCAAAGTGTTTTAGTAATTTTTTCTGTTGCTTTTCTCGAACTTCGGGGTCGCGCATGGCAGCCACAAACGTATCTGAGACGGCACAGGCAGCAGCAATAACTTTATTGGAAGCCTTAATAAAGTTTGGGTGACTTATCGCCTGTTCCACGATTCGGCGTTTCGTAACGCGATCTCTCGGCAATCCGTGGTCATTATTGACCCCGAAACTAGCGACAATCGCATCCTGTTGGCTGCCCTCTGTCCACTCAACCTCAACAGTTTTGTACCCCAATTGGCTATAGGCATGGTATCGGTGGAAACCATCCACGAGCCAATATTCCGCTCCGTCAAAGCAGCAACGCATAGGCGGTAATGCTTCCCCCAATTCGGAAATAGCCTCTTTCAGGCTTCCGATGTGTTCCGGGGACATGGTTACGCGCATCTGCGTACCCCCATCAATCCGAATCTTTTTAATATCAATCTTAGTAACTTTAGCCATCATCCTCTCCTCAACTTAGCCAAAAATATCAGGTCGCAGTACCTTTGCAGTTACCAATCCCTGAGTCGCTTTCTCAATCTTCTTCGCCAAAGATGGCGAGGGTTTGCGTTTTTTATGGATCAGCAAACCCAACCACGTCAGCGAGATTCCGAGATAGTCAGCCATCTCTTTCTTCGCGCCGTGCGGCTCGTCTTTAAAGTATTCTTTTAAGGTCATATCTCCTCCTTCCCTCAAATTCTAACACAAAGTTCACATTTATGCTATACTCGCGTTGCGGTCAGGTGACCGTGTTATGCCCATTGGAGGCGGTTATGGCAGAGTTATATGTAGAAGATGATGGTGGCGAATTTGAGCGGTGTCCGACTGGAGTGCATCTGGCTCGATGCTACCGAATTATTGACCTCGGTACTCAGAAAACAGAGTACATGGGGCAAGAGAAGTTCCAGCACAAAATCTCACTTGGTTGGGAAGTTCACGCGATCGATGACAGCGGCAAGAACCTACGCATGAAAGACGGCCGTCCGTTTGCGATCTTCAAGAATTACACCCTGAGTTGGTCTGAGAAGGCAAACCTGCGTTTGGACTTACAGGCTTGGCGCGGTCGCCCATTCACCTCGGACGAGATGCGTAAGTTCAACGTCAAGAGCGTTTTGGGCGCGTGGTGCATGATCAACTGTATTGAGCGCGAGGGCCGGAACAACAAAACCTACGTCAATGTGGGTGGCATTAGCCCAGTTCCGTCTTTGGTCAAACAGCAGGGTCTGCCGAAAGCAATCAACGCCAATGAGTTCTTTGTAATCAGCGAGCCTGACATGGCACTTTTTGAAACATTTAGCCAAAACCTAAAGACCAAAATTCAAGCCTCTCCCGAATGGCAGAAGCTATCTTTGAAACAGCAGCCCCAAAATGATTATTCAGCGTTTGCTGACACAGACGAAGAAATCCCATTTTAAGGAGACTTTATGGCTACCATCATTGCTAGATCAGCCGAGAGCGTTCATTGGTATCGTACCGATGGCGCTCCTCAGTACACGGTCACCGCAAAAGACGGCTCACAGCGCCCTACAACGCTGCGTGACGCTCGCAAGTTCAACCTTGTCCCATCGGTCACCACGATCCTCAAAATCGCCGCCAAGCCCGCTTTAGAGGCTTGGAAGATGGAACAGATGCTCTTGGCAGCCCTAACCCTGCCCAGAACGCCTGACGAGCCTGAGAAGAGCTTTATCGCCCGTATCGTTGCCGATTCCAAAGAGACTGGGAAACAGGCGGCAGAACAGGGTACGCGCATTCACGAATCTATTGAACGATGGATGAAGGGCGAGCGCGAAGTTGAGTGCCAACGGTCGGCGAGCGCGTTTGATAAGCACGTCCACGAGTTTTTTGGCAGCCACCCCTGCCAAGAATGGCTCATGGAGCGCTCATTCTCCCACCAAGGCTTTGGCGGCAAGGTGGATATGTACTGCCCACCGAACGAGTTAGCGCCCACAGGGATCGTTTTAGACATCAAGAGCAAAGAGTTCGGCGTAGACGACAAAGTGGATGCTTACGATGAACACGGTATGCAGTTGGCTGCCTATCGGGTTGGTCTAGGAATTCCTGCGGCTAGATGCGCTAACGTATTCGTGAGCCGAAACAATCCGGGTCTGATCAAGATCGTGGAATGGGCGCAGCCTGACTTGGAGCGCCAATGGGCTATGTTCCAACATCTGTTGGCGTTTTGGAAACTTAAAAACAAATTTGGAGAGTGACATGGAATTGACTAAGGAAGAAGTGGTTAAAGTGTTTATGAATACCCCTCTGGAAGAGAACTACAATTTTTTGGATGAGGACTTGGTGAAACTCGCCAATGCTTTCGTCCGCGCGGCGCTGTCAAAGGCTTCGTCAGGGGAAAATTGAGAGGTGATCCCCACCCTGTTGAGGATGAGCATGGCAGGGTGGGGATCGTTGTCCGTTTCGAGGGGAACGGACGACTGAGTGTAACACCCTCATAACGTAAGGAACATCATGGCTACTAAGAAAATTACTAAGACCAAGGCTAAATCAGCCCCCAAACCTCTTAAAACGACCAAGAAGCCGCCCAAGAGGTTAGACCAGTCCACCAAGATGGGTGAACTGCCGATGGACGTAAGGGAGTGGATTGAGCGAGCCTCAGCGACCATTAACTACCTGCGCGGCAAGATTGACCGCTTAGAGACGGAGAACTCAGAACTGAAAGCCTACAAGAAGTGGGCGGTTAAAAAGATCATGGTCGTTGAAACCGAGTGATATGCTAGACAGACCCCCTTGGGGAGTGCCCTGTGCCTCCCCCTTTTTTGCATAGCAGCAAAACGCGGTTTAACCGCAGTAACACAACGTAACAAAATAATTGCCAAAACCCATTGAAATAAATTCTAACTTTAAGTTAGAATATCTCCACTGCATCTGGGCAGGTTTATAAGGATCGCAATATGAAGACTCAAGTTATCAAGTACACAGGCAAACGCCGATCGATCTGGGCGAAAGTGACTCGCAAGATTCTGCCCAACAAGCAGATTCAACTGAAGATTCAATGCTCCAACAACGTCAACACCCATACTTGGACAGGTGATGACCTCGACCAAGCTAGCTTTTATTGGCATCAGTACCACCGTGATGCGCGAACCTTTATTTGGATTATGGACGCTCCGTAAGCACATAATCAAATTTTCTGTTATAATTTAACCACTGCAATTCCGCAGTTTTAAGGAGACGATGATGAAAATTGCAAAGATTGAGATTCGCCAACGTAATTCGTATGAGGATTACGCCAACAAATTAGCAGGGACTGTTCAACTGCAAGGGGATGGCGGCAAGCAAGAGATTCTGTTGAGTTCGAAGGTCGTGTCGGACATTTTCAAGATCATCCGCGAGGACTTGGTATTACGGTCTAAGTTAATTGCAGAACAGACCCCTCAAGCTGTGGACGAGGCCATACACAGCCCACTATTGGAAAGCCAAACCAACGTATTGGAACACTCCATTTAAGTTGAGTGGGGTGGGAAACCACCCCTTTTTTTGGGAGAAAAAAATGTTTGAAGATATTGAAAATGATTTTATCAATTTACATGGGTTCAGAATGGGTCTCGTGTTAGCCCGATTAAACCCTGTTATTTCAAATTTGGTTCAGGATTTAATTTTGAATGAAAGCTATGAAGAAGCTGAAATCATTTTGGTTGAATTAACGATTAATTTAATGGTTTCGACCTTAAAATTAACAAAGTACTGCGACAGCAACAGAAGTATTGACTTTTTTGCTAAAAAGATCGCAGAAAAAGCGCTTTTTCGGTTCAAGCGTACCGAATTTGGATCGGTCGGAGTATTTGAAAAAGATTAAAACCCAAAAAATCAATTCCGCACAATACTTCCCAAAATTATAACTACAAGTTACAATCCCCTCCGCGCACTTCACTAGTCTCGGAGGTTTTATGCTTACTGGATCACAACATACCCATAATTTGGGAGATGATTGGCTTGCATCTTTAGCAGATGACGAGCCTATCCCCGCTGATGTAAAGTACGACTTCAACACGATGCGCTACAGACACATCAAGAACGCGGCAGAGTACAGCGCCGCGCTCAGGAAGTGGATCGGCGCAAATCCGCAACTTCTTGAATTATTTGGGATATAGAATGTCACGCCGCAAAGACCCAAAAGACTATTTACAAACAGGTAGACCCTCTACATACAATCCTGAGATAGCTAAACGTATGTGCGAACAGCTATCGGATGGGATACCACTCAGGCAGATATGCCGTCAGGAAGGGTTCCCTGCTTGGCAGACTGTTTACTTGTGGATGAGTAAGGATGCGGAGCTTCATAAAGCCATCGCACACGCACGCGAAGTCGGGCAGGATGCGATTGCTGAGGAAATTTATAGACTTGTAGAGACTCCTCCCGCCATGATTGTGGACGAGAAAGGACGCGGTCGCGTGGACGCAGGCCATGTGGCTTGGGTCAGGGTTCAGGCTGACATCAAGCTGAAGCTGCTCGCAAAGTGGAATCCTAAGCGGTATGGTGATCGGGTTGTCCACGCAGGAGATACCGATAACCCAGTGGTGGTGGAGAACAACCTTGGGGTGTTTGGGGAGGTTCTGGAGAACATCCGATTACAGCGACTGTCCGAAGAGGACAAGAAGTAATGGGGTCGGTTGCCGAGGACATCCTGCTCGATGAGCAAACCCAGAAAGATTTCATGGGGTTGAAGTCCTACAACCAAACGGTATTTAATTGGCAGTACAAGTGGCTCAAGACCCAAGCCCATAAGCACCAGCTCGTCCCCCTCGGCGAATGGTGGAACATCTGGCTTATGTTGGCAGGTCGCGGCGCAGGAAAGACTAGGGCTGCTGCGGAGGCTCTGTCGTATTGGTCTTGGGAACAGCCCAATACTCGGTGGTTGGTCTCAGCCCCGACATCAGGAGATTTAAAGGGAACGTGCTTTGAGGGCGACTCTGGGCTGCTCAAGGTAATCCCATCCAACCTGATCGAGAAGTACAACAGCAGCCTCCATGAGATACACCTTATCAACGGCAGCCTGATCAAGGGCATCCCTGCCTCGGAGCCTGAGCGGTTCCGTGGCCCACAATTCCACGGAGGCTGGCTGGACGAACTGGCGGCTTGGGAATACTTGCAAGAGTCGTGGGACATGATCCAGTTCGGTATCCGACTTGGCAAACGAACAAAGCTAATCTGCACTACAACGCCGAAGCCCAAGGACGTGATCCTAGATTTGATCGGTAGGGAAGGCGATGACGTGGTGATCACGAGGGCTTCGACATACTCCAACATCAAGAACCTAGCCCCCTCATTCCAGAAGCAGATTCTACAATATGAGGGGACGAACCTCGGCAGGCAGGAGATTCACGCGGAGATCATCGACCCTGAAGAGGGCGGCATTGTGAAACGCGACTGGATCAGGTTATGGCCTGACGGCAAGCCTTTCCCCAAGTTGGAATTCATTATCCAGTCATACGACTGCGCGACATCGGACAAGACGGTCAACGATCCCACGGGCTGCATGACCCTTGGGATATTCAAGCCCACGGACGGAGCAATGTCGGTCATGGTCTTGGACTGTTGGCAAGACCACCTCCAATACCCAGACCTGCGCCCCAAAGTCATCGAGGAGTTCGAGACTGTCTACGGATCGGGCAAGGATCGTAAGTTGGTAGACCTGATCCTAGTGGAGGACAAGTCGGCGGGCATCTCGCTCATTCAGGACTTACAGCGAGCGCACCTGCCAGTTCAGGCGTACAACCCCGGCAAGGCTGACAAGATTCAACGGCTATCGATTGTTGCCCCGATGATCAGGGCAGGACGGCTATGGGTTCCTGAGTCCTCCGTACGGAAGGGCTTTGTTAAGGACTGGGCTGAGGGCGCGGTCAGCCAGATATGCTCATTCCCTGAGACTGTCCACGATGAGTATGTGGACTGCATATCCCAAGGGATGCGGTATCTCAGGGATGCAGGGTTTATATCGATTGACCCCGAACCGAGGGATCGGTTGGAGCCAGACGACTACATTGACGCGGACGAGTTTAACAAACGATCGCGCCGCGAGAATCCTTATGCAGCCTGAATGGTTATTGATATGGCTATTCTTGCTCGCCGCCATTGGAACGATTGTGGCGGTGATTATCTTGGTTGTCATCGATAATTCGACAAACCGTGATGGTTGGGGTTAATATGCGCCAATCACAGGGAGGAAGACATGGCTGAATCATTAGACGATATGAAGTATGCGCTCGCCATGCGCCCCACCAAACAATTAGACGAGCATGGTCTGTACAGCCGAGCCGCCGAGGTTGCGCGTCAACTCCCCCAAGAGAAGGGAACGCCCCAACAGATGCTGGCG
>Ga0164296_1005152_pt1 | contig 11580 bp, 9 predicted proteins | sample GEODES057metaG_FD_113533 | JGI IMG/M metagenome (GOLD analysis project Ga0164296, IMG submission 113533) | Dystrophic lake water microbial communities from Trout Bog Lake, Wisconsin, USA - GEODES057 metaG | ecosystem: Environmental > Aquatic > Freshwater > Lake | place: USA: Trout Bog Lake...
ATGCAAAAACCCAAGGAGCCAGTGTTTTTGCTTACCATGTACACGATCCCGAGCGTTACGGCGTGGTGGATTTTGACCCAAACATGAAGGCACTGTCGATCGAAGAAAAGCCCAAAAAACCCAAATCCAATTACGCAGTCACAGGACTCTATTTTTACGACGAACAGGTCTGTGAATTGGCAACCCACATCAATCCCTCCGCCAGAGGAGAGCTTGAGATCACGGATTTGAACCGACTCTACCTCGAGCAAGGTTGCTTGAATGTTGAAATCATGGGGCGCGGCTATGCATGGTTGGACACAGGTACCTTTGACAGCTTACACGAAGCAGCGGGCCTCATCTCCACCTTGCAAAAAAGGCAAGGTCTGATGGTCGCTTGTCCAGAAGAAATTGCATATGCCAAAGCTTGGATCGATGACCAATCCCTTGAGCGATTGGCCCACCCGCTGATTAAAAATGCCTATGGTCAGTACCTCATGGGTCTCTTGAAGTCCAAACACCATGGCCTATAAAGTCACACCAACCTCAATTGACGGCGTGCTGGTCTTAGAACCCCACGTGTTTGGGGACGCGAGAGGGTTCTTTTTTGAGAGTTTCAATCAAAGAGATTTCAGCCAAGCCACAGGCATTGATGCGACTTTTGTGCAAGACAACCACTCCAAGTCAGCCAAGGGCGTTTTGAGGGGTTTGCATTTTCAAAACCCCAAAGCTCAAGGAAAGCTTGTGCGGGTGACAGCAGGTGAGGTGTTCGATGTGGCCGTTGATTTGAGAGTCAATTCATCCACCTTTGGGCAGTGGATGGGCATTCTTTTGAGTGCAGACAACAAAAAACAGTTGTGGATACCACCTGGTCTTGCACATGGGTTTTTGGTGACCTCTACCCATGCCGAATTTCTCTACAAGACCACCGACTACTGGCATCCTGAGCACGAGCACAGTCTTCAATGGAACGATCCTGATCTAGGCATCGATTGGCCTCTTGAATTGCTCGAAGACGATCTGACCCAAAAACTACTTGAACCTCAATTGGCCAAAAAGGATGCCCAGGCGCTCTCTTGGGCTGAATACTTAAAGCAAAAAGGCTAAAGCCTTTAGCGACTCCAATGGCCTTTGAACATGCTCAATTGCTTCTTGAGCGTCAAGGGCAAGTATTGGTGATGCCTACCCAGTTGATAAGCGATGTATTTCAAAGCGTTTCGAGCGATGACATCGAACACGAAAACCCATTTGGCAAAACCTAAAAGTCCTTCGCTCAACGTCAACTGGGCCATCAACAGTCTCATGCCCTCACCGCCCACGCCTCCAAAGTCTTTCAAAATCGACTGGGAGTCTGCGTGAAACACTCCGGTATCAAAATATCGCTTGAATTCTTGTGCGTGGGTGTAATTGTGGGAGTGAAAGACATGAGCTTGGGCTTCGTAAGCTACTTGATACCCTGCCTTTAAAAGCTTAGCTGCCACCAACATGTCTTCGCCCATGATGGTTTTGAGCGGAAAGCCGCCCACCTCTTGCAAGGCATGAATTCTGTACATTGCAAAGGAATTCGAACAAAAAGCGGTCTTGATCCCTAAGGTGCTTCGATCTTCATATCGTTTGACCATCGAGAGTTCTGGGTAATTGAAAGATCTCGCTTGAGCTGCCAATTCTGTCGCCCCTTCATGGGGCAACTGTCTGCCATAGACGAGAGCCGTCAAAGGATCTTCGAAGGGCTTCATCAAGGCTTGAAGAGATTTGGGATCCGCAAATACGGCGTCTTGAGTCATGAAGAGTGCGAACTCATGCTCTGACTCACGCCCTTCACTGGCAATATCCAAGGCCCTTTGCCGAGTTCCACCATGATCGAATGTTGATGGTTCAATGGAGTGAACTTCAAAGCCAGCTGACAAGGCCAACTTAACCGTATCGTCGCTGGATCCAGAATCGATGACCAGAACCTTGAGATCAATCTCAGAATGGGGCGTTTGCAGTTTGACCCCTTCAATGAAGCTTTGCCAAAGGGCGCCCGCATTGAGGGTGGGAACAATCAACAAGACTGGTTTCATGGCTCCACCTCTCAAAGTCTGCTCAAGAGCTGTTAAGCCTTGACGCTCACAGCCCACTGGCAAATCACAGTGATCACTCTTCCTTCATGGAAGCAGCAATGCGTTTGGTCAAGGGATGCAACAAATAGGTGAGCAAACTTCTCTCGCCTGTTTTGATCAACACCTCGGCTGGCATGCCAGGCTGAATGACACGCTTGCCCAAGGTTTTGATGCCCTCAGGCGTGATTTGAATGCGAGCCAAATAATAGCTTTGAGTACCCATTGGGGTTTGCTCTGCAATCACATCACTGGACAAGGTGAGCAGCGTTGCATCGAGCACCAATTGGGGTGAGTTGGCAAAGGTGGAGAATCTCACCTCTACGCTCTGACCCGCTTTGACCTTGTCGATGATGTGAGGAGGGATTTTGGCGTCCACGAGCAATGACTCACCCACTGGAACAATGTCCATCAAGCGTTGGCCAGGAGAGACCACACCACCAACAGAACCAAGCGTCAGACCCACGACCTGACCGTCCACGGGGGATTTGATCTGGGTGCGATCGAGCTCTTCAGTCACGGCTTTGAGTTTTTGCTGGTTGGCTTCAACTTCGCGTCTCACATCTGCCAATTGCTGTGAGACCTCTTTCATGTACTCGCCCTTCCTTTGCAACTTTCTTTGCTCCACTTCTGCAATGGATCTTTGCAAGCGATTCAAGTTGCCTTGCAAGTCAGCCATGGTGGAGCGCAACTCTGACTGGGATTGCTCGAGCTGCAGCACTTGGTTCTTAGGTGCATAGCCCTCTTCAGAGAGTTCCTTCAAAGACTGCAACTGTTGAGACTGCAACTGAGCTTGAGATTTGCGGTTTTGTAACATCAGGGTCACGCTGTCAAACTGGGCCCTGAGTCCAGAGATGTTTTCTTCAGCCGCTTGCATTTCTGCAGCCAATGCTGAGCGTCTAGACAAAAACAATTGTGTTTGGGACTGAATGTGCTGCTGCACCAAAGGGTCTGCTTTGGCGTTGGTGAGATCTGGGTGAAAGGAAATCTGACCCAAGCCTTGTTGTTCGGCCAAGAGTCTGCTCTCAGCAGCTCTTTGGCCCATGTAGTTTTGGCGAATGGCTTCGAAATTGGCTTTTGAGACCCCTTCATCGAGTTCCACCAACACGTCACCCGCTTTGACCAATTGCCCCTCGTGAACCAAAACTTGGTGCACCACTCCACCACTCAAGTGTTGAATGGTTTTGCGCTTGCTCTCAATCGCCACAGACGCTTGGGCAGACACGCCCTCGTCCAAAGGCGCCAAGGCCGACCACAACAAAAAGCCTCCAAACCCGATCACCAACACCCAAAACCCAAGCCGGATGGGCTTATCGGTGTCGATGTGATCTCCCATGGGGGAGACGGGCTGTACATCGGTGATGCCTGCACCGCTCACAGGGGTCAATTTACCTTGTCCAATTTTCATCCACTTGCTCATGATGCTTATCCTCTTTGGCCCATGGGCCCTGTTGAAGTCAATGCGGCTTGATCAGCCAATGTTCCGAATTGCGAAATTTCTCCGTCTTTCATCACCAACACCCGGTCAGCAACGGAGAGCAAATTGCGCTGGTGCACCACCATGAACACGGTGCAACCTGTGTCTCTTAAATCTTTGACGGTTCGAATGAGGGAGGCCTCACCCACGTCGTCCAAGTTGGCATTGGGCTCGTCCAAAACCACCAGTTTGGGGTTGTTGTAAATGGCCCTCGCCAATCCCACGCGTTGCCTTTGTCCACCCGAGAGCAGGCCACCTGCCTCACCCATGGGGGTGTCATAGCCTTTGGGAAAGCGCAAGATCATCTCGTGAATGCCTGTTCTCATGGCGGCTTCGATCACTTTTTCGGAATCCACCTGGCCAAAGCGCCCAACGTTCTCTGCAATCGTGCCCTCAAAGAGCTCAATGTCTTGGGGCAAGTATCCAATGTGACCACCCAACTCTTCTCTAGACCATTCCTCAATGGAGTGACCATCGAGCAACACTTTGCCAGACATGTCAGGCCAAATGCCAACCAGGCAACGAACCAAAGTGGATTTACCAGCGCCTGAAGGTCCCACAATGGCCACCACCTCAGAGGCTTTAAAGCGCAGGCTCAAGTCCTTCAGTATTGGTGTCTTGCGGCCTTTGGCCGTGGCCACCACGTTCTCTAGGGTGATTTGACCCTCAACGTCGTGATTGACCCAAGTGGCAGTGCGCTCAGGGTGATCGTCCAGGAGTTTTTCCAATCGGTCATAAGACGCTTTCGCATCTGCAAATTGCTTCCAAGTCGAGACCAAAATGCTGATTGGGCGAAGCGCATTGGAGACCAGCGCGTTGGATGCAACCATAGCACCCACAGAGATCTCGCCTTGAATCGCCAAGAGCGCACCCAAGGCCAAAATCAAAGACTGCTGACTGTACTGAACGAACTTGATGACCGCTTGAACTTGGTGCTGCAAGTGCTGAGCTTCAACCGTGCTCGTCAACTGATCGTGATAGAGAACCGTCCAGTGCCGCTTCAAGTGATTGATCATTCCCAAAGCTTCGACCGTTTCGCTGTGTCGCAACTTGCCCATCAAATAGGAGCTTGTCTTCATCTGAGTTTGATTGGCTCGCTCATTGCCTGCCGCAGTCAACTTGTTGCTGTACCAGGCCATGAAGCCCAACAAGAGCACAAAGAAAATGGATGCCCATCCAAGGGTTGGGTGCATCAAAAAAAGCACCACGATGTAGACAGGGGTCCATGGCGTGTCAAAAATCGCAAACACCCCATTGCCGGTCAAAAACTGTCGAAGATTGGTGAGGTCTGTGAAGGCTTGAAGAGAGTTGAGGCCGAGTTGATTCAACTGCGCATCAAAACTTGCGCTGAAAACTCTGGCGTTCAAGTATTCATCAAACCGCACACCAGCTCTCACCAATAGTCTTGATCTCACCCATTCCGAGAAGGACATGATGGCAAAGAAGAAAGCCGTGATGAGCGTCAAAGAAATCAGGGTGAACTCGTTTTGACTGAGCATGACCCGATCGAACACTTGAAGCATGTAAAGCGTTGGAGCCAACATGAGCAAGTTGGCAAAGAAGCTAAACACCCCTACCCAAACGAACTCACGCTTGAAACTCAATAAACTGCGCCCCAACTCACTGTCGATGAAACGCTTTTGGTACTGCGAACTCAATTGTTGTCCCCATGTTGTGCTCATCATGACTCCTCCCCGATATTTTTAGGCTTGTTGCTGGGTGCGGTGCTGATGGGCATGGTGACCGTGGGCGTGTTGACTGTTGTAGATGTGGTGAAGGTGGGTGTGCTCCGTGGAGTCTGAGCAGGAGCGGGCTTAGCGGGTGCAGCTTGAGGCGCCCTGGCCACTTGACCTTGAGACTGACCTTCGGTTTGCGCCTTTTGAAGAGCGGCCAAGACTTCGTCTCTGGCACCGAACATGGCCACTTGTCCTTCGCGTAACATCAACAATTTGTCTGCCAGGGGTAAAACACTGGTGCGATGCGTGATCAAAAGAACACTGGAGCCTTGAGCTTTCAAGCTTTGCAAGGTGTTCATGAGGGCCTGCTCGCCAGCATCGTCCAAGCTTGAGTTGGGCTCGTCCAACACCAACAATTTGGGTCGACCATAAATGGCGCGGGCCAAGGCAACACGTTGGCGCTGTCCGCCCGATAAAACCGCACCGTCTTCTCCGATGCGGGTATCCAATCCTTGGGGCAGTTGTGCCACCATTTCTTCCAGGCCCACTTGGGTGATGACCCGCTGGACTTCATCCAAGTCGATGACTCCAAAGCGCGCCACGTTCTCAGCGAGTGTGCCATCAAAGAGCTCAACCGTTTGGGGCAAATAACCCAAATGGGGACCAAGCTCCTCTTTTTTCCAATTGAAGACATCGGCTCCGTCCAAACGCACTTTTCCGTTTGTAGCAGGCCACAGTCCCATGATGAGTCGCGCCAAAGTGGTTTTACCACTGGCAGATGGACCAATCAACATCAAACATTCACCGGGGGAAAGCGCAAAACTCACACCCCTCAAAATGGGAATCGGCGAACCAGGGGCAGTGGCCACCACGGCCTCGACGGTCAAGATACCTCTGGGTGCGGGAAGCGGCATCGAATCGGCCTTGGGTGGGAAGTAAGACAAAACTCCCTCCAAGCGTTGGTAGGCATCTCTGACATTGACCACCATGCGCCACTGGGCGACGAGTTGAGCCAAAGGACGAAGCACCATGCCACCCAAGATGGAGGCCACCATCATCATGCCTCCTCCACCCAACATTTGACCCTTCAAGGTGAGCCAACACGCTGCACCCAAAAGCAATGAACTTTGTAAATTTTGGATGAGCTTTGAAGTGGCATTGTTTGCACCTGCTGTATCAGAGGCATCGGCTTGAAGTTGCAAAAACTTGCGCTGGCGACCCATCCACTGCCTGTGGATGTTGTGCATCATGCCCATGGCCTCAATGACCTGTGCATTTCTAAGTGTGCCATTGGCGTAGTTTTGAGCGTCAATGGCGCCTTTGTTGGCTTGGGTCAAAACGGGCATGGTCTTTCTCTCGGTTTGATAGGCGATCCAAACTTGAACCACCGCACCAATCAAAGCCATGACGCCCAACCATGGGCTCACGATGAAGACGATCAACAAAAAGACCAAGGCCATGGGTGAGTCGAGCATGGCCATGACGGCACCCGATGGAATGAACTCTCGAATGGTTCTGAGGTCGTTGAACGCTTGTATGGTGCCACCTGGCAAGCGCCTCAAATTGGCCTCAAACGCAATGCCAAAGAGACGCTCTCTAAACTCTTCATCGAGCTTCAATGCTGCTTTTTGAAGATAGGAGTGTCTCACCAACTCCAAGAGCTCCATCACCACGTAGCTGCCAATGACGGCAATGATCAGCATGACCAAAGTGGTCATGCTTCGGCTGTTGACAACCCGGTCATAAACCTCAAGCATGAAGAGTGTTGGGGACAATGAAAGTACACCGATCACCATGCTGTAGTACATGGCTGTCTTGTAGTGAGGCCACTGCGCTTTCAAGAAATTGGCCACCTGGGGTTGAGGACGGGGTCCCCCAATGTTTGGCATCATGCGTTCACTCCGGTCGTATTGGGTTTGGGCTGCTCGCCCGCGTCTGAGCCACTCTTGGCAACACTTTTGTCACTCAAGGGGCCGGTATTTGATTTGAGGTTCAACTTGAGTTGAGTCGTTTGGGTGCTGAGCGTCAAGCCTTGGGGCATGACGTGAACAGATTGCGCAAATCCAGTGCTCGGCAAGGTTAGCTCCAAGTGCAAAGACTGTGCTTCGGGGAGTTTGGCAATCGTCGTGGTTTGCAAAGACTCGTAACGCTGCGATTGGGCTTCTTGCACAGCTTGCGGTGCTCGAACATTTTGTGTGGGCACCGAATCAAAGGAGGACGGGCTAGAGGGCACCGAATCCTCATCGATCAACACGTATTCTGGCAACAAAGCTCCCAAGGCTTCGCCCGCAGGAGTTTCAAGAGCCTCCACATTGACTTTGCCCTTTGCATCAATGAAACTGAAGTTGAGAGTGAAGCGCTCTCCTTGGGAACTCAAAATCACCTCGTGAAGCTTCCAAGTTTTAAAGCGCATCATGTCATCCTCCGACAAGTTCAGATCAAAGCGCATGCGACCGTCCAAGGTGTACATGGACAATGAACCCTTTTTGATGCTCAGGGTGTGCCGATCGAAGTAGACCGGGGAGGATGGTAAAAAACGCAGCAAAGGCAAGGGCCTGTCTGCCAGTCTTTGAACGTTGAATGGACTTTGAGGAGCTTGGTAGACCACGCGACTGGTGCGAGATACAGAATAGATTGCATTGCACACCATCTGGGAGCCAACCTGCGGAAACTGATCTCGTAATGGGCGGTACATCATGTGGTGCAACGCCACTCGGTTCCAACATTTGGTCTCTCTCACCACGGGCGCCAATGCATTGCAAATCTCAGCAAATGCGTGCTGAAGGTTTTGCAATCGAACGACTTGGTCGCCTGCTGTGTTGAGCGGAATGGTGAGGGAATGAATATTCATATAGGATTTTCATATAGGATATCACAAATTCGACTTCTTTGCACCCCTTTTGAAGCCCAAAAAACAAACCCCTGTTGTTTTTTTTAAAACAACAGGGGCAATCAGAATTTCAGTTCCTAAAGAGAAGTTTTGGAACTTGAGGGGTAAGACATAAAACACGAGCGGACAAACCAAAACCACCCAAGAACCGCAATGCACTGGGTGGTTATTCATGGCCAAGATCATGGCCCTGTTGCCTCAATAGGCGAATCAGTTGATTCGGATCAGTCTCCAGCCACCATCCATCTTGCGCATGGTGAACTTCCAGCTGTTGGCATTTCGCTTGCAAAACTGAAACGCTGCAATGCGAGCGCTTTCAGCTTTTCTGTAATTGTTGATGAAAAACGAGTCACCAGGCTCCATCTCTTGAAACGGGTACGTGACACGTCCCGAGGTCAAGGCTTCAGCAGGGGTTTTTTCTAGAACAAACATTTTTATCACCTTTGCGATTCGTGTTTCACTAGATTCGGCTTGAAACGGCCAATCTTTAGCCTGAACAACCCCACCATTACCCAGAACCCGACAAGGCTCACCTTCTCCAAGATGAAGACCAGGATTGAAGGTCCCGTAATGGGTGTAATATCGACGGATTCCATCCAAACTTGAGCGATATCTGGCTCAGTTGCTTGTATCCTCTCGTAACTTTTTTCAATGCTTAGCCCATCATGACCCAAGCCGCAGCCCCTTCAATTACAAATGATCCACGGATCACGAAGATGAGAAGCGTGGTGCTGTGCGGTGGATCAGGCACCCGGCTTTGGCCATTGAGCCGAAAAAGTTTGCCCAAGCAATTCACCCCTTTGATCGACTCCAAGAGCTTGCTGAGTTTGACCCTCGAAAGGCTCAAACACTTAAACCCACACCTGATACTCGTTGGGTCCGAGGATCACCGCTTTTTGCTGAGCGACGCCATGAACGAGGCGGGCTGCTTTGGAGACTTGATCTTGGAGCCCATCGCCAAGAACACAGCTGCCGCCATGGGAATGGCTGCACTCTTGGCCCGCGAGTCCTTCGGGCTAGATGGCTTGCTCCTCTTTTGCCCGGCCGATCACCACATCCCCGACAATGATGCTTTTCTCAAGTGTGTGATGGAGGGTGTGGACGCGGCCCAAGAGGGCTTCATCGTGACCTTTGGCGTTCAACCCAACCACCCAAGCTCGGCCTATGGCTACATCGAAAAGGGTGATGCGCTATCCACTGAACCCCAAACAACAGCGAGTGACAGGATCCACCAAGTGAAACGTTTTGTGGAAAAACCCAAGGTCGATGTGGCACAAAGCATGATTTTGACGGGGCAATTTCTCTGGAACGCGGGTATCTTTCTCACCCGATGCGACACCTTGCTCGATGGACTCAAACGCCATGCGCCTCTCATCTTGGAGAGTTGCGAGAAGGCCATGTCACTTAAAACAAAGGAAACACTTCATCCATCGAAACAAAACACAGGTGAAACGCAATTTGTGCGCCCCAACCGAGCAGCTTTGGATCATTGCCCGTCCAAAAGCATCGATTACGCGGTCATGGAACACCACGAAGAAATCGCAGTGGTTTCCTTCCAAGGCCAATGGAGCGATGTGGGATCTTGGAATGCAGTTGCCGATTTGTCACCCAAAGACGCCAATGGCAATCAAATCGAAGGACAGGGGCACGCAGAAGACTCTCACAACACCTTCATCCATGCCCCATCCAGAACGGTGGTGGCACTGGGTGTACAGGACTTGCTGATCATCGACACACCGGACGCACTGTTGGTGGCCGAGCGCTCAAGAGCAGAAGATGTCAAAGGTTTGGTGGAACACTTGAGTACGTTGGACAATCCAACAGCACTCACTCACCGAAAAGTGGCGCGTCCTTGGGGCTGGTACGACTCTGTGGATCAGGGCGAGCGCTTTCAAGTCAAACGCATTTGCGTCAAGGTAGGCGCAAGTCTCAGCCTACAAAAGCACCACCACCGAGCTGAGCATTGGATCGTGGTCAAAGGCACCGCCGAAGTCACCAACGGGGATCGCGTTTTCTTGCTTCAAGAAAACGAATCCACCTTCATCCCGGCTGGCGTTGTACACCGACTCCACAATCCAGGGCAAATGGATTTGGAGATGATCGAAGTGCAGTCGGGCAGTTACTTGGGTGAGGACGACATCGTGAGACTGGAAGACACCTACGGCCGTCAATGAAGATTCAGGGCTTCCAAAGTCACAGCTGAACTCTCATTCAAGCTGAAGTACTTCAAACTCACTCATTCATGAGTGCGAATGAGTATGTTTCAAAGTAGCGCTCACTGAGTGCGGGTCATGGACGTGATGGTCACGTCGTTCACAGGCACGTTGGCATAGGATCCAACCGTGGCGGTGGGCACTGTGGCAATTTGGTTGATGACGTCCATGCCAGAACTCACGGTTCCAAAAACGGCATAACCTGGGTTGGAGCTGTCCTTGTAGTCAAGGGAAGAAGAGTTGTCCACCAAGTTCACGTAAAACTGTGAAGTGGCACTATTGGGATCAGACGTTCTGGCCATGGCCAAGGTTCCCATGGTGTTGCTCAGACCGTTTGGAGTTTCCAAAGCGATGGGGGCCAGTGAAGAGGTCACTGGGTTCATGCCAGTTGTAAATCCACCAGACTGCACCACAAAGCCAGGAATGACGCGGTGGAAAATCATGTTCTTGTAAAAACCACCGTTCACGTATTTCAAAAAGTTTTGAACCGTGTTCGGGGCTGCGTTGGGATTCAAGTCCAACACCACCGTGCCCAAGCTTGAGACCATGGTGACTTGTGGGTCAGGGATGGTGAAGTTTTTGGTGAGCAGCACATTCCCATTGGCGTCCTTGGCGGTGAAGGTCAAGGTACCGGTACCCGTTGGCGTGCAGCTGTAAGCTTGATACAAAGGACTGGGACTTTGTGCGGGGCTCAATGCGCCACACATGGTGGCGTTGAAGGTCACACCCTGGTTGAGTTGGGTGACGCCCACATAAAAAGACACTGGAATCCCATAGGCCAAAAGACTGGTCTGAATGCTCGGGGGATTCAACGGGGTGCTTGATCCTGAGCCACAGGCACTCAGAAAAGAGAGCATACATGGCCCGAGAGCGGATTTGATGTATTTCAAAGTTCGTTTCATGATGTGCTTTTTCAATCAAAGACCCAACTCTTTCGGTCCTCTACCCTCAAGTCCAAATAGGCTTGTCTCAAGCGTTCACGCCGCAATTCATAATAGCGATCTGAATTGCGATCAAGGTTAGAGAGTTGTGCCAAGGTATCACCCGTTTTGGGTAGAAGACCCAAAGTTTTACTCCAAGCATTTGGCGCAGTTCCCAAATTGGATTCGACACTGTAAACGAATTGGTTGGTGCCCCTGACATTGACCGCATCAAAACTTGAATTGACCCTCGGTGTCAGAGGAATCCACAACTGAAAGCCCGCAAAATTGACAAAACTGGAATCGAGTTGTTGACTTCTTTGAAT
>Ga0164296_1005153_pt1 | contig 11580 bp, 9 predicted proteins | sample GEODES057metaG_FD_113533 | JGI IMG/M metagenome (GOLD analysis project Ga0164296, IMG submission 113533) | Dystrophic lake water microbial communities from Trout Bog Lake, Wisconsin, USA - GEODES057 metaG | ecosystem: Environmental > Aquatic > Freshwater > Lake | place: USA: Trout Bog Lake...
CGCTTCAGCGCCGATGATAGTGCGGGTTCCCGTGTGAAAGTAGGACATCGTTAGGCTTTTATAGCCAGGAAATGCCCAGTTGTTGATTCAACTGGGCATTTTTTTTACCTCTACTTGCCAGGGTATCCCTATTTTCTGAGGGATATGGCTTTATATTAGGGATAACCCTATAATTAAGGCATGTCTGAATCAGAATTACTCCAGCACTCTCAGGTATTTGAGCCTTGGGTCAATGCCTTTACGCCTTGGTCCATTGAGTTCAAGCCCATGAAGCTTCAAAATGTCATTGGGTCTTTGAATTCGATTTCTCACCTGAAGCAAGAACATCTTCAAGGTATTGAAGATCATTTGATCGCACTTGATGAGCGCGATCGTTATTTGCGTTTTGGGTATCACGCCAAAGACGAGCACATTAAGAAGTATGTTGAAGGGCTCGATGTTGAGGCCGATCGTTTGCTGGGTATGTTCAGCGCTGATCACCGTCTTGTGGCTTTTGCTCATCTCTCACTCAGTCGTCCTGAGGAGTTCGCGCCATGTGCAGAGTTTGGCGTATCCGTGGACTCATCGATTCGTGGGCAAGGAGCGGGTAGTCGTTTATTTGAATACGCTTGTTTGCTGGCCAGAAATTGCGGTGTTCGAATGCTCTTCATCCATGCGCTCAGTGAAAACACAGCCATGATCAGTATCGCCAAAAAGCATGGTGCAACTCTAGAGCGCCAAGGCTCTGAGACCGAATGTTATGTGAAGTTGCCTTTGGGTGACTTGAACAGTTTGATGATCGAATGGTCAAGTCATTATTTGAGTCAATCGAATTTGAATTTGCAAGAGCAGAGCAATCGTTTTTGGGGTTTCTTGGAACACGTACAAATCCAGCGACAAAAACTTTGACGAATAGGTTTGGGGTTAACGCCGCTCAAGTGTGCGTTGACTCGGTGCCATCTGTCTCAATAGATGGATAAAATAAGTTGCGCACTTGGTGTGGCTTCTTCACTTGAAGGCTAGTGTTCAAAATGAACCGCCATCACCTATCCTTTATTCATTCTTGAGCCCCTCATCTTGTTGCGAACACCTCTACCTTGGCAATGGGCCGTGTTTTCGGGTCTCCTGCAAGCCCTCTCCATGGGTTTGCCCTTTCATGCAGGACCCAGTGGCTTTTTGCAAGTGAGCTCGATGGTTGTGTTGGCCATCGGTTTGTGTTCGCAAAACAATTCAAAACAAGCCTTTTACTGGGGATGGATTTATCAAACCACGGCCTTCATTGGCACGTTTTGGTGGATCTACATCTCGCTTCATGTGTATGGTGAAATGCCCGCGTGGTTGGCGCTCTCAGCGGTGCTTTTGTTGAGTGCGCTTTTGGCTTTGTATTGGGCCGTAATGGCTGGATATTTCCATGTCGTATTCAGCCAAGGAACAATGAGCCGCTTCAGGCTCATCCGCACAAGTCTTTTGTTTGCTGTGTGTTGGATGATGTGTGAGCTGGCCCGAGGAGTTTGGTTCACAGGATTTCCTTGGGGCTCGAGTGGTTACGCGCACACCCTCACGGCATTGTCTGCCTTGGCGCCCTTCATGGGCGTGTACGGCATTGGAGCCGTGAGCGCGGGATTGTCCATGGCACTCGTGTTGGGGTGGGCAAATGCATGGTCAAAAAGCAACACGAACCACAGACTGCTGAAAGCCTCGTGGGTGGTGTTTGCCATGATGATGCTCGCGTTGACTTTGATTCCTCTGCGCGAAAAAGGGGTCTTAGAGGCAGGGGTCCAGACACCTCAACCTGGTGCCCTCCAAATCGCTTTGCTGCAGGGCAATGTTCCACAAGAAAGTAAGTTTTCCTCAGCCAGGCGTGAGGCCAGTGAGTGGTACACCCATGAATTGCTGAATCAAAAGGCGGATTTGGTGATCACACCGGAGACCGCATTTGCACAGGTCGCGCAAAGTATGCCCGAGTCCTTTTGGGGTGCGCTGATGCAACATGCACAAAACACAAAAAGTGCAATGTTGTTGGGTATGCCGCTGAGTGACGCCAACGGTTTCACCAACAGTGCACTAGGCATTGGCCCCAATCAAAGCGTTTTGTACCGCTACGACAAGGCTCATTTGGTGCCATTTGGAGAGTTTTTGCCACCGTTTTTCAAGTGGTTTACCGATCAAATGAAGATGCCTTTGGGGTTTTTTCGATTCGGGGATGAGGTGCAAGAATCAATGTCGGTTGGCAAAGAAAGAGTTGCTCCGAACATTTGTTATGAAGATTTGTTTGGTGAGGAATTGGCCAAGCGGTTTTTGATGCCAGACAAAGCGCCCACGTTGATGGTCAACATGAGCAACATAGCCTGGTTTGGAGACACAGTGGTGGTGGACCAGCATTTGGAGATCTCTCGCATGAGAACATTGGAGCTAGAGCGCCCAATGATTCGCTCGACCAATTCAGGGGCGACAGCAGTCATCGATGAGAAAGGGCAATTGCTGGCCAAGTTGAAGAATTTTGAACGGGGCGTTTTGAATTATGAGATCAAAGGGGTGGAGAGTGAGCCGACTTTCTTTGCCTGGTGGGCCGCCCGATTCGGTTTATGGCCATTTTGGCTCTTGGCGGTGCTCGTTGGACTCATCGAGGGCCTGATTGTGATGCGTCAAAGAGGCATGTTGAAAATCTAGCTACTACCCGGACAAAGCCCATAATCCAGGGTAAAGGAAAGTAAAATCAACAAGAGGCCTCAAGGGGCAGACAGGCTCAAACTTACGTGGGCTCGTCACAACAAGGTGAAGTCCCTAGCGCACGGTGCGCGACTTCACCTCAAACCAGATCAACATCAGACATGCTTCATTTTCAACAGATCATTCTCACACTTCAAAACTATTGGGGTCAACAAGGCTGTGCTTTGCTCCAACCCTATGACATGGAGGTGGGAGCAGGTACCTCACACACAGCAACATTTTTGCGAGCATTGGGTCCCGAGCCTTGGAAGGCCGCATATGTTCAGCCTAGCCGCAGGCCCAAAGACGGCCGTTATGGTGAAAACCCAAACCGCCTTCAGCACTACTATCAGTACCAAGTGGTTTTAAAGCCAGCACCAGAAAACATTTTGGATTTGTACTTGGGCTCTTTGGAGGCTTTGGGCTTTGACTTGAAAAACAACGACATTCGCTTCGTCGAAGACGACTGGGAAAACCCAACCCTTGGCGCATGGGGTTTGGGTTGGGAGGTGTGGCTCAACGGCATGGAGGTCACGCAATTCACCTACTTCCAACAAGTCGGAGGCATCAACTGTCACCCCATCACGGGAGAGATCACCTACGGTTTGGAGCGACTGGCCATGTACCTTCAAGGTGTGGACAATGTCTATGATCTCACCTGGACAGATGGGCTCAAGTACCGCGATGTTTATTTGCAAAACGAGCAAGAGCAGTCTGCTTACAACTTTGAGCACAGCGATGTAGAGTTTTTGCTCCACGCATTCAGTGCTCATGAGAAACAAGCTCAGCACTTGATGTCTGTTCAATTGGCTTTACCAGCCTACGAACAAGTGCTCAAAGCCGCTCACACCTTTAACTTGTTGGATGCGCGGGGTTCAATTTCAGTCACCGAACGCGCTGGCTACATCACGCGAATTCGCAACTTGGCAAGAGCGGTTGCCCAAAGTTATTTTGAGAGTCGAGAGCGACTGGGGTTTCCCTTGGCGCCAAAGGAATGGGTCAATGCGATGCCTAAAAAAGAAGGGGAAAAAGCATGAGCGCCAATTCCCACAACGAGTTACTCATTGAACTCTTGGTCGAAGAGCTGCCTCCCAAGGCCTTGGCCAAGTTGGACCAAGCATTCAGCAAGGTCTTGGTCGATGAATTGAAAAAACAAGACTTGCTGATTGCGAATGCTCATCACGAGTCTTTTGCCACACCCAGAAGACTTGGTGTTTTGGTGCATGGCGTTTTGAGCGAAGCTCCATCCAAAGAGGTTGAGCAAAAGCTCATGCCCAAGTCGGTTGGCTTGACACCTGAGGGTGAGCCCTCTGCGGCACTCACCAAAAAGCTGAACGCACTGGGGCTGGGTCACTTGAGTGTGTCTGACCTGTTGGTGATTGGGGACGGCAAGGCCGAGCAGTTGTGGGTGAAGAGCATACAAAATGGCGTGAGCTTGGTCGAAGGTGCGCAAAAAGCGTTGAATGAGGCGATCTCCAAGTTGCCCATCCCCAAGGTCATGAGTTACCAACTTCACCAAGGGTGTGAGTTGCCGGGTTGGAGCAGTGTGAATTTTGTTAGACCCGTGCATGGGCTGGTTGCCCTTTATGGTCAGGACGTTTTGGCGCTTGAGGCCTTGGGTCTCAAGGCAACTCGCAACACCAAAGGGCATCGCTTTGAGGCCAAGGCCGCTGTGCTTGAGCTTACAGATGCCCAAAGTTATGAGAAAATTTTGCTGGAGACGGGAGCTGTGATTGCCTCTTACGGCAAGAGAAAAGAAAACATACGCTCGCAACTCCTTGCGAGTGCTGCGAAATTGGGCTCGGGTTTGACGGTGATTGAAGATGAAGCGCTTTTGGATGAAGTTTGCGCTTTGGTCGAGCGCCCCAATGTGCTCACTTGCCAGTTTGAAGAGGCCTTTTTGCAAGTGCCTCAAGAGTGTTTGATCTTGACGATGAAGGCCAACCAAAAGTACTTTCCATTGATGGATGCACAAGGCAAATTGGCAAATCATTTTCTGGTGGTGAGCAATATCAGTCCCGCAGACCCCATTGCAGTGATCTCTGGCAATGAGCGAGTTGTGCGTCCAAGGCTCTCAGATGCGCAGTTTTTCTTTGAACAAGACAAAAAAGTGAGCTTGGAGTCTCGCGTGCCGGGCTTGGAGAAAGTCGTTTATCACCAAAAGCTGGGTACCCAAGGCGAGAGAAGTGCACGTGTTTTGGGTATTGCGAAAACGCTCTCCAAAGAACTCTTGAATTTGGGTGCATTGAGTGCTGCTCAAGTCAAAAGTGTTGAAGACGCCTCGCGTTTGGCCAAGGTTGACTTGTTGACCGATATGGTGGGCGAGTTTCCTGAGCTTCAAGGCATCATGGGTCAGTACTATGCTTTGAACGACGGCTATCCCAAGGATGTGGCCATGGCCATTGAAGACCATTACAGGCCTCGCTTTGCCGGTGACGCTCTGCCCAGAGACGCGGTAGGAGTCGTGTTGGCCTTGGCCGATAAGCTGGAGACTTTGGTGGGCTTGTTTGCAATTGGTCAACAGCCCACGGCCGACAAAGATCCCTATGCACTCAGAAGACACGCATTGGGTGTGATTCGCATCATCCGAGAAAAAGGTTTGAACCTCTCGCTCACGCGCATGTTGACTCAAACCACTGAGGCATTTGTGGGGCATGAGCCACAAGGCGGGTGGTCTGCGGTGCTTGAATCTCTAAAAGCATTTTTCTTTGATCGATTGGCAGGAGCTTTGAAAGAGTCCGGGTATGCTGCCAAAGAGATTGAAGCCGTGCTCTCTTTGAAACCCGATTTGCTCACCGATATTGACCTCAGGCTGCAAGCGGTAAGGGCGTTTGCCCTCTTGACAGAGGCACCCGCTTTGGCGGCTGCCAACAAGAGAATTTCCAACATTCTGAAAAAATCGCAGGATGCGCTGGTGCCCCTCAACACTGCATTGCTCAGTGAGGGTGCTGAGAGAGAGTTGTTTGATGCGATGGCAAAAACATTGCCTGAGGCCAAAGCGCTTTTTTCACAGAAAAAATACACCGAGTCCCTTGCGAGTTTGGCGCCCTTGAAGACCAGCGTGGATCATTTCTTTGATGGAGTGATGGTCAACGCACCCGAACTTGAGGTGCGTCAAAACCGATTGGCTTTGTTGACCCAATTGCACGAAGCAATGAATGGTGTGGCAGATTTGTCTGTCTTGGCGTAAGCGTGGTGCTGGTTCAGCCCAAAGCGTTTAAAGGAGTGTTCCAATGACCAAGCTTGTGATCTTGGACCGCGATGGCACGATCAATGCGGACCGTGATGATTACGTCAAAACAGTGGACGAATGGGTGCCTCTGGACAATGCGCTGCAAGCGATTGCCAAATTGAATCACGCGGGTTGGCGTGTCGTGATCGCTTCCAATCAATCGGGTTTGGGCCGTGGTTTGTTTGACGTTGCAACGCTCAATGCAATGCATGAAAAAATGAACAAGCTCTTGTCTCATGAAGGGGGAAGGGTTGAGGCCATCTTTTATTGCCCGCACACCAAAGACGATGGATGTGATTGCAGAAAACCCCTCTCTGGTCTTTATGAGCAAATTGGTGCTCGTTTGGGCTTGGATTTGACAGGAGTGCCCACGGTCGGGGACTCCTTGAGAGATTTGCAAGCTGGCTATGCCGTGGGTTGCGAGCCCCATTTGGTGCTCACCGGAAAAGGCGAGGCCTTTAGAGGCAAAGCTTTGTCACCCCAATTCCCAGCGAACACCCGGGTGCATGAAGATTTGTTTGGGTTTGTCCACTGGCTGCTTCATGAGCGCGAAAAAGGTTTGGCATGAGCAAATTTTTTGCGCTGATTCGCTCCTCACTGCACATGCTGTGGATGCTCTTGACGGTGGTGCCCTTCACCTTGGTGATTTTGCTCATGGCTCTCTTTGGAGTCGCCAAGTCCCATCGCTATCCTGTTGCACGCACTTGGCTCACCCATTGCGTGGATTCGGCTAGGTGGATTTGTGGCATCAAATACCAGCTCATAGGGCAAGAGCATTTGGAGCCTTTGAGCGATGTACCCGTGGTGGTTTTGGTCAAACACCAGTCAACCTATGAAACTTTTTTGATGCCAGGCATCTGTCCCAAGCCTTTGGCCTACGTGTTCAAAAAAGAGTTGCTGAGGATTCCTTTTTTTGGTTGGTCAATTGGCAGTTTGGACATGGTTCACATTGACAGAGCCAATAACATTCGCGCTTTTGCCAAGGTGATCTCCAGAGGCAAAGAGCTGTTGGCCAAAGGTCACTGGGTGATCATGTTTCCAGAGGGTACGCGCATTGCTAGGGGACAAGTTGGCGACTATAAGCCGGGAGGAACCCGACTTGCCATTGCCGCTGGCGCTCGCGTCTTGCCAGTTGCTGTGAGCTCTGCAAGGTGTTGGCCCAAGCACTCATTCATCAAGACGCCGGGGCTGGTAACGGTCTCCTTTGGTCCGTCCATTGACAGCGCTGGCCGTGCTGCACCCGAACTCATGCAAGAGGTTGAGCAATGGATTGAAGGTGAGATGCGTCGCATTGATCCAGAGGGCTATGAGGGCCATGGCGCAGAGCATGAGCAGGGTTGAGGGGATGAAGGTGAGTGCAAGTGAGCACCGAAATCAATTTCTTCAGCTCGTCTTTGACTTCTTGACTCCACCAAGTCACGCCCAATCCAGTGGGAGCGTTGCGCAAAAGACACCCACCAAGCCCAAGCCCCAAACAAAGGAGCTTGACCCAACTTCAAAAAGACAGACTTTGCCCAAGGACTCGCGCACGGTTCAATTGCAGGGTCAATCGATTGCTTATGAATTGCTGCGCCGAAAAAGAAAAACCATTGGCATGCAAGTGAGCGAGGGCAAATTAAGAGTTGCTGCTCCCAAGTGGGTGAGCTTGACGCAAGTTCAAGAGGCCTTGCAAGAAAAGAGCTCATGGATATTGAAGCAAATTGAGCACACGCGTGAAAAAGCAAAGGCCGCAAAAGACAGGGACGTGCAAGTGCAACACGAATGTGTTTTGCCTTGGTTGGGTGCTGGTCTGCAAGTGCGTTTGCAAACCGGGTCCTGCGCGCCTGAGCTCATGCGTGAGCGAACCCACTTGCTCGGTGCTGCCCATGTGGGCACCAAGACACTGGCCAAATTGGTTGAGCAGTCCTTTCTAGAGCGTCAATGCGAGAGCGCAGAGTGGGTTCGGTGTACCGAACAAGAGGCTTTTGAGCGGGAGAGTTCTCTTTCTCATTTGCAACTTCAACCCGGGCCTGGGGTTGCTGAGTCTTCGGGCCCGAGTCTTATCCCAGTTCTTTACCGTTTGAATTTGCCATTAAAGCGTGAGGCAAGCAGTGAGCTCACTTTGCAAGTGTTGACCGCCGTGCTCAAGGCTCAAGCTTTGGTGTGGTTTGAGCGTCGATTGAATCACATGGCCGAGTGCTTTGGGGTCACCTACAAGAGCTTCAAGCTCAGTGCGGCGCAAACCCGTTGGGGCAGCGCAAGTCAAAGTGGTGTGATTCATTTGAACTGGCACTTGGTGCATTTTTCACCCGCTTTGATTGATTATGTGGTGGCGCATGAGTTGTGTCATTTGATTCACATGAACCACAGCGATCAATTTTGGGCTCGATTGAACCAAGTCATGCCCGACAGTGAGCTTAGAAGAAAAATTTTGCATCGTAAAACCCCTCCTCGCTTGTTGTCTCTTGAGGGATCAATGGCTACCGAGCACCTTTGGGCAGCACAATGAGCAGGGGGCTTTGTGCAAGCGTTCGACACACTTATTTTGGCAATTTCTCAAGGCAATTAAAAACATGACCCAATCACTCAGCCATTTGTTTCACAACAACAAGCAATGGGCCAGCCGCATGGAGGCGGAGAATCCTGGGTTTTTTGACAAACTCTCCAAGCAACAAAGTCCCAAGTATTTGTGGATTGGTTGCTCCGACTCCAGGGTGCCTGCCAATCAAATCACGGGTTTGGATCCCGGAGAGGTGTTCGTTCACCGAAATGTCGCCAATGTGGTGGTGCATTCAGATTTGAATGCACTGTCGGTGATTCAATTTGCAGTTGAGCACTTGAAGGTTGAGCACATCATGGTGGTTGGACATTATGGGTGTGCAGGTGTCATTGCGGCGACAAGGGGGCAGCGCATCGGTTTGGCAGACAACTGGTTGCGACACGTTCAAGATGTTCGACTCAGACACCGTCAGCGCTTGAATCACTTAGAGCAACACCAATTGGAAGACGTGATGTGTGAGATGAATGTGATTGAGCAAGTGGGCAACGTGGCTTTGTCCAATGTGTTGCAAGATGCATGGTCGCGTGGACAAAAGGTGAGCGTGCACGGATGGGTGTATGGGGTCAAAGATGGGTTGCTCAAAGATTTAGAGGTCACCATGAGTGCCCCTGATGAGGTGGTGGACGTCTTTCGAGCAGCCTTCAAGCGCTACCCCAGGGGCGAGGGCATGGACTCCTTGCTCCCCTCCCAAGAGGACTGATACCTTGAGTAGCACACAAAACATTCGCATCCAAAGGCTTCGTGACAAAGCAGAAATGGCAATGGACTTGGAGAGCGACTTTGTGCTCTCACCGTGTATAGGGGTGTGTGAGATTCACAAAAGCGCTCAAGTTTGCGTGGGCTGCTACAGAACACTGGAGGAAATTGTGCGCTGGACCTCCTACGCTTTGTCAGAAAAAAGAGCCATTTGGACTCAAATATTGGCGCGAATCGACGCGCCCGAATACAAGCACTTTTGAGAGCCAAACAGGGTCACTCTAGGGTAAGTCCGTATCTCGCTAATACCGATTAGATCAATTTTTCGTTGATTAAATCAATTAATGATCAATTTCGTCAGAATCCAGTCAGTCATCTCCAACATATTTCATCATCAGCTCTCAATTGGGGCTCGCTCGCATGGGCGAGTCTAAGCATGGGGGTTGTATCGACAGATGCATAAAAAATTATTCAGGAGATGAATCCATGACAGCACACACACCTCACGTCATGACCACAGAGGAGAGGAAGGTGATCTTTGCCTCCTCATTGGGCACGGTCTTTGAGTGGTACGACTTTTATTTGTACGGTTCATTGGCAGCCATCATTGCCAAGCAGTTCTTTAGCGGACTAGACCCCTCGGCCGCGTTCATTTTCGCCTTGTTGGCGTTCGCGGCCGGTTTTTTGGTTCGCCCTTTTGGCGCCTTGGTGTTCGGCCGTTTGGGTGACATGATTGGTCGCAAGTACACTTTTTTGGTGACCATTTTGATCATGGGCTCCTCCACTTTCGTGGTTGGCATATTGCCCAGTTACGCAAGCATTGGAGTTGCTGCTCCTGTCATTTTGATTGCCCTTCGCATGCTTCAAGGTCTGGCCTTGGGGGGTGAGTACGGGGGTGCTGCGACTTATGTAGCCGAGCACTCGCCACATGGACACCGGGGATCATTCACTTCATGGATTCAAACGACCGCCACATTGGGTTTGTTTTTATCTTTGTTGGTGATTTTGGGAACCCGCACCCTTCTCAGTGAGCCTGAGTTCAATGCTTGGGGTTGGAGAATTCCATTCATCGTCTCCATTGCGCTGTTGGCCGTGTCGGTCTACATCCGCTTGTCAATGAACGAATCTCCTGCTTTCCAACGCATGAAGGCCGAGGGCACCACTTCTAAAGCGCCATTGTCTGAAGCATTTGGACAATGGAGCAATTTGAAGATTGTGCTTTTGGCATTGTTCGGATTGACTGCAGGCCAAGCGGTGGTCTGGTATTCAGGACAGTTTTACGCACTCTTTTTCTTGACGCAAGCGCTCAAGGTGGATGCCACAACGGCTAATTTATTGATTGCCTTGTCATTGTTGATTGGCACCCCTTTCTTCGTGATCTTTGGAAAGCTCTCCGACAAAATTGGTCGCAAACCCATCATCATGTTGGGCCTCTTGCTGGCCGTGGTGACCTACTTTCCTGTCTTTGAAGCGCTCACCAAAGCCTCCAACCCCGATTTGGCTCAAGCACAAGCCAGTGCAAAAGTAGTGGTCACACACAACGACTCAGAGTGCTCCTTCCAAGGCAGCCCGATTGCGCGTGAGATTGACTTCAAGAGCTCTTGTGACATTGCCAAACGGTACTTGGCTCAAAGCTCAGTGAGTTACTCCAACGTGAGCGCGCCTGCAGGCACGCCCACCAAGGTGAGTGTTGGCACCATTGAGATTGAGGCACCCACAGCCAATGTGGTGGATCAAAAATTTGATGAAGAGAGTGTCAAAAAGATCGCTGAGTTCAAAAAGGCTGTGGGCGAAGCTCTGAAGGCAGAGGGTTACCCTCCTAAAGCAGATCCCGCCAAAATGGACAAAGTCACCATGACCATCATCCTCACTTACTTGGTGATTTTGGTGACCATGGTCTATGGCCCCATTGCTGCGATGTTGGTTGAGCTCTTTCCAACACGTATTCGCTACACATCCATGTCTTTGCCTTATCACATTGGTAACGGTTGGTTTGGCGGCCTTTTGCCCACCACCGCTTTTGCGATCGTGGCGCAAACGGGTGACATGTACAGTGGTCTTTGGTACCCAGTGATCATTGCTGCTGTCACGTTTGTGATTGGCATGATCTTTGTCAAAGAAACCAAAGACGTGGACATCTACGTCAACGACTGATCGCAACTGTAGACACGGGACCCCTTTACCGGGGGGCCTGTGCAAAGCTTGTGAAGTTTGTGTGAAACCCCTCAAAGCCTATGGTTTTGAGGGGTTTTGCGTTGGATTTGGGTCTCATGGGGTGGGTCTTGATGGTTATTTGCATGCTTGTGCTACGTTTGTCGCGCAGCGATCCTAGAATGGACGACTTCCTACCAAAACATGAGTGTGAGTCGACATGACCCAAGGGCAAATTCAAATTCGCGGTGCCAGGCAGCACAATCTCAAAAAC
>Ga0164296_1005154_pt1 | contig 11573 bp, 6 predicted proteins | sample GEODES057metaG_FD_113533 | JGI IMG/M metagenome (GOLD analysis project Ga0164296, IMG submission 113533) | Dystrophic lake water microbial communities from Trout Bog Lake, Wisconsin, USA - GEODES057 metaG | ecosystem: Environmental > Aquatic > Freshwater > Lake | place: USA: Trout Bog Lake...
ACCGCGTGCCACCCGCCCGGTGCCGGCCCCCCGCCCATGCCCGCCGCTGTCGCTGCGGCCGCGCAAACTCAGCGTGACCGAAATAGAAACCTGGCTCACCGACCCCTACGCCATCTACGCCCGGCGCATCCTGCGCCTCGCGGTGCTGGACCCGCTGGAACAATCCACCGATGCCTCGGATTACGGCTCGCTGGTGCACAAGGGGCTGCAATATTTCCTGCGCGACTACGGCGCCACCTGGCCTGCCAACGCCGAGCAACGGCTGCATGAGGCAATGATGCTGGCGCTGGAAGACGCCAAACTGCGCCGCGCGCTGGCGGAATGGTGGGCACCGCGCCTGTCGCGCATCGCCGGCTGGGTCGCGCAGGAGGAGGTGGACCGCCGTTCGAACCGCGTCCTGTCGGCCCTCGGCAGTGAAATCACCGGCGACTGGGCCTTGCCCCCCGGCCCGGACCTCATCCAAGGCTTTACCCTGCACGGGCGAGCTGACCGCATTGAGGTTTATGCCACCGGGAACCTCTCCATCCTGGACTACAAAACCGGCCAACCGCCCACCCAAAAAGCCGTCGATGCCGGCCTCGCGCCGCAATTGCTGCTGGAAGCCGCGATGGCCGCCGCTGGCGCCTTCGGCGCCGGCTATCGGGGCCCCACGGCGGAACTGGTCTATTGGCACCTGACCGGCGGCGCCGATCCCGGCGAGGCAAGGCCCTTGTTCAAATCCAACGCCGCCGACATCGCCCAAGCCGTTACCGACGCCGCCGCCAGCCTGCGCAAACTGATCGCCGCCTTCGACGATCCGGCCCGTGCCTACCTCGCCCAGCCGCATCCCGGCCGCCTGCCGCGCTTCCCGCAATACGGCCAACTGGCCCGCGTCGCCGAATGGCGCGCGGTGGAGGACGGCGAATGAGCAATCCCGCCCGCGAGCAGGCGAAAAGCAATCCCGCCCGCGACGAGGCGGTGGCCGCGCAAGCCCGCGCCTCCAACCCGGCCGCCTCCGCCTTCGTCGCCGCCTCCGCCGGCTCCGGCAAAACCAAATTGCTGACCGACCGCCTGCTTCGCCTGATGCTGGCCGGGGAGGACCCGGCCGGCATTTTGTGCCTCACCTACACCAAGGCCGCCGCCGCCGAGATGGCCATCCGCCTGCAAACCCGGCTCGGCAAATGGGTCACGTTGGATGACGCCGCCTTGGACCTTGAACTGGCCGCCCTCGCCGTTCCGGGCACAGACGCCAATCGCGGCAAAGCCCGGGCGCTGTTCGCCGATGTGCTGGATCTGCCCGGCGGCATGCGCATCAGCACCATCCACGCCTTCTGCCAATCCCTGCTGCGCCGCTTCCCGCTGGAAGCCCAACTCACCCCGCATTTCCGCCTGATCGAGGAAACCGACGCCAACATCGCCCTCACCGAGGCGCGGGAAGACATGCTGGCCGGCGCCCACACGCCTGATCGCCGCTCCGCGCTCAACGCCCTCGCGGGCCTGACGAGCGCCGACGGCTTCGGCCAGTTGGTCGCCCGCTTGCAAACAGACCCGGCCCGCCTCCGCCGCGTGCTCGATGCCGGCATCCCCACCATCGCCGCCGCCCAAGCCCGCGTGCTCGGCGCCACCGAAACCACTGAGGCCATCATCGCCAGCGCGGTGAACTGGCAGGACGAACGCGCCGTGCGCGAAGCCTTCCTCGTGCTGGCCCGCGACGGATCACCCGCTGTGCGGGAACGCGCCACGCGCGCGCTTGGCTGGCTCGCCCTGCGTGCCGAAGACCGCGCCGAGCACTACGCGGCCTGGCATGAGGAATTTTTCCGTGCCGATGGCCCGCGCGGCGCAGGCGCGCTGGTCAACAAAAAACTCGCCGACAGCAAACCCGCTTTGATGGAGGCGATGGAACGCGAGCAATCCCGCCTGCAAGCGGTAGACGACCGCCTGCGCGCCATCGACGTCGCCCGCCTGTCCGCCGCCTTGTTCACCCTCGCCGCCCCGGTGGCGGACGCCTACGCCAACCGCAAAGACCGCGAAGGCCTGCTCGACTATAACGACCTCATCGGCCGCACCTCATCGCTCTTGATCGACCCTGGCGCCGCCTGGGTGCTCTACAAACTCGATGGCGGCCTCGATCACCTGCTATTGGACGAGGTGCAGGATACCGCTCCCGCCCAATGGCAGATCGCCGGCGCGCTCACCGCCGATTTTTTCACCGGCCTCGGCGCCCGCGACACCCCGCGCACCATCTTCGCCGTCGGCGACCGCAAGCAATCGATCTTCTCGTTCCAAGGCGCGGACCCGGAATCGTTCGAAACCTGGCGCGCCCGCCTGCGCCAACGTGCCCAGCACGGCGATGCCCAGTGGGAAGATGTCGAACTCCGCGTCTCCTTCCGCTCCACCACCCCCGTGCTGGCGCTGGTCGATCACGTCTTCGCCACCCACCCCGCCGCCGCCGGCGTGGCCGAGCCCGGTACCTTGCGCCATCTCGCCGATCGCGCCGGCCATGCCGGCAGCGTCGAACTCTGGCCCCTGGCGCCGGAACCAGACCCGCTGCCCGCCGAACCCTGGCAAATCCCCGATCAATACCAAACGCAAAAATCCGCCACCCAACGCCTCGCCGAGGGCATCGCAGATTGGATCGCCGCCCAAACCGACGGCAGCGTGCAGCTGCAAAGCCAAGGCCGCCCGCTCACCGCCGGCGACGTGCTGGTGCTGGTCCGCCGCCGTAATGCCTTCGCCGAAGCCCTGGTCCGGGCGCTGAAAATCCGCAAAATCGCCGTCGCCGGCCTGGACCGCATGACCCTGACCGCCCAACCCGCCGTCGCCGACCTGATGACGCTGTGCGACGCTCTCCTGCTCCCCGCCGACGACCTCGCCATCGCCAGCGTCCTCACCGGCCCGCTCGGCGGCCTGGACGATAACGACCTCATCGCCCTCGCCCCCAGCCGCTCCGGCAGCCTGTGGGACGAACTCCGCCGCCGCGCGCCAGAAACCGAACGCTGGCAGACCGCGCACGATCTCATCGCCGGCCTGCTCGCCCGGGTGGACTATGTCGGCCCGCACGCGCTGCTGGCAGAAATTCTTGGCCCGCTCGGCGGCCGCCACCGCCTGCTCGCCCGCCTCGGCCCGGAAGCCGCCGAGCCGATCGACGAATTGCTCAACGCCGCCCTGCTATTCGCCGCCAACCACCCACCCTCGTTGCAAGGCTTCCTGCACTGGCTCCGTCAGTCCGGGGCCCAGGTGAAGCGCGAAGCCGAAGGCGCGGGCGACGCCGTCCGGATCATGACCGTGCACAGCGCCAAAGGCTTGCAAGCCCCGGTCGTCATCCTGCCAGACACCACCAGCCTCCCCCCCGATGACGGCCCGCTGCTCTGGGCGACAGACGCGCAAACCGGCCTCGAAGTCCCGCTCTGGGCCCCGCGCAAAGACCTCCGCTGCGCGGTGGTGAACGACCTCCGCGCCGACATCGCTGCCCGCCGCCTCGCCGAACACAACCGCCTGCTCTACGTCGCCCTCACCCGCGCGGAAGACCGCCTCGTGGTCTGCGGCGTGCAAACCCGTCGCCCGCCAGCGCCGGAATGCTGGTACGAGCTGGTGCGCACCGGCTTCGTCAGCCTCGCCGCCACCGCCACCCCATTCCCCGCCTGGGACGGCGAGGCCCTCAGCCTCACCTCGCCGCAAATCGCCCCGGCCGACAATCGCCGCGCCGCCACCACCGCCGCCGACCAACCCGTCCTGCCCGCCTGGGCCGGCCACGCCCCGCATTGGCATCCGGTCGCCCCCGTCGCCGAACCCGCTTTGCCCTCGCCGCTCGCCCCCAGCCGCCCGGAAAACGCCGGCCTCGGCCCGGTGCCGGAAGCCGACTCGCCACTCACCCGCCGGGATGCCCCCGGCGCCCGCTTCCAACGCGGCCACTGGGTCCACAGCCTGCTGCAACACCTCCCCGCGCTGCCCGCGCCAGACCGCATCCCCGCCGCCTACCGCTTCCTCGATCGCCCCGGCCACGGCCTGTCCGCCGAGGCCAGCAACGCCCTCGTCGATGAAGTCATGGCCGTGCTTGATCACCCCGACCTCGCCCCGCTCTTCGGCCCGGAGGGCCGCGCCGAAGTCCCGCTCACCGGAGTCGTCGGCACCCAGGTCATCGGCGGCCTGGTGGACCGCCTCGCCGTGCTGCCAGACCGGGTGCTGATCGCGGACTACAAAACCAACCGCCGCCCCCCCACCAGCCTCGCCTCGGTGCCGTTGCTCTATCTGCGCCAACTCGCCGCCTACCGCGCCGTGCTGCGGCTAATCTACCCGGACCGCCCGGTGCACGCCGCTTTGGTCTGGACCGCCGGCCCCACCGTCACCGTCCTCCCCGATGCGCTACTGGACCGCCACAGCCCCGCCGCCTGACCGTCGCCCACCGTCGCCGCTTGATCCGCGCGGCCGACATCCCCATTCTCTATCACCAACCCCACCCGAAAGGTCCCTGACCATGAGCGCCAACACCGTCCCCGTTTCCGACGCCAGCTTCAAAGCTGACGTGCTCTCCGCCCCCGGCCCGGTGCTGGTGGATTTCTGGGCCGAATGGTGCGGCCCCTGCAAAGCCATCGGCCCGGCGCTGGAGGAGATCGGCGGCGAACTCGCCGGTAAACTCACCATCGCCAAGGTGAACATCGACGAAAACCCGATGACTCCGAACCAGTTCGCCGTCCGCGGCATCCCCACCCTGATCCTGTTCAAAGACGGCAAACCGGTGGACACGCTGGTCGGCGCCCGCCCGAAGAGCGCCCTGAAGGCCTGGATTGAATCGAAGATCTGATCCCACATCGCTTTCGGTTGAGCCTGCGGCGTGCTTGCCGTAGGTTCAACCGATGGCCGAACCTGCTTATGCCCTGAACGCACCCGATCCCTCCCCCGCTGATCCCTCAGTCGCGGAGCTGATCGCCTCCCGCCCACAGCTGCGCATGGATGCGCAAGCCGGCCTCATGCTCGATGGCGTGCCGCTCGCCGGCATCGCCGCCGAACTCGGCACCCCAACCTGGGTCTACTCGGCGGATACCATGCGCTCCCGGCTGCAAGCCCTGCAGGATGCACTCGGCGGCCTGAACGCCGATGTGCATTACGCCGTGAAAGCCAACGACCATCTCGCCGTGCTGCGCATCTTCGGTGCCGGCGGCGCCGGGGCGGACGTGGTCAGCGAAGGCGAAATGCGCCGCGCCCGCCAGGCCGGCATTCCCGCCAGCCACATCGTCTTCTCCGGCGTCGGCAAAACCGTGCGCGAACTGCAACTCGCGGTCACCGAAGGCATCGCCCAGGTCAACATCGAAAGCCCGGCGGAGCTAGACATGCTCTCCGCCGTCGCCACCGCCGCGGGCCGCACGATGAAGGTGGTGCTTCGCATCAACCCCGATGTCGATGCCGGCACCCACGCCAAAATCACCACCGGCAAGGCCGACAACAAATTCGGCATCCCGTTTGACGACGCGGCCGATCTCTACGCCCACGCCGCCGGCCTGCCGGGGATCGAACCCGTGGGCCTCGCGTTGCATATCGGCAGCCAGATCCTCTCCCTCGCCCCCTATCGCGCCGCCTATCAACGCGCGGCAGACCTCGTGCGCGGCCTGCGGGAGCGTGGCCTAACGGTGGAACGCCTGGATTGCGGCGGCGGCATCGGCATCGGCTACCGCGATGAGCCCGGCGCCTCCCCCACCGGTTTCGCCGGCGTGCTCCGCGCCACCCTCGGCAATCTCGGCCTGAAACTGATGGTCGAACCCGGCCGCTGGCTGGTCGGCCCCGCCGGCGTGCTGCTGTCGCAAGTCGTGCTCACCAAAGGCGATGGCCGCTTCGTCGTGCTCGATGCGGCGATGAACGACCTCATCCGCCCGGCGATGTACGATGCCTATCACGCCATCGTGCCGGTCTCCCCGGTCGATGCCCAAGCCCCGGTGCGCCAATCCGACATCGTCGGCCCGATCTGCGAAACCGGAGACACCTTCGCCCGCAACCGCCTGCTGCCGGCGGTGGAAGCCGGCGCCCTGGTCGCGATTCTCGATGCCGGGGCCTATGGCGCGGTGATGAGTTCCGCCTACAACGCCCGCCCCGCCGCCCCCATCGCCCTGGTCGATGGCGATCGCTGGACCACCATCCGAGCCCGCCAAAGCTACGAAGCGCTGTGGGCCAATGAAATCGTGCCGGATTTCAGCGGAGGCTAATGCCGTGATCCTGCCCGAGCAGCCCGACGACGCCGTCATCCCGCTGCTCGACCGGTTGCAACGCTGGCGCGCGCTGGCGCGGGCGGTATTGGTGGTGGAGGCGCTTTGGCCCGCTTTATGGCCCGCCATCGCCGTCATAGGTGTGTTCTTGGTGCTCGCCTTGCTCGATGCGCCGGGCGGGCTGCCCGCCAGCCTGCATCTGGCTGCCCTCCTCGGCTTCGCCGCCGCCTTGCTCGCCGCCCTCGCGCGCGCGGCCTGGCGTTTCCGCCTGCCCAGTCGCGCGGCGGCGGATCGGCGGCTCGAGCAGCAATCCGGCCTGCGCCACCGTCCGCTCGCCGCCATCGCGGACCGGCAGGCCGTCGGTGGCGCCACGGCGCTGTGGGCGGCGCACATCACCCGCGCCGCGGCGCAAATCCAACGCCTGCGCGTCGGCTGGCCGCATCCCGGGCTGGCGGCGCGAGACCCACGCGCCTTGCGCGCCTTGCTGCTCGTGGCTGTTATCGCCAGTCTCACCATCGCCGGCGAACAAGCCCCCGGTCGGCTCTGGCGGGCACTGCATCCGGCCTTGGCCGCCAGCGTCCGCGCGCCGGGGTTGCAACTCCAGGCCTGGATCACCCCGCCCGGCTTCACCGGCCTCGCGCCGATCTTCCTCAAAGCCGAGGACGGCAGCCTCAGCGTGCCCGCCGGCAGCCAACTCACCGTCAACCTCACCGGCACCTCCGGCCAACCCGCTTTGCACACCCCAACCGGCTCCCAGCCGTTCAGACCGTTGGATGCCAGCAGCTTCCAGATCGACACCGCGTTGACCGCCACCGGCCCGGTCAGCGTGCAAGCCCCCGGTGCCAGCCTGCCAAGCTGGCAGATCACCGTGATCGCGGACGCCCCGCCAGACGTGCGCTTCCCCACCCCCCCCGGCGCATTGCGCGGTCGCACCCCGGCCACCCGGTTGCCGTGGCAGGTCGCGCACAGCTACGGCGTCGCCAGCCTGCAAGCCGATCTGCGCCTGCATGATCGCCCCGGCCAAGGCGCGCCGCTCGTCGTCGCCATCCCGCTGCCCGGTGAAAACCTGAAATCGGCCAAAGGCGTCCGCCTGCAGGACCTGATCGCCCATCCCTGGGCCGGGCTGGCGGTGGATGCCACCCTGGTCGCCAAAGCCGTCTCCGGGCTCGTCGGCAGCAGTGCGGACGCCACGTTCACGTTGCCCGAACGCGCCTTCCAGCACCCGCTCGCCCGCGCCCTCATCGCGGTGCGCAAAATGCTGAGCCTGAAACCGGATGACCGCGCCACCGCCATCCACGAACTCGATCAGCTCTCCTGGCTGCGCGAAGCCTGGCAGGACGATATCGGCGGCTACCTCAACCTGCGCGCCATCACCGCCCTGCTGGCCAAACCCGCCTTGGCCGTGGTGGACGAAGCCCAGGCCCGGCTCTGGACCCTGGCACTGCATCTTGAAGACGGTGCCGCCGACCGCACCGGCCACGAACTCGCGCGCGCCGAACAGGCCCTCAAAGATGCCCTTGCCGCCGAACAGCGCGGCGAGAAACTCGACCAATCCGCGTTGGAACGCATGGCGCGCGACCTGCAAGACGCACTCAAGCAGCATTTGCAGGCGCTGGCCGATCAAGCCCGGCGGGACCCGGATGCCAATGTGTTCGACCCCAATGCCCACCGCCTCGATGCGCGGGACATGCAAAAGCTCGCCGAACAACTGCGCGATGCCGCCAGCCGCGACCAGCGGCCGGAAGCGCGGGATAAACTGGCCGAACTCGACAAGATGTTGCAGGCCATGCGTGGCGGCAAAACCCAACGCGGCCAGAAAACCGACCGCGAACGCCAACGCGCCGAACAACGCGAACGCGGCAAGCAGCAAATGAGCGTGCTCGGCGATCTGGTGAAACGCGAAGGCGAATTGCTGGACCACGCCCAATCTCGCGCCGATGCGGTCGCCTCACAATTCCGTCGTGCGCAAAATATTGGCCGGCCCGGCTATCAGCCGCCGGCCACGCCGGACCAACGCCGCGCCCAGGAACAGGAACGTCAAGACCAACGCCAGCACGACGCCCCGGTGCAACAAGCTCTGCGCCGGGTGCTCGGCGACCTCATGCAGCAACAAGCGGACCTCACGGGCGACGTGCCCAACAATCTCAGCCAGGCCGACACCGCCATGCGCGACGCCCTGCGCGCCCTCGGCACCGCGGACGACCCGCAAGCCAGCCGCGCCCAGCAACGCGCCATCGAGGCGCTGCAAAAAGGCGGCCAGCAAATGAGCCAGCAGATGGCCCAGCAATTCGGCAACACCGACCAGGACGGCGAGCAAGGTAACGACGGCCAGGGCGATGAGATGGCCGGCGATCCGGATGGCTCCGATCAGGACGGTCCCGGTCAGGACGGCATGGGTCAAGATGGTATGGGCAACCAATACGGCCCCGGCACCGGCCGCCCCAATCGCCGGCCAGGTCGCGGCATGGACCGCCGCGCCGAACAACGCCGCGACCCGCTCGGTCGCTCCCTACAAAACGGCACCTCCGGCACCGATGAAGGCACCGATGTGCACGTGCCGGAAGAAATGGAACAAGCCCGCACCCGCGCCATCCAAGACGAACTGCGCCGCCGGAGTGCGGACCGCAATCGGCCGCAGACGGAATTGGATTATATCGAGCGATTGCTGCGGCAGTTCTGACGGTCAGGTGATGGATAAGCAGTAATTTTGCGAACAAAATGAACCAAGGGCGCTTCGTTCATTCCTTGGTGTTGTCATGTATTTTTTCGATAGATCTCGCGCTCAGCAGCAAAATTGCAAAAGTTATTTGTTCCGTTTCTCTAAATAATATGTGCGGACTCGTTGTGTTTCCGACCTGAATGCACTGCCAAATCGTCCAACCGTGCGGTCGGCGGCATTGACGTCGCTTGGGGAAGAGCCAAAGATTGCGGATTGAAACGAACGGTTCAGGGCCATTACAGACCAGACACCAGAGCGAGGCTTGCGCTGTGTCGTTTATACCAGCCGTGGCGGGGCGGGATGGACGCGACCGGCGCTGTCGACGCTGCACGAAGCTGCCTCACGCCGTAATCTGGCGTTGCGGGTAACCGGCCGCCTGGTACTGGTCGATGGTCGCTTCATCCAGGTTCTGGAAGGGCCTGCTGCGGCGGTGGCCACCGTCTATGCGGCGATCCTGGCGGACCGGCGGCATCACGATGTGCATGAGGTGATGAACGTTGATGTCGCGGCGCGGGCGTTTGCGCAGTGGAACATGGACCTGCTGACGCAGGATACGATGACAGCCGGGCAAGTGGCGGAGATGACAAGGCTGGCCGAAGCGGGGGATGGGGCGGCGCTGCTGGCGGGTGTCTCAGACATGTTCCTGCTGCGGACTTTAAGGGCGACACCACTGCGCGGGCGGGCGGCGGCGACATTGTCGCGCCTGCTGGACGGCGGCGACCGGCTGCTGTCGCGTGGCGGGTTAGGAGCGTTGACTATTCGCGCGCTGGCGGACGAGGCGGCGGTGGGAGAAAAGACCACCTACCGGTATTTCTCGCAGCCGGCCGATGTGGTGCGGATGTTGGTGCGGCGGCGACAGCACGCATTGTTCGCGCATTTCGAAACGACATTGCTGGCGGCCCGTTTCACCTCGGCCGTGGAAATGGCGACGTTCACGGGTGAGCATGCGCTGGCGTGCTTCTTTAGCGATCCGCGCATACCCCGGCGGCTGTTGCTCACCCTGCTGCGGGATTATCACGACATTGCGTTTGACGAATTATGGGCCATGGGCGGGGTAATGGCCGACCTGGCGCGGCGCGATCTCGGACTTTCGGGCGCAGGGTTGCAGTCGCGGCTGGCGGGTGCATTGGGCGGACTGGGGGGTATGGCAAAAATGGCGGCGTTGCATGCGCCACAGACCATACGGGAGCCGGCTTTGGCGCGCGCGGGCGCGGCGATGTTTCTGGCTGCATTGACGGCGGACGGCCCAGCCGGGCCATCCGCCCAGGAATCAGGTTAAACGGCGGCGGGCGGCGGCAAGACCGGCAATGGCCAGGCCGAGAATGCCGAGCGAAGCCGGCTCGGGGACAGTAGGAATGGCGTCGACGGCGGTAACGGTCAACGTGCCGACGCCGCTGCGGCTGTTGGGGGACCAGGTTCCGGTGAGAAAGGTTGGATCCGTAGTGCTGCCGGTGAAGAGGTCGGTATAGATGACGCCGCCATAATTTTCGTAGTTGTCATAAAGACCAACGCTGTCGATGCCGAAAAAATTCTCGTGCAAATGGTCATAGCCATTGGTGGTGTCGGCCAAGCGGACTTCGGTGAAACTGCTGGTTTGTCCATTGAAGCTTGCGGTGCCGTCGGCGACAAAGACGTAGGAATAAACATCTAAGCCGGCATTGGTCGTTGCGAGGTCGACGGTCGGGTTAACGGCCATGTACCAGTTCGCCGATCCATTGCTTTCCGACGTGTAGGTGTAGTCGAGGTAGGCCCCGGCCTGCGCGTTGGATGCAATTCCGATCAATAGCACTGAAACGAGGCCAATGAGACCACGGGGGATGATGGGGGACATGATGAGGCTATGCTCCGGGTGCTGCGGGTTTGAATACGTTTTCTGATTTTCTGATCGCTGTCGTTATCAAGTGATAAGCGCGCTGGTGACAGACGGAGATTGTTGGAATTTTCGCGTTCGCATCGGATCGGACGCATCGGGTCGGAATCGGGCCCCACACTGTTTTCCCCCTGTCATGCAACTGCCATCCCCCTGTCATCGACGCTGATTAAGACGGGACATCCCAAAGGAAGGCCCCCAATTCCCCATGCGCGTCATCCAGATCTCCGATACCCATTTGTCGGCGGAGCATGCTTTCTTCCGTGCCAATAACGAGGCCATGCGCATCTGGCTCGCCGCTCAGCAGCCGGATTTAATCGTGCATACCGGCGATCTGGGCATGGATGGTGCGGCGGATGTGGCGGACCTCGCCATGGCGGCCACCTGGAATACCGGCTTTGCCGCCCCCGTGCTCAGCGTGCCCGGCAATCACGATGTTGGCGATGTCGCGGCGATCCGACCGGACCAGATGGTCGATGATACGCGCTTGGCGAACTGGCGCGCCCATCTCGGCTCGGATCGCTGGGCGGTGGACCAGGGCGGCTGGCGCTTGATCGGCCTGAACGCCATGCTGCTCGGCAGCGGCCATGCCGAGGAAACCCGTCAGTTCGATTGGTTGGCGGATGCTGTAGGCACCGATGCTCCCGTCGCGCTGTTCCTGCACAAGCCCTTGTTCATCGACCGGCCGGACGAAGGTCCGCGCGGCTACTGGACCGTCACCCCGGAACCGCGCCAGCGCCTGTTGGCCCTGCTGGCACAAGCCCCGGTGAAGCTGATCGCCAGCGGCCATTTGCATATTCATCGTCATTTG
>Ga0164296_1005155_pt1 | contig 11572 bp, 9 predicted proteins | sample GEODES057metaG_FD_113533 | JGI IMG/M metagenome (GOLD analysis project Ga0164296, IMG submission 113533) | Dystrophic lake water microbial communities from Trout Bog Lake, Wisconsin, USA - GEODES057 metaG | ecosystem: Environmental > Aquatic > Freshwater > Lake | place: USA: Trout Bog Lake...
AGCAACAATAGCGCGACGGAGTTGATGGATTCCGCACCGGAAAATAATTGTCCATAGACCCAGACCAGCCAGATGACGGAAACAAATAGCAGCACGGAGACGAAGTGTTTCAGCAATTCCATCCACGCGCCGGGCTTGGGCAGCAGGCGTGTCCACGCTGGTTGAATAGTGAGCAACAGATACGGCGCGGCGAGGCCGAGCGCGAGTGCAGTGAAGACCACGAAGGCAATCGCAGGCGGCTGTGCCAGCGCGAAGCCTGTGGCAGCGCCCATCAACGGCGCAGTGCAGGGCGTGGCAACCACGGTGGCCAGCACGCCGGTGAAGAAGCTGCCGCTGTATCCGGTGCGACGAGTGAGTGCGTCGCCGGTGCCGGTGAGCGTGAGTCCAAGATCAAACTGCCCCGCCAACGAGAGCGCCATGAAGAACAGCAGGCAGGCAATAACGGCAACGAAGCGCGGCGACTGCAGTTGGAATCCCCAACCAAGATGATTGCCGCCGGCGCGCAACACGAGCAGCAAGGCAACAATCCCCCAGAAGCTGACGAGAATGCCCAGTGTGTAGACGAGGCCATGCCGCCACAGCCGTGGGCGTTCATGTGTGCTGGATTGCATCAGCGAGAGTGCCTTCAAAAACAGCACCGGAAAAACACACGGCATCAGGTTGAGAATGATGCCCCCGAAAAATGCCAGCGTGGCCGCGGTAAGAATCGCAGGCAGCGCGGCGGATTCGAGAGGCGCTGCGCCAGCGGTAACCGGCACGGTGAATTCGTAGCCCTCAGTGTCGCTGAGTTTGATGATCCCGTGCAGCGTGGCCGGGGCCGACTTCAGCGTCGGGTCTTTCTGCACGTGGATGCGGATGCCGTCGCTGAGCGGGTCCACCGGTTGCGGCGCAGCGTTGGCAATCAGGTCGCTGTCGTAAGGGAAAAATTCCGCATGATTGATGCGATGCCCCGCATATAGCGTGACGAGAAATTCTTTGGGTGATGAGCTAACGCTCACCTGCATATCAGATGCGATAGGCTTTGTCAGATATTTTTCTGCATCTGCAAGTTCAACCTCTGAAGGCACTAAATCTTTTAGCGGAAAAGTTGTCAGATAAGACCCAAGCAGTGCTTTTCCGGGGATACACACTTCACGGCAAACCAACCAGCTTGCAACCGCTGTGACAATATCTCGATTGTCAGGCGCAACATGCGGTGCAATTGTCAGCCTTATAGGAAAAACTACTTTATCTTCATAACCGAAATCTTCCAGTGGACCCAGTGCAAGCCGCTTTGGAATTGGAAATTGCATTGCGCCGGCAGTGACGCCGTTCGGCAATTTTTTCCAGGTAATACTCGGCGGCTGGCCAGCATCCCCTGAATTTGACCAATAAACATGCCAGCCTTTTTCCATCTTAAATTCGAGTCCGGCATTAATTTCCAACCGGTTGTCCCAACCTGGTGGGGGAACGATCAGCTCCACCGTCAGGTGGTCGGCTTTTACCGGGCCGGGCGTACCGTTGCCGTAGGTGTTCAATGCCGTGCCGGCTGCGCGTGCGGATGCCGTGGAAAATGCCACAGCGCAAAACGCGGCGATTAGAAATTTCTTCAGGGATAATTTTTTCATTTGCGGGTCAGCTCCTGCTCGAGCTTTTGATGCTCCACCAGTATGCACCGGTTCATCACAACGTGGATTCCGGCTGCTTCTGCGCGCGCTGCAGCTTCCTCATGCACAATGCCCAGCTGCACCCATAGATTTTTCCAACCGCTGGCCGGCCCGCCCAGCGCAATCATTTCCTCCACAACCGCGGGAATAAATTTCGGTAGACGAAAAACATTCACAATGTCGGGCGGTGCGGGCAACTCACTCAAACTGGCGTAGCACTTTTCGCCCAGCACATCTGTCACCGAGGGATTCACCGGCAGGATGCGATAGCCTGCCTGCTGCATGTAGCGCGAGACATAGTGGCTCGGCTTCCGTGCGTCTTCGCTGATGCCGACGACGGCAATGGTGCGCGAGTTGGTCAGAAGGTCGTGAATGAGTTGCGGTTGATTCATAGTGAGTGCCTAAACATCATCGTCCTCGGCCAGCGGGCTTTGCAATGCGCCCTCTCGCCGCGCCTTCAGGTAGCCGCGAATGAACGGCTCCAAATCGCCGTCAATCACGCGGTCCACATCGCCCACTTCCACGCGGGTGCGCAGGTCCTTGGCCATACGGTACGGCTGCAACACGTAGCTGCGAATCTGCGAACCGAAATTGATTTCAAGTTTGGAGTCTTCCAGCTTCTTGGTGACGGCGCGCTTTTTCTCCAACTCAAATTCATAGATGCGCGAACGCAGCATCTTCATCGCTTTGTCTTTGTTCTTATGCTGCGAGCGTTCGTTCTGGCAGGCAGCCACAATGCCCGTGGGTATGTGCGTGATGCGCACGGCGGAGTCTGTAGTGTTGACGTGCTGTCCGCCTTTGCCGCCGCTGCGATAGGTGTCAATGCGTAGTTCGTCCGGCTTGATGTCGACAACAATGGAGTCGTCAATTTCCGGCGAGACATACACGCTGGCAAACGAAGTGTGGCGTCGCTTTGCCTGATCAAACGGCGAGATGCGCACCAGCCGATGCACGCCGGTTTCGCCGGAGAGCAGACCGAAGGCGTATTCGCCGGTGATGGTGAACGTTGCCGACTTGATGCCGGCTTCTTCGCCATCCTGCAGTTCGTTGATTTCAGTTTTGAATCCCTGCCGCTCGGCCCAGCGCAGATACATGCGCATCAGCATCTCGGCCCAGTCCTGCGATTCGGTTCCGCCTGCGCCCGGGTGCACGCTGACGATGGCGTTCAGCGCATCGGTATCGCCGGAGAGCATGGTCTTCAGGTCCATCTTCTCTGCCAGCGCGGTCAGTTCGTTGATGGCGGTACCGAGTTCCGCCTCAACATTTTCGCCTTCACGCGCCAGATCAAAATAGGCGTCGATGTCTTCGGTGCGGCGCGCAAGGTCAGCGTCGTCAGCCAGCGCAGATTCCAACCGCTTGCGCTCGCGCATCAACGGCTGCGAACGCGCGGGGTCGGACCACAACGCGGGGTCGGCAACTTTCACTTCAATGTCAGCTAGTTCTCGCTGCAGACGAGGCGCGTCAAAGATACTCCCGCAGGTCGCGCACTTTCTCGCGGACCGGGGAGTATGCGAATTCCAGATCACTCAACATATGTTTGATTTTAGTGTAGATGGCCAGCGGCCGCTTGCAGTGTGATAACGTGGTCGGCAAACGGAGTACTGGAGGCAACCGATGCGGAATCTATTTCGAATCTCTGCCATTGGCTTGGTTCTGTTTGCCTTTATTGCAACACCCCTGTTGCATGCTCAAACTAACCCAGCCAGCGTAACCGCGCCGAGTGTTGCCAACACGGCGTGGGTGGTCACGGCATCCTGGTCGGCAGGACATATTTTCTACTGGGCCTTCTGGGACAACGGCCACTATCAGGACACAGACGGTGCCTACGGCACATGGACGCAGAATGGCAGTTCGCTAGCACTACTTTCTGCCGGCGGATTCATCTATCGAATCACGCTGAACGGCGATTCGGGAAGCGGCAGCGTCTACTCGCAAAGCAGTGGCGCAGTTGCCGGAACCTTTACCGTGCAGAGGGTCGTGCCACACTAGAGACGTATGAGTTTGTCGTCTTTCACGCGTAGAAAGTTCATGCATCTGGCTGGCCTGGCTGCGGCGGCGCAGGCATTACCGGTTGCCGCGCAAGCAGCTCCCGCCGACTACACGCTGGAGATTGCGCCGTACACGCTGGAAGCTTCACCGAAGCATCGCGTGCAGACCGTGGCCTACAACAGCCAGGTACCCGGCCCATTGCTGCGAATGCGCGAAGGCAAACCGGTTACGCTGGAGATTCGCAATCGATCGAGCGATCCGGAACTGGTGCATTGCCACGGGCTCTACCTGCCTACGGCGGTCGACGGCGCGATGGAAGAAGGCACACCGATGATTGCGCCGGGGGCAATGGTGCGTTACGCCTTCACTCCGGAGCCCGCCGGTTTTCGCTGGTACCACACGCATACCTTTGCGGGAAAAAATCTGCGCAAGGCGCAATACGGCGCACAGCACGGCTTCCTGATGATTGACGGTGCCGAACCGCTGGCAACTTTCGATCAGGAAATTTTTCTTGCCCTGCATGACTGGGCCGGCTACATGATGGCCTCTGACGATGGCGCAGTAATGCCGGTGTACGATTTTTCCACCATCAACGGAAAGATGCTGGGTCACGGCGAACCGCTGCGCGTGAAGGTCGGCCAGCGAGTGCTGCTGCATGTACTCAACTCCAGTCCTACGGAGGTGCACTGGCTGGCGCTGCCCGGCCACCGATTCAAAGTGTTGGCACTCGACGGCAACCCCGTGCCGGTGCAGGCCACAGTGGATGCGTTGCGGTTGGCGCCGGGGGAACGCATCTCTGCGCTGGTGGAGTTGAATGCGCCGGGCGTGTGGGTGCTGGGCGAGTTGCAGCCGAAGGTGCAAGCGGCGGGCATGGGCATGGTGGTGGAATACGCGGGTGCCACCGGAGGGCCGAAGTGGGTGCAGCCGAAGAATTACGAGTGGGACTACTCGCACTTTGCGCAGCCGTACGACTTCAAGCAGGCGCTTCGTGAAAATGATGTGGCCATCGAAATTCCGCTGGAGTTTAATTCAAAATTTCGCGGACATGGCAGCCCCGAGCAGTGGACCATCAACGGCAAAAGTTATCCGCATACGGATGAACCTATTCTGCAAGCTGGTCAACGCTATCGACTGGTAATGAAAAATCTGAGCAGCGACAATCACCCCATCCACCTGCATCGGCACACGTTTGAAGTTGTTAGCACTGGCGGTGAAAATGTAGGACGACACCTGATGAAAGATGTATTGCTAATACCCGCCAAGAGCACCAGCATGGTGGAGTTTGTCGCCAATCATCCTGACCCGTCATCAGTCGGCCGCACGCTCTTCCACTGCCACCAGCAGGACCACATGGACAACGGATTTATGATGTCGTTCCGCTACGCATAATGGCGAACACGCCGCCAATCAGCAGCATCAATCCAGCACCGATTGCGCAGCCGTACGCAAACACATCACCGTGTCGTGTGTAGAAGGTAGTTCCCTGCTCGTAGCCAAAGCGGACTTCAATCGCTGTGCGGATGTGGCGCGGGGCGGACTCGCGAACGCGGCCTGCGGGGTCAATCGCTGTGGTGATGCCGGTGTCGGTCGAACGCAGCAGCCAGCGGTGGTTCTCAATTGCGCGCAGCCGCGCAAGGTTTAGATGTTCCCAAGGCGCACCGGAGTCGCCGTACCAGCCATCATCGGAAATCGTGACCAGCACATCAGCGCCTTCCTTGGCAAAGATGCGCACCTCGTCGGCAAAGGCCGCTTCATAACAGATGAATGTGCCATACTTGTGGCCGCCGGTCAGGAAGAGATTGCGTTCGCGGCCACGGTCGCTGTCGGTCAACTGCGCGGTCAGTGACTTCACAAAAAACAGCTGCTCGCGGAAGGGCACGTATTCGCCAAACGGCACCAGATGGATTTTGTCATAGCGGCCGACAAAGTTGCCCTCGGGCGAAACGAAGCTGGCCGAGTTATAGACACGGTAGCCGCGCGGCAGGTCCGGCGCAGCATCCACGCCGACATCGCCGATGACCAGCGCTGCATTTGCATCGGTGGCCAGAGCGGAAAGCCAGTGGCGGAAATTCGTGTCACTCGAAAAGAACGGCGCGGGCGACTCCGGCCAGACAATCAACGCCGGCGGTACGAGAGTGGCGGGAGCGGGTTGTGTCTGCGGCAGGCCGGGGATGCCGTGCAACACCGTGCTGGCCGGCGACTCGCTGAGTTGCGTGAACAGACCCATCATCTGGTCGAGCGTCATGGCCGGACGCGCAGCTCCAACTTCCAGGTTTTCCTGCAGCAGCACGGCGCTGGCTGAGGCGTCGTCTGGCAGTGCAGCAAGATGGTAGGCCGGCCACGGCTGCACGGCCACGGCTATGGCTACGCCCGCCAAGGCCATACCCAGCCGCGTCTTCCAATCCCCTTTCGCAAAAATCTGCGCCAGCAAACTATTGACCAGCACGATGAGGAACGACACGCCATAGACGCCGGTCCACGGCGGCAGATGCATCAGTAGCGGATTGTCGACCTGGCTCGCGCCCAATTGGTCCCACGGCACGCCAAGAATGTGCGCCCGGAAGACTTCCACGGCCACCCAGAGGAACGCCGCAGCCAGCGGCATCACCCAGACGCTGCGGCGGCAGAGTCTGTCGATCAGCATTAGCAGCACTAGAAAGGCGGCGCAGTTGAAGCCCAGAATTCCCGCCAGCAGGATTTGAATCCCCGCACCGGCCAGCGGCGATGCCCCGCCATAGAGACTGAAAGTTGTGTAGACCCAGTAGCAGTGGATGGCCCACCAGAGGGTTCCGTTCACCCATCCCAGCAGGGCGAACTGCCGCCAGTTCAAGGGTTTGCCGTCGGATGCCGTCAGGTTCAGGCACGCGAGCAGCGGCACCAGACAGATCCATGCAAAGGGGGTGCGCCAAAGCGGCAACGGCCCGGCAAAGGGGAACGGCAGCAATTGCAGCAGGGCCGATGAAATCCCCAGCAGCCATACTTTTCCCGGAATACCGCGCATGGCGGCGAGTCTATCACCGCGTTGGCATCGCCGCTCATGAAATGTCGTAAGGAATTTATCAACATCTCATGTACACTTGGTGCTGTTTGTAAGGAATTCCCGCTGCAGGATCAATCAGGCGGGTTGAGGAAAGCCCAAGGGCACGTATGACAGCATTAATTCTTCTGGCCGCTAAAATTCTTACCATCCTGTTTATGATCGGCATTGTCGGCTCATCCCTGGTGGTCATCATCAGCTTTATTGAGGATTTGAAGGAACTTTTCGGCGACTAGGCCTCTGCCGGTCGCGCCGATGCGCGTCCCGGTACGATGCAACCCGTTGCAGCATTGGACGGGCGTCACAGCCATCACCCACCGGGTGTAGTCGCTCAACAACCATGCCATTCAGCACGAAACTGTAATCAGACTCCGTACTCAGAAGATAACGATCGCTACATGAATTCGAAGCAAACCTACACCGCTCCGCAACTCCCCAACCGGGTACGCCTCGTCGTTGCATCCTCTGTGATGCTGACGTTCATTTCTTTCTGGCGTGCTGCAGCCATCGTGCTGTGCGACCTCGGTTCCTCTGCCTTTTACGCCGGTGGCATTGCAGAAGAAGCCATAGGCAAAGCAGCACCCTGGTTTGTGCTGGGAGTGATGTTCTTCTCCTTCGCAGTGCGCGCAGTATATGTGGAAAGCTGCACCATGTTCACCCGTGGCGGCGTCTACCGCGTGGTGAAGGAGGCGCTGGGCGGCACTGTTGCCAAGCTGACCGTCTCCGCGTTGATGTTTGACTACATCCTCACCGGCCCCATCTCCGGCGTGTCTGCCGGGCAATACATCACGGGGCTCATCAATCTCTCTACACAGATTCTGTTCGCGCACCACATGGTTCCCGCATGGGTGGCGCAGCCGCTGCCGCTCAACGGCACCTCGGCCTGTTTTGCCGCCGCCGTTACTCTTTACTACTGGTGGGAAAACATCAAGGGTATTGAGGAGTCGAGCGACAAGGCCCTGAAGGTGATGCAGGTAACCACGGTGATGGTGGTCATCCTGCTGACGTGGGGCATCATCTCGGTGATTGTGAAGCATGCCTCGCTGCCTCCCTTCCCGATACCCAGCAACCTGCGGTTTGAGCCCAGTCACGGTCCGATGGACCCCGGCTCGCTCGGCTTCCTGGAACATACTCCGCTGGCTGTGGGCTTCGGCCTCTTCGGCATCCTGATGGCCTTTGGCCACTCCATTCTGGCAATGAGCGGCGAAGAGTCGCTGGCGCAGGTAAACCGCGAAATTGAGCATCCCAAGCTGAAGAACCTGAAGCGCGCGGCCATTGTCATCGCGCTCTACAGCTTCATCTTCACCGGCGTTGGAACCATGCTGGGTGCCATGCTGCTGAACAACGACAAAGTGCCGCTCAGCGAATACCACGACAACCTGCTGAGTGCGATGACCATGCACATGGTCGGTCCGTTCCCGTGGAAATTCGCCTTCAGCTTCTTTGTGGTTATCGTCGGATTCCTTATCCTTGCCGGTGCCGTGAATACGGCCATCGTCGGCTCTACGGGCGTGCTGATGCGCGTGGCCGAAGACGGCGTGCTGATGGACTGGTTCCGCAAGCCGCAGCGCAAGTACGGCACCCCGTCGCGCATCATCAACCTGGTTTGCGGTCTGCAGATGCTGACCATCGTGCTCTCCGGCGGAGATGTCTTCGTGTTGGGCGAAGCCTATGCCTTCGGTGTCATCTGGAGCTTTACCTTCAAGGCGCTGGCCATGCTGGTATTGCGCTGGAAGTACAAGGGCGCGCGCGAATGGAAGGTGCCGGTCAACATTCGCATCGGCAAAGTTGAACTGCCTATCGGCTTGTTCTCAGTCTTCCTGGTTCTGGCTACCACAGCCATCGTGAACCTGTTCACCAAATCCGTGGCAACGGTCAGCGGCATTATTTTCTCGCTGGCCTTCTTCATCATCTTCAGCATCTCTGAATATCAGAACAAGAAGCGCATGCACATGAAGGCCGGCGACCAGATGAAGGAACATTTTCAACTGGAGCACTCCGACACGGTCGGACGGAAAGTGCTGGCCATTAATCCGGGATGCGTGGTCGTCACCATGCGCGACTTCAACAATCCCTTCGCGCTGAAGTGGACGCTGGCCCGAACCAACACTGCCGAGCAGGAAATTGTGGTTCTGGCGGCACGCATGATGGGCGTTGGCGGACCGGAATATGTGGATGCTTCTGAACAACTCTTCAGCGAACACGAGCAGATGCTCTTCACCAAGGCCGTGTCTGTTGCAGAAAGTTTCGGCAAGAAGATTTCCCTGCTGGTGGTTCCTGCCGGCGACATCTTCGCCGCGCTGGTGCAGACTGCAAATTCTCTGGAAGCAGCCGCGGTTGTTGCCGGACTCTCCACCAAAATCACCGCGCAGGACCAGGCCTACCGCATGGGTCAGGCATGGGAACAACTACCGGAGCCGAAGCGTCAGTTCACCTTCTACATCGTCTCTCCCGATGGCAGCGAGCAGAGCTTCCACATCGGCCCGCATGATATCGCCATTCCGCAGGAAGACGTGGAGTTAGTGCATCGGCTGTGGCTGAATTTCCGTCGCGATGAGACGCTGAAGGACCTGCATCATAGCGACGTGGTCAGCTTTGCCCTCACACGCCTTGCCACCGACTACGTTCATGACAAGGCCGGTACAACAATCGGCCTGCGCGAAAACCTGGATGCAACAGCGCAACCGATTGCACCGGGTGACCGGCGATATGAACGGCTGGAGCCGCTGGGACCGGGACTTTCCATCCGCGCCCCCAAACCGGACGACCAGAAATAAATCTTGCAGGCAAGCAAAAGGCGCAGACTAATTGTCTGCGCCTTTTTATTTCCGGAAAAACTTACTTGTAGATGATGACTTCGCGGATATTGTCGCGCGCCAGCAGGAATTTATAGCTGGAGAATTTGAAGAGCAACCGTTCAATGCTGCGGTTGTTGTAGATGCGGCGGATGGGATATTCCGGCCCCGGCTGCATCTCAACTTCTTCATGATCGGTCAGGTTGAAGCGGCAATACTCTGACTCCGGCCCCTGCGCGCTGGTGTGGAAGAAGGCGAGAATCAATCCGCCCGGATCCAGCACATCAAACACGCTTTCAATCACCGGGCCCACCAACGACTCGGGAAGAAAATCCACTGCATCCCACAGCAGGATGGCATCAAAGCGGCGGCCGGCAAAGTTCAGGTTCTCGCGCGCGAAACCTTCCACATCAAACGTGGGCGCTTCGCCGTCTTTGCCTGGAATCTGCCACTCCGGCTTGGCGGCTTCCACCAGCAGGTCCGCAATATAAATACTGTGGCCCAGACTGGTGAGGTAGTTGATATTGCTGGGCGAGGTCACGCCGATATCGAGCACACGCAAACCGTCCAGCTCACGAAAATGCTTGAGCATGTGCTTCCATCCGCTGGAATAGCGGGGAACACGGTTTGTGACCGTAAAATTCCGAATTGGTGATGGCCGCTCCATTGTAGAAGCACCACCGAAGAAGGCGCGTAACACGATGTTCGATCCACCTGAAATAAAGTTTTACAAACCTGTCGCCAGGGAAAAATTAACCGTTTGAAGCAACTGCAATGGCCACGTCTGATAATTCGTGCTGTGGCTCCTTGCGTTCTGTTGTCTCTGAATATACCGCATGTAGTGAAGAATCAACAGGTCTGGCCGCCGGGCGCACCGGCTGGGTGAGTTCCACCTTGCCCACCACCACGGCTCCCTCTTCCACCAGTTAGGTGCACGGAATAGAGGTCGCCGATGACGTTGGAGCTATGCCGCAACTCCACCCGCCCGGTGGCATGAATGTCTCCCTTGATTTCGCCCAGCACAACAACATCACGCGATTGGATGTTCGCCTGTATGCGCGCATTGGGGCCGATGGTCAACCGGCTGTCTTCCAGCAGGATGGTGCCTTCAAATTTTCCATCGAGAAAGAGGTCTTCGGTTCCGGAGATCTCGCCATGTAGCACGACTTCTTTACCAATGTAACTATTGACGCCTTCGCCAGCCCTCATAGAGCAACTCCTGGAAGTGTTACGAAAATTACGACAGGACTATAGAAAATAAGTCGGTACGGGGAAATATATCCAACAGCGGGGCAGGTTGCAATCTCCAAAACCTTAAATTCATTACTTTCGTCTATAAATTAAATCAGGGGCAGCTCAGCTTCCCCCACTTTTCAGCCGATAGACCCTGGCTGCGATATTCGAGGGCGGTCCCCTGAAACCTACATTTGTCGAGTTTTTGTCTGAAGCTGGCCGCATATGCCTGAGTGCTCTGGCCGCTCTGGTTCTCTGTGCCCCGCTGTACGCCGCTGGTGGCACCGCCAAGCCCGCCGTGCAGAATGACCAAATGCACGCGGCGCAGAAATCTGCTCTGGACTGGGTGAAGGCGGCTGTGCAGTATCAGCTGGATCTGGTGAATAACAGCGACGGGCAGTATATGCGCTATCTGCAGCAGCGGGTGGATGCGCGCGGCAACCAGCAACGAGACATCGTGGAGACACGCGAAGGCTTTGTCTCCCGCATCACGCAGCAGAACGGCAAACCGCTTACTGCGGAGCAGAACGCCTCCGAGGTCGAGCATCTGCAGAACCTGATGAGCAGCCCTGACGAACTGGGCAAACACCATAAACGCGAACAGAACGACCTGGCCTACACCCGCAAGATGATCCAGCAACTGACTACGGCGATGATCTGGACACTGGTTCCGGAGCAGACCAACGCCCAGACCGTGGTGATTGATTACAAGGCCGACCCCAATTACCACCCGCCCTCGTTGGATTGCGCGGTATTGAAGTCGCTCTCCGGCCGGCTGTGGATTGACACGCAAAGCGGACGCATGACCCGCATTGAAGCCCACCTCGACCGCGATTCCGACTACGGCTGGGGGCTGCTGGTGCATCTGAACA
>Ga0164296_1005156_pt1 | contig 11571 bp, 9 predicted proteins | sample GEODES057metaG_FD_113533 | JGI IMG/M metagenome (GOLD analysis project Ga0164296, IMG submission 113533) | Dystrophic lake water microbial communities from Trout Bog Lake, Wisconsin, USA - GEODES057 metaG | ecosystem: Environmental > Aquatic > Freshwater > Lake | place: USA: Trout Bog Lake...
AGTGTCTTACAAGCCACCAAACACAAAGCCAGAGGCTATCGAGATCCAAGGAATCTCATCACCATGAGCTACCTACTTCACGGAAAACTAAATGCAATTACCCACTATAAATAGCGAGGAACCCAAAAATCTCAGATTAAATATTCCTCAAGACTTTGTAGCTCGGATGACCGAAATTGAACTGAGTCTAAAGCAAGGCGCCTTGGCTGCAACATTGGTTGCCTGTATCCCGGTGTTATCGAGGGCCCAATGCTCCATCAATTTCCAAGCATCTAATCAAAAGTTCCTCTCTTAGTCTGACCATATCGCGCATGAGCACCCCGTGAGGCTTCATAATCGAGGGAATCTGTGACACTTTTCACCATCAGCGACATTGAGCGCAGTTTCACTCCAACCATTCTTGCCCGCGGAAGAGACTACGTTCGACGCAATATGGTGACCCGAGCTTGGGTCAACGGTTCAGGACTGATACACGGCGTTGTCCGCGGTCCTGAGTCGGCTTCTTTTAACGTCGAGATAGACGTTCAAGACCGCGGACTTCGATCCAGTCTGAAATCCACCTGTACTTGCCCTTCAGGGGGGAAATGCGTTCACGCGGCAGCAATCGCGTTGCATGCCCTCGATCATAAGTTGTCTGTCGTTCAACCGGAGACGCTTGAGATTCAGGCTACGCCAGAAGCAAAAGAGGAAAAGCCTGTTTCCAGCATTCCCGTGCCTCATGAAGTATCCGAGTGGCTTGATCGGCTTTCCAGTTCTCAGAACCCTTCCGATGAGTTCGACCCGGAATCCAAAGCCAGACTCTTCTATGTTCTTGGCACGAAGGCGATGCCCAATGGCATCGAAGTACCGACTGTCGTGCTGGTGAGTCGATCAATTTTGAAGAAAGGCGAGTTCGGTAGCCCAATCGAAATCAAGGCTGCGAATGCGACCGCAGGAAACCTGCCCAAGTACCTCAACTCCACCGACCGCAATGTAGTCACAGATATTGATCGCAATGCGGTGAAACTGGATTGGAACCGAGCCGAATATCGTTTGGACGGTGCCCACGGGGCTCGTCTGATCGAAGAAATTGTTAAATCGGGGAGAGCTGTTTGGCAAGGAAAAGCTGAGTCTGGTTGCCTCAAGCTGGGCCAAGCCAAGCTGGGCAAATTGGGATGGAACGAGATTGGTGGAACAGGCATGATGCAACCGACCATTCGCTTGGAAAGTGAAGCGATTGTTCTTAGCGTCTCACCCCCTTTCTATATTGAGAAGGAGAGCCTTGTTTGTGGTCCGATTCAAACTGGACTTCCCGATCAGACCGCAGGTGCTTTTCTCCGAGTTGGTCCGATCAAACCAGAGTTGATCCCTACCGTGCGTCAGAAGTTGTCTGAGCTATCGTTGGGTGAAGATGCCTTGCCCACTCCGCGACTGCAATCCATTATCAAATCTCCGGAACCGGTGCCGTGCCTTCTGGTTGAGTTCGATGTATGTGAGCGTAGTAGCTATCATTGGGGTGATTTACCGATCACCGCTCCCGTTGCTTTTGCGACTTTGACGTTTGAATACGACGGACATCTTGCTCCTGCTGATGGTTCCGATCTCAGGTTTGAGACCCCGAATGAAGTTGTCTTGATTCAGCGTAACCCCATTCTTGAGACGGCGGCGAAGACCAGGCTTGAGCAAAACGGTTGGGTGGATCCCAATTACAGTGGTTGGAATGTCCCCAAAGGGCGATCAAAAACACTTTGCGTTGTCCCTCCCGATGAATACCGTCTTCAATATCCCATTGAACGGATCAACCAATTCCAAGTTGGGTTGTTTGAAGAGCTAAAAGAACAAGGTTGGAAGATTGAGGTCAATAACCGATTCCGAATCGTTGACGAGGATGATATTGAATGGGACTTGGGGTTTGAAAGCGGATCGGGAATCGATTGGTTCGAGGTTCAAGTCGGCATAAAGGTTGAGGGTAAACCTTTCGACCTGAAAGCGATCCTCCGAAAGATGTTCACCGAGCAGCATGGGGGGCAGAGCCGACAAGCTCGAAACCGTGTGCTGGAAGGATCGGATGACCTCTTCGTGTTTGATGAGTCTGGCCGTGCAATCAAGTTATCGCGAAACCGATTGAATGCGATCTTGAGACCGTTGGTGGAACTATTTGGTGGAGCTCAAGACTGGCCGACCGATCTGAGAATGCCTAAATCGATGCTTTCGGAAGCAGCCATTTTAGAAGAGACCTTGGATGAGGTGGATCTTTCTTGGCGCACAACGGAAGAACTGCGTGGACTCTCTTCCAAGCTGGAGGCGTTCGACCATTTATCACCCATGCAAGAGCCCAAGGGGTTCATAGGAGAGCTCCGCGGTTACCAGCGTGAGGGATTGGCCTGGCTGGATTTCTTGCGTGAATTTGGTTTTGGTGGCATCTTGGCAGATGACATGGGATTGGGCAAAACTGTCCAGCTTTTGGCATTCTTGCAAGCTGAAAAGACCGCTGGTCGTATGATCAAGCCATGTTTGATCGTGGCCCCAACCAGTACGCTCCCCAACTGGCGGCGAGAGTGTGCCCGGTTTACTCCGGAAATGAAAGTCGTCACTCTGCAGGGAACTGGGCGACATGGACGTTTTGCTGAGTTGGGTGATTGCGATATTGCCCTCACTACCTACCCACTGTTGGCGAGAGACAAGGAACATCTCAAAACGTCCACCTACCACGCGATCGTCCTGGACGAGGCTCAGAACGTCAAGAATCCGATTACGATTGCGGCAAGAGCAGCTCGAGAGTTAGAAGCCAACCACAGGATTTGCATGAGCGGTACTCCCGTCGAGAATCACTTGGGTGAGCTTTGGTCGCTATTCCACTTCCTGATGCCCGGTTTCCTTGGGCCAGATGCTGAATTCAAGCGTCGATTCCGTGCTCCGATTGAGAAGAACGGAGACACCGAGGCTCGTGATCGGCTGGCAAGACGTATCCGACCGTTTATGTTGCGTCGAACCAAGGACAAGGTTGTCAAGGAACTTCCAGCCAAAACCGAAATCGTGGAAACGATCGAGTTTGAAGAAGGACAGCGTGACTTTTACGAATCCATCCGACTGGCCATGGACGATCAGGTTCGTCGCTTGATCGCTGCCCAAGGTTTTGATCGAAGTCGGATGCAAATTCTGGATGCACTGTTGAAGTTGAGACAAGCCTGCTGTGATCCAAGATTGGTCAAGTTGCCAAGCGCCGAGTCTGTCCATGAATCAGCCAAGTTGGATCGCTTGATCGACATGTTGACTGTTCTCATTGAAGATGGGCGAAAGGTTTTGCTTTTCTCACAGTTCACGTCGATGCTCAACCTGATCGAAGAGAGACTCCGTCAAGCCAAGATTGAATGGGTCCGGATTAGTGGTGACGTTGTAGATCGTGATACTCCGGTTCAGCGGTTCCAGTCCGGTGAAGTTCCTCTCTTCCTAATCAGCTTGAAGGCGGGTGGTACGGGCTTGAACTTGACTGCTGCGGATACCGTAATCCTTTATGATCCGTGGTGGAACCCAGCGGTTGAGAATCAGGCAATCGACCGTGCTCACCGAATTGGACAGGACAAGGCGGTTATGGTCTATCGCTTGGTTGCTGCCGGAACCATCGAAGAGAAGATGCTTCAGCTCCAAGCCAGAAAGGGTGAGCTCGCCAAGAGCATCCTCACCGATGATGGAGATGTCGTCAAGTCACTCACTGCCGAAGATCTGCAGTGGATTCTGTCGAAAGACTGATCCTCCGATCTATTGCTTTTGATAGACGCGGACGTAGTCGATCTCGTATCGACTTGGGAACCGTGTCTTCGAAGGATCTCCACCGGTCGAGCCGATTGCAAGGTTGAGGAGTAAGAATTGTGGCTGGTGGAACGGGTTCGATCCATCTGGGTTAAGAGTCTTACTCAGGTCCGTTTCGTTCAGCAGTTGATCATCCAGATAGATTCGGATGAACACTTCGTCCCAATCCATGCGCCACACATGGAACTTCTCACTCCAATGAGGATCCTTGGCTAAAAACTTGGGGAATGGTGTTTTCACTGTATTCCATGTGCCGTTTCCCCAAGCCGTGTTAGCCAAGATCGTGTTTTGATAGTATTCCAACTGGTCCACCTCTCCGTTCTTGGGCCATTGACCTTTCACACCGAGTGACCAAATGGCTGGCCACAAGCCATGCTGAGCATCGATCTTGGCTCTAACTTCCAAACGCCCATATTGGAACGAGTATTTGCCGCGCGTTTCGACACATGCTGAGGTGTAATGTCCGACCTGTCGCTTACGGCGCCAGTCGTTACTAGTTGGTTCGTAGCCCGGGTTGACGACGTACTCACGTCGACCTTCGATGATCAAGTGACCGTTTTCGACCCAGGCGTTTTGGGGCTGGTACCACTGCAGCTCTTGGTTCCGTACAAACCCATGCTCGAAGACCCACTTGCTTGGATCAGGTTGGCCAGGGCGATCGAATTCGTCATGCCAAACCAATCTCCATTCGGGACTGTGGGTAAGGAGTGGCGCCATCAAAAAAGCAACCAGGGCGGGGAGCATAGGGTGAATATACCAATTCACCCCAATCTCATTCTTTAGAGGTTTCGTTCTACCCGAGAGATGATCTCGGATTTGGGCATCAGACCAATCGCCACGTCAACGACCTCACCGTTCTTGAGGAACGTGACGTTTGGGATTCCCTGAACACCAAATCGGATTGCCAGTTCGGGAGACTGATCCATGTCCACCTTCACGAAAGCTGCCTTGCCTTCAAATTGCTCCGCAGTTGCTTCCAACTCAGGGAGCAGCCGTTTACAAGGGCCGCACCAAGCGGCAGAGAAGTCAACCACGACAAGGCCTGATTGAGAGGTTGCGATCTGGTCAAAGTTCGATTCGGTGAGTTCTTGAAGTTTGCTCATAGTTTTCCTTTTTGGAAAGAGTGTCCTCTAATTCTACGCTGATAGTCAAGCAGTTGTTTGACTATTTGATAAAGTAAACTAAGTTATGGCTGAATTGAGTCTAGAAGAGCGAGCCCGAATTTTTGGTGCTTTGTCGGACCCGACCCGACTCAAACTGGTGGAGATCTTGGCCTCCGAGAAAGAGCTTTGTGGGACTCAAATTGCCCACCGAGCCGGAATCAGCATGGCCCTACTTAGCCATCACTGGCGTGTTCTTTCGGAAGCAGGCGTCGTCTCACGAGAACGTCGGGGACAACGCCAGTACTGTTGGGTGGATCGAGAAGTGCTTGAAGGGGCGCTGGAATTCGTCTGGCCCCGAAGCCGTATTCAGTCCAAACTTACTTCTTAACTAGTGCGCATCCACCGCGGCGACTTGTGGCTTGGGCCTTCGCAAAACGAGAATCGCTGGAGTAGTTAGCGCGAAAATGGCCAAGATCATGATGAATGAGTCGTTGTAACTCATTGTTGCTGCTTGCCGCCCGATTGTTTGAGCTAGCAATCCCAGCGCCATCTGCTTCGCTTCCGCTGCACTATGCCCGGCGGATTGGAAGTGAGCAGCCATTGCATTCAGACGATCGGTAAACAGATGATTGCTCGGATTGGTATACGTGACCAAATTTGCGTAGTGAGTGCGGCTACGGTTGGTCAGATAGGTTCCGAGCAATGCAATGCCAAATGATCCACCCAATTGACGGGCGAGGTTGATAAGTCCCGATGCCTGTTGTGCTTCATGGCGCTGGATACTTCCGTAGGCGACTTGATTGATCGGGGTAAACAAGAAGCCGAGTCCCAATCCTCTCACGAGAAGAGCCAAACGGGTGTCATCCTCCCCACTAAGAATGGTGAGGTGACCCAGTTGCCACATCGAGGCCATGAACACGGTTATGCCGATAATAATCAGCACCCGGGGATCGACCAACGCTTTCTTGCCGTTGAGCAATCTTCCACAGATGAGAGCACTGGCCGCAGTCGCCAACCCACCGGGTAAAAGCACCAATCCAGTTTTGGTCGGAGTGAGCCCCAAGATTGTTTGAGCAAAGAGAGGGAAGAGATAAATGCCCCCGTAAAGACCGAAGCCCAATGCGACAAACAAAAAGATGGCTGAGGACAGAGCCTTGTTCTTCAGGATTCGGAAGTTCACAACCGGGTGTTGATTGCGGGGTGACGTCTCCCACCAGAGCATTAGACCGATCGCAACAACAGAAATGATTGTGAGCCGGACGATCAAAGCATCTTGGAACCAGTCATTCTGCTGCCCCTCTTCTAACACGTATTGCAAGCATCCCAATCCCACCGCTAGCAATCCAATTCCGTACCAATCGATACTCCCTTCCTTCGAGGCTGCGACAGAATCGGTCAAGAATGTGGTGACCAAGAAAAACGAAGCTACACCGATCGGCAAGTTGATGAAGAAGCACCAATTCCATGTGTAGTTGTCGGTAATCCAACCACCGAGGGTTGGCCCCAAAGTGGGAGCCACGATAATTCCCATCAAGAAGATGGCTTGGACGATTCCTTGTTGTTCGGCGGGGAAAATTTGGCGAAGTGTTGCTTGCGCGGTTGAGAGAAGTGCTGCCCCTCCTGCTCCCTGGATGATGCGCCAGAAGACAAGTTCCAGAAGACTATGGGACGTGCCGCAGAAAAATGAAGCGGCGATGAAAAGCAAAATCGAGAAGCCAAGGTAGTTCTTGCGTCCGAATCGGCTGGCAAGAAATGCCGTCATGGGAAGGACCACGACATTGGACAAGATGTAACCCGTCGATACCCATCCGATCTCTTGATTCGTGGCACCAAGATTGCCAGCCATCTGAGGCAAAGCCACGTTAACGATGGTGGTGTCTAGCACCTCCATGATCGCCGCGGTGATTAGTCCGAGAAGAATCCACCAGCGGTATTGACTAACTTCACTGGTCATAGCCGATACAGGCGATGGGGCTGATTTGAATTGTGCTGCGGTGCTGGTGCCTGCTCGTGCCAATACGTACTCCGGTGATTTCTACGGGATATTTTGGCTTGAAGTCAGCCTCGCTAAGGGATTCAAACGCCGTGGATAAGGCAAGTATCAGATTTCTCAGTAAAAAACTGGTTCAAGCTTGAAGGATCGACTTCTGGAATGACTCGAGTTCCAAGTAAAATCCGCCCATGTTGGTGGGTAGAGTCAGCCTCGCCGTCCTCAGCGCCTTTCTTGGTGCTCATTCTCTTGCGCTTAAGCCGATCCAAGGAGGAACGAACCTAACTTCTTACGTTCCCACCGCTGATGAGCTTAAGCAATCGTACGAGAGAGCCGATCGCCTCACAGAGATGGTACGAGGCAAGTCATTCAAATTGAAGGTCGTACCGCATTGGTTCGACAAGGAACATCACTTCTGGTATCGCAATGACCTCAAGGAAGGAGTGAAAGAGTTTGTCGTTGTCGAAACAGAAAAGGGGCATAAGGCACCTGCCTTCAACCATGCAAAACTAGCTGAGTCGCTTTCGCAAGCCGCAAGCAAGACTTATTTGCCTACCAAGCTGCCATTCAACGACATTGAGTACAGCGATGACCTGAAGACTCTATCGTTTGCCATCGATTCAGCCAAATGGAAGTGCGACCTCCGCACCTATGCCTGTAGCCAAATAGGAACAATCACCAAAGATCAACCACCGGTAGCCGAAGTCCAGAACGCGGTAGCCAACCTGAACCCAGAAGATCGGGAGGCGAGTTTCTACGATCCAGTGGTGGGCTCCCAACGGCGAAGGCGTCAGGTCCAGAATTTCAATTCTCCGGATGGTCTTTGGGTCGTCACCTTGGATAACGGAAACCTCCACATCCAAACGAAGGATGGCAAGGATGTGATGACCAGTAAGTTGGGCACCACAGAAGATCCATTCGTGGGTGCTCGATGGTCACCTGATTCCAAGACTATGGTTGGAGCCCGAATGGTTGCGGGAGATCACAAAGAGGTCTATCTGATTGAGTCTTCACCGAAAGAGGGTGGTCGAGCAAAACTACATTCTCGAGTTTATGACCTACCAGGCGACAAGCTGGACACCTTTGATATGGTGCTTTTTGATCCGGTCAAGATGACTGAGACAAAAGTTGACATGGAGCCGATTGACACCGGTGACTATCCTGATCTGCATTGGAAGAGCGATACGCAGTACTTCACCTATGAGAAAACGGATCGAGGACACGGTCGCTTTCGAGTCATCGAAGTCGACACACAGACAGGTTCGACTCGCCCGATCATTGACGACGTCGCCAAGACGTTCATCGACATCACTAGCCAATATGTGTCCTATCTCAAAGACACCGATGAGATTGTGTGGCGATCTGAAAAGGATGGTTGGGGCCATCTTTATTTGACCGACGGTAAGACCGGGCAGGTTGAAAACCAGATCACAAAAGGAAACTGGGTCGTTCGCGGCGTTGACAAGATTGACGAAAAGGCACGAACGATTTGGTTTCACGCTAGCGGCAAGAATGAGGGGCAAGACCCTTATTTGATGCACTACTATCGAATCAATTTCAACGGAACTGGATTGGTCGCCCTTACCGAAGGGAACGGCAATCACACCGTACAGTATTCGCCGACCAACCAATTCCTGATCGACACTTATTCCCGCGTGGATATGGAGCCGGTGCATGAATTGCGACGCGTATCCGACGGAAAATTGATTACTCGATTTGAGAAAGCTGATATCTCGGAGCTGAAGGCTACTGGATGGAATGCCCCTGAGGTGTTTGTCGCAAAGGCCCGAGATGGTCAGACTGACTGTTGGGGCATTGTTTGCCGGCCCATGCACTTGGATCCTACGAAAAAGTATCCGATTATTGAGAACATTTATGCGGGTCCCCAAGACTCGTTTGTTCCGAAGAGCTTCATGCCAACTAGCCGAATGCAGGCTCTTGCTGAGCTTGGTTTCATTGTCATTCAGGTAGACGGTATGGGCACTCGAAACCGGTCCAAGGCTTTCCATGACGTTTGTTGGAAGAACTTGGCCGACGCCGGATTACCCGATCGCATCCTGTGGATGAAGTCGCTTGGCCTGCGCTATCCCTACATTGATCTGGATAAGGTCGGCGTCTATGGGACATCGGCCGGTGGTCAGAATTCGACCGGAGCGGTCTTGTTCCACCCTGAGTTTTACAAAGTTGCGGTTTCCAGTTGTGGCTGTCACGACAATCGAATGGACAAGGTCTGGTGGAATGAGCAGTGGATGGGCTATCCAGTCGGTCCGCACTATGCCGAGCAGTCGAATATCACGAACGCAGCCAAACTTAAGGGGAACTTACTCTTGATGGTCGGTGAGATGGATACCAACGTTCCACCAGAGTCCACTTTGCGGTTGGTCGATGCTTTGCTCAAGGCGAAGAAAGACTTCGACTTCTTGATGCTGCCTGGCTTCGATCACACCGATGGCGGTCCGATGGGTGAGCGCAAACGAAGGGATTTCTTTGTCCACCACCTGCTTGGGGTCGAACCTCCTGAGCGCAATTCAGGGAACTAGGTGTGATGAGCCTTCCTTCATAGGGCTTCCTATGAAGGAAGGCTCAGAGTTTTCGGGCGTGAGTGAAGGGTGCCAATTTCCTTTACAACCTACCCCTGTAGCCCAATAGCAAAGCTATTGGCTTAGGGACTTGGCGTGCTTGGTACTAACAAAACCAACAGCTGCGCTTCCCGACGTAAAGTCGGGACATGGCCGGACTACATTCCCGCATTTGTGGGGTGAGCGAAGGCTGCCAATTTATTTTGCAACCTACCCCTGTAGCCCAATAGCAAGGCTATTGGCTTAGCGACTTGGCGTGCTTGGTACTAACAAAACCAACAGCTGCGCTGTCGGACTACAAATGGTGTTTGTAAATGCGATGCCAACCTCAAACTACAATCCAAAGTGATGGCACATCGTGTGCCTGGAAATTCGCCTTCAAAGCTCGTTTTTTGAATCCCAAACCAGCGTCTATGACCTTGCGGACGCGCTCTCAGCAATAGATGTAAATGCTGCCTTCCATCGCTTCGGGCAAGACAGCTTTGTATGGTGGCCTACCCGGCCCGGGCATTCCCTTCTCCTGCCTCGAAGTTCTGTCATACGTTCACGGCCAGTCTCCTCGGTCAATACTCACTTCGTTCGAACACAGTGTGACCTCGGGAAAAGACTGTCCAAGTTCACTACAGAACTTATGGCAGGAAAATGGGAATGGGGAGTTACTTCAGAACCAATCCAATCCTCGCCGAAGGCGAGGATTGGATTCCGGCTTCTTTCCCTGTCAATGTCGAAGACTTGATGGGGAAAGACGGGAGATAGAGGTTCCGGAGACCTCCTTCTGGACTCAGTTTGTAGTTGTTCCACGACTCAAAAATTCCGACCAAATATCGTGGTGTTAGTGAGCCATAGCCTTGGCCAAGGCTATGGATGTAGTGCCTATTTCCTTTGCAACCTACCCCTGTAGCCCAATAGCAAAGCTATTGGCTTAGCGACTTGGCGTGTTTGGTACTAACAAAACCAACAGCTGCGCTGTCGGACTACAAAGGGTGTTTGTAAATGCGATGCCAATCTCAAAAAGCAGAGCTTGTCGTGTGTAGGTTCTGTGCTACATGGGATCCTAATCATTAAGCCGCCCGTAGCCTAAGGTTGGTTTGTATTCCATTTTTGCTCGAAGTCGTTACTAACCCGTAAATCCGGTGCCAAGTCGTTCTTGCAACATGATAAGATGTACGGCGAGGATGTAAGAGGGCATGAGCAACGAGATAGAAGTCCATCAGGATGCAAGGTTGCGAGCGACCATCGAATTCATCATATACACTGCTTTCTGCCTCATTCCACTTGATCTGCAATTGCTCTATTTCAGCCGCATGCATGTTGTTTCCCGAGATCTAAGTGTGATTTTCATGGTTTGTGGAATTAGCCTTGTTTTCAAGGGCATACCAAAAGTGTTAGCTTTGGAAAGGAAAGCGAAAATTTGTATTGGGTTAGCGATCCTGAGTCTTTTCGTGGGCTCGTTGCCGTTCTTCTGGAATGGTCATTTGTTGAATCCGCTTACCTTCCTGGCAAACTTGGCTTTGATCGTTAGGGCCGTACTAATCCTTTACCAGCCAGAATCGAGATCACCTCAACAGATGTCGTAAACCGATCGAAAATCGGGCTCCGTGCCATTTGCCAACAAAACGTCCCCACAAACCAGGGGACGACTACGTCCTGGTAGAACAATATCTGTCAGGACGTTTTGGTTGTATCAGGATCGCAAACCCTAGACAGATCGTAGCCGCGGGCTGGTTTGTGCCCGCGTTTTGAGTACAACGGGCACGGGATTTGGCTACACCACCACATAGGAGCCCTATTCCTCCGGGATTTGGAGGGTCTTCTCGTCTGAATCGTAATCGAACAGTCCAGCGTAGCGTCCCCAGTTCAACGCAGTTTCGAACTGGTTGCGGGCTTCTTCGTCGCTGTAATGCTCGTCAAGGATATCCAAGAAGAAATCCTCGTGGACCGGACGTCCGCGGGAGGCGCGAAGCACCTCGTGCATCGTTCGGACCATCGGAGCAAACTTGAGCGCCTGATCTCGGAAGATGTCGCGAGCATCGTCGACTTCCGCATCCGCAAAAGTACGACCAATTTCGGTGAGGGTGACATCACCCTCCCGAACATTGGCAAAGCCCAA
>Ga0164296_1005160_pt1 | contig 11560 bp, 9 predicted proteins | sample GEODES057metaG_FD_113533 | JGI IMG/M metagenome (GOLD analysis project Ga0164296, IMG submission 113533) | Dystrophic lake water microbial communities from Trout Bog Lake, Wisconsin, USA - GEODES057 metaG | ecosystem: Environmental > Aquatic > Freshwater > Lake | place: USA: Trout Bog Lake...
CAAAACCTATATGGCGCTAAGTGGGGGAAGCTTTTTGCCTTCCTGTTTATATGGCAAACACTGATACAGGCACCTTTGGTGATAGCAAGTGGTGCCATAGGGTTCAGTGATTATTTTTCCTTTTTAGTGCCGCTTACGGTTATTCAGAAAAAAATGGTGAGTGGCACTTTGATCATTTTTTTGGTGACCCTACTGTACCGAAACATTAAAAGTGTCGGTAAAATATCTGTTGTACTGTTCATAGTTACCGCCTCGGTAATATTATGGCTTATCGGGTCGGGTTTTATGGGGTTTCATTCTTCTCTGGCATTCGATATGAATCTTGGTGCGTTTGGGGGTAGTAATACTTTGCTATTTGCTGCGCTCGGGCCTGCTACGCTTAATACCGTGTATTCTTATCTTGGTTATTACAACGTTTGTCATCTGGGCGGAGAGATCAAAGAGCCTCAAAAAAATATTCCCCGGAGTATTTTGATCTCTATCACAGGAATAGCTATGCTTTATATGGGCATGCAGATCATGGTTTCGGGTGCGCTGCCCCGCGAGCAAATTGCTGCATCTACCCATGTGGTCAGCGACTATTTTGAGCATTTATATGCAAGCCATATGGTGGGTGTCGCGGCTACCTGCATGATCCTTTTTATTGCTTTGGCTGCATTGTTCTCAGGTATTTTGGGGTATTCAAGAATACCCTATGCAGCAGCGCTCAAAGGCGATTTTTTTAAAGTATTTGCAAGGGTGCATCCCAAACACCAGTTCCCGCATATTTCACTGTTGTTCATTGGTATTTTGGCATTTATTTTTAGCTTGTACTTCAAGTTGGTGGACGTGATCAAAACCATTCTTATGATGCGTATTTTGATTCAGTTCGTATCGCAATCCGTCGGGTTGATCATGTGGCATATCCGTAAACCCAAGGACGAGCGGCCTTTTAAAATGCCATTGTTCCCAATACCCGCCTTGGTGAGCATAGCTATCTGGCTGTATATTTACTTTACTACTGATTCAAAATTTATCTGGTATTCATTGATCGTTATCGGTTCAGGCCTTGTATTGTTCCTGATCCGGTATCTCTATCAAAAACAAAAAGAGCAGCCAGTCACAATCAATAAATGATTTTTTATGAAATATGCAATAGTTACCGGTGCGTCCCGCGGGATAGGAAAGGCAATAGCTGAAAAATTTTTATCGCAAGGTATTTCAGTGGCCATTTGTGCCCGCGATGCGGCAACCATTGCCGCGGTCTCAGCCGATATGCAGAACCGTTATCCATTGTTGAAAGTGGTGGGATTTGCAGTGGATCTCACTGATGAAAGATCCGTGTTGCAATTTGCCGCCGCAGTGCTCGATATTTTTCCGTCCATCGACATATTGGTGAATAATGCAGGGACGTACATGCCCGGTACGCTGGCTGACGAGCCTGATGGGCAGCTCAATAAAATGTTGGCGGTGAATCTCTTTAGCGCATATTGGCTCACCCGTAAAATATTGCCTGTGATGAAGACCGTTCGGTCGGGACATGTGTTTAATATTTCTTCAATTGCAGGATTGCATGCGTATCCGAATGGCGGCTCCTACAGTGTATCGAAATATGCCATGCAGGGATTTTCCGAGAACCTGCGGTTGGAATTGCAGTCAACAGGTATCAGGGTGACGACCATCTGTCCCGGGGCAGTTTACACATCCTCGTGGAACGGGAGTGGGGTAGCGCCGGAGCGCATCATGGAAGCAACAGATGTTGCAGACATTATCTGGAGTTGCTATGCACTTTCGCCACAGGCCAATATAGATAATATTGTCATGCGCCCTCAGCAAGGAGACCTTTAAAATTTGTAGCCTTTATTAGTGTGGGAAAAAGCGTCCGCGCCGTTCTTGTTGGATTGCTATTAACATATGATGCCGCAATTGTTAAAGACAACTTATAATGAAACTTTTTAACGCAGGTTTAACCACCCTTCCATGTGCATCCATGCGCAATGCGTTTAATTTTGCTTGTGGCAAAAATGGTACGGATATTCAATAACATGTGGCGTTATAACATAGTTTTTCTGTTCATAATCAGTACATGTTGGCATGCTTATGCACAGGATGTAGTATTCAGTGCATCGCCAAGTGCCAACCGGATCGGGATCAAGGATGTTGTACAAGTGACTTTCAGGATCAACCATGGAAATATTACTACTATGGGACCTACGGGTTGGGGTGATTTTGTAGCGGTACAAGGCCCTTTTCAGTCCTCACAGACCAGCATATCAAATGGTGCTGTATCACAGAGCATATCCCTGACCTATGTTTTGCAGCCCAAACATGAAGGCAAGATCACTATCCCCCCGGCTACTGCTACCGACCGGGAGGGGCATACCTATCAATCTAATCCAATTACAATAGAAGTGGTAGCGGGTTCTTTGGCTCCACAACAACAACGCCGTGGTAGAGATCCGTTTGGAGACGAGGACGATCCTTTTGCTGCAATCCAGAAAATGCAGCAGCAAATGCAACAACGCATGCAGCAAATGCAACAGATGCAGCAATCGCAGCAAGCACCACAGGCGCAGAACGGGCGGCAACAACCCGGTCAAAATGATCCGCCGGTGGATATGGATGCCATAAAAAAGGACGTTTTTATCAAAGTCACCGTTGATAAAAGTAAGGTGAAGTTGGGCGAACAAGTTACTGCCAGCTACAAGCTATATTCCAGAATACCCATGCAAATGGGCATTTCGAAATTGCCTTCATTGAATGGTTTTTGGACACAGGATTTTGAAATTCCGCATATGCCGAAACCTACCGAAGAAGTATATGATGGGAAGAAATATCAAGTTTTCCTGCTTAAAAAATCTGCATTATTTCCGCAACAGCCCGGTACGCTGGAACTGGACCCGGCCGAAGCAAAAGGCAATGTACGTATCGTGCAGCGAGTGAAAAGGCGGCTTTCTGATATGATGGATCCGTTTGGCAACGGTACTTTGATGATGAACGACCCATTCTTTAATAATGCTGTGTACAATACTATGGCTTACAGGGATGTGGAAGTGACGCTGGAAAGCACTCCGGTAAAGATCACAGTAACGGGTTTACCGGATAAAGACAAGCCTGCCGATTATGGAGGTGCCGTTGGTGATTTTACGATAGCCTCAAAATTAGATAAGACTGAACTGACAACTGATGATGCTGCTACATTGACCTTTAATATTACCGGGTCGGGCAATCTGAAGTTGTTTGAAGCACCCAAAGTTACACTGCCCAATGGCTTGGTCACCTTCGAACCGCAGATCACAGATACAATCACCGGCAGAAGCACCACTATTAGTGGTTCAAAGTTAGTTACCTATGTCATTACCCCCCAAACACCGGGCGACTATGAAATACCTGCTGCTTCATTTTCCTACTTTAACCCGGAGACAGGCAGTTATACAACGTTGCATACCACACCCATGAAATTGCATGTAACTGCCGGCAAACATTACAATCCATCGGTCACTAATACCAATACCGGCAAAACACTGGCAATAAAAGATATTCATGAAAACATAGACTCGCCTTCAAAACCCTTGACTTTTCAATCGTCGCCAATGCTTTTTTCACCCGGCTATTGGTCTGTGTATCTGGTTTTGATGCTCGCGTTGGTTGGCTGGATCGGGTACGGGAAATATGTGGAACATCAACTGAAGGATACCGTTTCGCTACGCAGTAAAAGAGCCAATAAAGTAGCGCTGCAACGTTTGGTAACTGCCAAAAAATTAATGCAGCAGAATAAACCTACGCAGTTTTTTGAAGAAGTATCAAAAGCAACTTGGCTATACCTGAGCGATAAACTGAATATACCACTGTCGGTACTTTCGAAAGACGCAGCCAATGAAGCGTTGTCGGGTAAGAAAGTTCCGGAATCGTTACAAAAAGATCTGGATACGGTAATGTGGGAATGTGAAACTGCATTGTATGCATCGGGTGGCTCTCAGAAAATGGGTCAGGTTTATGATAGTGCTGTGAATGTGATCGGTAATTTGGAAGACTATATAAAAGCATGATGAAGTATTTGTTTCTATTGGTGATCTGTTGTTCCAATTTTTGTTGTTGGGCTGCTGATGGTATGTCAGTTTGGCAGCGGGGAAATTCCTTTTATAAGGCGAAACAATATGACAGTGCTGCTACATGTTATGAAGTTCTTGCTAAGCAAAGGGTAAAAAATCCTGAACTTTATTTCGACCTTGGCAATACATACTATAAACAAAATAATGTACCCAAGGCTGTTGTGAACTATGAACGGGCTATTTGGCTCGATCCCGGTTTTAAACAGGCCAGGGAAAATTTATTGCTGACACAAACCCGCATCAATAACAGGATCAGCGAAGTAGGGGAGATCTTTTTTATAGAGTGGTGGAGCTGGCTCACTGCAGCCAACAAATCCAATCTTTGGGCGGTAGTGAGTCTTATTATCTTCATTGCGATCATTGCAATCTTGTTTGTAAACCGCAGTGTCAGGGCAACGAGGGGTGCATTCATACCGGGGCAAATACCGGTACTGTTGGGGCTTTTTTGGATCTTTACCACCATATTCGCCTATGTGGCAACCAATCATGCTTCTGATTCGGAATTGGCAGTAGTGATGGAAAATGACAGCCCCATGATGAATGTTAGTCTGCAAGGCAAACCTCTGGCCATGATACCGGGTGGCACAACGGTTCAGGTTAAGTCAATAAAGGGTGACTGGATGGAGATCCGACTGCCGGACGGCCGTTCCGGTTGGGTACAAACGGTCAATTTGGAGAAAGTTTAGATGGAATTATTCCTTTTTTGTTGCTTTGCTATATGTTCACCTATTGGGTAAAAACGCCGGTATGGCTTAAGATGGTATTTCCTGCCCGGTTGATCTGGAAGGTACCTGCTGACCCAAAGGCGCCGAAAGTATATGTTACTTTTGACGACGGACCCCATCCTGTGGCTACACCTATTGCTTTACAACACTTGCGTGATCACGGGGCTAAGGCTACTTTTTTCTGCCTTGGCAAAAATGTGGAACAACATCCCAATTTGTACAATGAATTATTGCAACAAGGGCACAGAACGGGCAATCATACGTATGACCACAGAAATGGTTGGAAGGTGCCGGATGATGAATATTTTGAAAATATTCATCATGCACAGCAGTCTATAAAAAGTGATCTGTTCAGACCGCCGTACGGGCGTATCCGGCGCTCACAAGCGCGTAAACTGACGGGGGCAGGCAGCAACTGGAAAGTGGTAATGTGGGACGTGCTCAGTGGTGATTTTGATACGACAATAACACCGGAGCAATGCCTGAATAATGTGATCAAATACATTAGGCCGGGCTCAATTGTTATTTTTCATGATAGCGAAAAAGCATTGCCCCGTATGCAGTATGCACTGCCAAGGGTGTTGGCCTATTGCAGAGAAAAAGGCTGGGAGGCAGTGGTGATCCCGGATTAAAAAGCGACAAACATGTTTACAGACACACATACCCACCTTTACGAAGCACAATTGCTGGCCGACGAGCTGCAAATAGAGCGCGCACTTGCATCAGGTGTAACGCATATGTTCATGCCTAATTGCGATCCGGAGACTGTGGCGCCTATGTTGCAACTTGCCGACCGGTATCCCGATCATTGTTTCCCGATGATGGGCTTGCATCCTACCTATGTGAAGGCAGATTTTGAGGAGCAATTGTCGGCTATAAGGCAATGGCTGGGTCTCCGCAGGTTTTACGCAATAGGGGAAATTGGATTAGACTATTATTGGGACCTTACTTATAAAGAACAACAGCAGCAAGCATTTGCTGCCCAAATTGACTGGGCGCTCGAACTGGATCTGCCCATTGTCATCCATAGCAGAGAGTCTACTTCAGATTGTATAGATATGGTGGCCGCAAAACAGAATGGCCGGTTGAAAGGTATCTTCCATTGCTTTTCGGGCACCATTCAGGAGGCCGAGGCGATCATTGATCTGGGGTTTTACTTAGGCATTGGCGGGGTTGTGACCTACAAAAAAAGTACGCTACCCGAAGTATTGGCGGCTGTTTCGCTCAACCATATAGTGCTTGAGACCGACGCACCCTATCTGGCGCCTGTACCCCATAGAGGAAAACGCAATGAGAGCAGTTTCATTCCATTGATAGCTCAAAAAATAGCGGAGATCAAAAACACGACCATTGAAGAAGTGGCGATCCAAACAACTGCCAATGCTGCAAGTATATTTGGTGTGTAACATCGGATAGTGTTAGACACCCTTATTGAGGCTTAAATGCCCAATAATGTTTTCACGGGGTCTTTACCGGTAAGCAGCAATGCCGGATTCTCCAATAATTCTTTCACCCTCACCAAGAACGAAACAGACTCTCTGCCGTCAATGATCCTGTGGTCATAGCTAAGCGCCACGTACATCATGGGCCTGATCTCCACTTTGCCGTCTACTGCAATGGGTCTCTCCTGTATCTTGTGCATGCCCAGAATGGCAGACTGTGGTATATTTAAGATCGGTGTTGACAAAAGCGAACCGAACACACCCCCATTGGTGATGGTAAAGGTGCCTCCGGCCATTTCATCGGGTGTCAGTTTATTGTCACGCGCTTTTCCTGCCAGCGTGGCAACAGCTTGTTCCAATTGGGCCATACTCATGGTTTCTGCATTCCTGATCACCGGCACTACAAGTCCCTTGGGTGCTGATACGGCAATGGATATGTCGCAATAGTTGTGGAATAAAATTGAGTCGCCGTCTATATAAGCATTTACTGCAGGGTAGTCTAATAACGCTATGCTGCAAGCACGCGCAAAGAACGACATGAAGCCTAAATTAATGCCGAATTGTTGTTTGAACGTGTCCTTAAATTGCTTTCTGATGTTCATGATGCTGCTCATGTCCACTTCATTGAATGTAGTGAGCATGGCTGTGCTGTTTTTAGCTTCCACCAGTCTGCGGCTTACGGTACGGCGCAGATTGCTCATTTTTTCCCTGTTTTCATTTCTTTCAGCAGGCTTAGCCGGTTGATCCTGTGCCGGAGCCGACAGGATATTGATCACATCGTTTTTAAGGATCTTGCCGCCGGTTCCGGAACCTTTAAGGGCTGCTGTATCCACGTGTTTATCTGTTATTATGGCCTGTGCTACAGGCGTGGCTTTAATATCAGAAGCGGTGTCCTGCTTTGCGGGAACATCATTTTGTGGCTGGGGGACCGCTGCGGTAGGTTGTTTAGCAGCTGGTGCAGTCTCTTCGGCGGGGGCTGCGGCAGATTCATCAATTGTGCCTACCAATGCTCCAATCTGTAATATGTCGCCTTCTGCTGCCGAAAGGTGCAGTATTCCGGCTACTTCAGCATTGAGTTCAAAAGTGGCTTTTTCTGATTCCAACTCGCAGATCACTTCATCTCTCTTTACATAGTCGCCCTCTTTTTTTACCCATTTAGCCAAAGTAACTTCACTGATACTTTCACCCACCGATGGCACCACCATATTCTTCATGGAACTTAGATTTTAACTGCAAAATTAGGAAGGCAGACCTATATAAGCGGTTAATTTTTGAAATAGCACTATTGCCGGTGCTTTTCTACCGTAATTGGTAAACTGTAATAATGAATGTCGGTGACACTTTATGATGTTTGGGTATGTAAATGCGCTGAAATGGAATTCCCTTTTATCTTTGCGTAAGTGTGGCAAATTTTTCTGAACCACATTATTAATGATATGCTCCAATTTGAAAGATTTACGTTAGAAAATGGTTTGCGCGTGTTGGTCCATCGCGATGAGGTGACCCCGATGCTTGCTGTTAATATATTATACGATGTGGGCGCACGCGATGAAATAGCAGGAAGGACAGGCTTTGCCCACCTTTTTGAACATTTGATGTTTGGCGGCAGTGTTAATATCCCGGAATATGATGAGCCGCTCCAAATGGCCGGCGGTGAAAATAACGCTTATACTACCAATGATATTACCAACTACTATGTGCAGTTGCCCATAAAAAATATTGAAACGGCTTTTTGGCTGGAAAGCGACCGAATGTTGTCATTAGCGTTTAGCGAGAAAAGTTTGGATGTACAGCGAAAAGTGGTGTGTGAGGAATTTAAAGAGCATTATCTCAATAAGCCATATGGTGAAGCATGGCATATTTTCAGAAAATTAGCGTACACGCGGCATCCCTATCAGTGGCCTACAATTGGCGAAGACCTTCATCAAATAGAGACGGCACAGCTTTCTGATGTCAAGGCATTTTTTAATAAACATTATTGCCCGGCAAACGCCATCATGTGCGTGGCGGGAAACATTACTGCAGCAGAAGTGAAAGTAATGGCTGAAAAATGGTTTGGCAGTATTCCTTCCGGTGAAAAATACGTACGCAATATAGTACCGGAACCTACTCAAATGGAGGATCGGATCAAAACTGTGTCGGCAGATGTGCCGCTCGATGCACTGTATAAAGGGTGGCATATACCCGGTCGTTTGGCTGATGGTTATTATGCTGCCGACCTCATTACTGAGATACTGGGCAGTGGATATTCGTCCAGGCTGTATCAACACTTGGTAAAAGAGAGCAGGATGTTCAGCGCCATCAGTTGCTATCATACCGGCAGTATAGATCCGGGATTGCTGGTGATTGAGGGACATGTGAACAATGGCGTAAGTATTGAAGCCGCCAATGCCGCAGTAGAAAAGGAAATAAAGCAATTGCTTGAAAATGGGGTCACCGAGCGCGAATTGGAAAAATCGAAGAATAAGATAGAAGCGATGATAGCATTTGAGGATATGACATTGCTGAACAGGGCTAACAATCTGGCTTTTTATGAATTATTAGGCGATGCGGCATGGATCAATGATGAATGGGAAAAATACAATGCGGTAACGTGTGCGTCACTGTTGGAGACTGCGACATCTATTTTTAGAGCAGGCAATATGAACACGCTTTTTTATTGCAAGAAATAACAGTGATAGGGCAAAATAAAATTAATGGACAGCATGCTTTTTGAGGGTAAGTTTTTAGCAGGTAACGATGGTTTTGATAACCGTATTACTCGGTTGTTTGGTATTAAATATCCGATCATTCAGGCCGGAATGATCTGGAATTCGGGCTGGAGATTGGCGGCAGCCGTAAGTAATGCAGGCGGACTGGGTATAATCGGCGCCGGCAGCATGCATCCGGAGGTGTTTCGCGAGCATATTGTGAAATGTAAACAAGCAACGCAAAGACCTTTTGCTGTGAATCTCCCGTTACTTTATCCTGAAATTGATAAGCTTGTTGCCATCATCAGAGAAGAGCGAGTGCCAATTGTGTTTACTTCAGCCGGTAACCCAAAAATTTGGACGCCAATATTGAAGCAGGATGGAATTACAGTAGTACATGTGGTGTCGAGTAGCAAATTTGCCCTAAAATGTCAGGATGCCGGCGTAGATGCTGTAGTGGCTGAAGGATTTGAGGCCGGCGGACATAATGGCAGGGAAGAAACGACTACACTTTGCCTGATACCGGCTGTTAGGCAGGCCATACATATTCCATTGATCGCGGCCGGCGGTATTGCAACGGGAAGGGCAATGTATGCCATGATGGCATTGGGCGCTGAAGGTGTGCAAATGGGTAGCAGGTTTGTTTGCACTAACGAGGGTTCGGGGCATGAATCATTTAAAATGGCGGTAGTTAACGCCGGTGAAGGCGATACTTTGCTGTCGTTGAAACAATTGACTCCTGTAAGGCTGATCAGGAATAAGTTTTTTAAAGACATTTTCGATGCAGAATTGCATGGTGAGCCCGCTGATACATTGAAGGAAATGCTGGGGCACGGCAGGGCGAAAAAAGGGATGTTTGAAGGCGATATGACAGAGGGTGAATTGGAAATAGGGCAGGTGAGCAGTATAATAAATGATATAAAACCTGCAAGTGAAATTGTTGAAAATGTATGGAAGGAGTTTGTAATAACGTTCATGAGTCCATTTAGTTATTAACTAATAAGTAGATGAGTTATTAACTGTTGATTATAAAATAGTATAAAAGAAATATTTTTTATGAAAAAGGCCTGATTTCAACGAAAAATGCCTATTTTCGTTCGAAATAAAATAGCTAATTTAATTCAGAATAACGGACATTTGAATTGAATGTTGGTAAGGTAGTTTCAAATTGAAAAGTTTAGTACCTACTTTATAAAATAAAAACTATTTTTGTGGTTATCATTTTTTCAGAACTATAATATGAGAAAGTTTTTACTAATACCCTTGATCGTTTTGCTCTCTGGTATCAATGTGCAGGCACAGAGTTGTGATTCTGTTACGAATCTACCTGATACGGTTAAAATGTGCGCATTTACACCCTACACATTTCATATTGATACTGCCGGGCCGCTTCATGTTTTAAGTATGGCATGGTGGCCAAGTGCCGGTTTTAACGATACGACTTTACTTAATCCGACCCTTACTTCCCCCGGGGTGCCTACTATGTATTATGTGGCAGTCAATGCATTGCTGGGTAATAATTTGGTGGTAAATCCGCATTTTAGCGCTGGAAACACCGGCTTTTACAGTGCGTACAATTATGTTGCAGATGGCGCCGGTTCATTAGGTACGCCCGGTGACTATACTACAACGCTGAACCCACTGATCGGTGGAGGAAGTATTTTTGCGGTAAATTTGACGGATCATACGAATGATCCGCCTACCAACTTGATGTTTGCTGTAAATGCATTACAGAATTTTCCAACTGTGGCGTGGCAAGAGACGGTAACTGTTACAGCCAATACTAACTATGCATTCTCTGCATGGTTTGCGAATTTTACTAATTTGGATACATCAGCATCCGGTGCACCTAAATTGCAGTTTGTGGTAAATGGCGTTACAATTGCACCGGAAATCACATTTAACGATGTTCCGGGTTATTGGCACCAATATCATGGTGTTTGGAACAGTGGAGCTACTACGACGGCGGTTTTAACCATTATGTCGATGAACACTGCAGGTTTGGGTGATGCATTTGCAATTGATGATATTGATTTTGACGAGTACTGTACCAGTATAGATAGTGTGTATTTTGCTGTTTCAAGACCAGATACCACTACGGTTAGACATGATACTAGTGTTTGCTCTACAATACCTTCTATTTTGTTGACAGTTCAAGATGGTTATTCATATTATAATTGGAATGTTGGCGGAACAAAAGATACCACGATCGTTTCGTCAAACGGAACCTACATCTTGTATTCCTATCAAAGTTGTGCCGCACGCATAGATAGCTTTTATGCGAATTTTATTCCGGTACCGGTGAATAACATTCCATTGTTGGATACTTTCTGCCAATATGATTCTTTGATCATTAAGCCGACCGTTGTTGCTGGTACTACTTTTACATGGGGGACAGGCAGCATGGCTGATTCAATTGTAATAAAAAATAGTTCTACGGTAACATTATTGTTGAATAATCAGGGTTGCACCAGTTTGGATACATTTGTGTTTACCATGCATCAAACGCCCAAGGTATTTCTTGGACCTGATACTGCTTCTTGCTTAGGAGTTCCTATTGTATTGCAATCGTCCTACACGTATCCGTCAACTGCAACTTATTTGTGGACAAC
>Ga0164296_1005165_pt1 | contig 11551 bp, 12 predicted proteins | sample GEODES057metaG_FD_113533 | JGI IMG/M metagenome (GOLD analysis project Ga0164296, IMG submission 113533) | Dystrophic lake water microbial communities from Trout Bog Lake, Wisconsin, USA - GEODES057 metaG | ecosystem: Environmental > Aquatic > Freshwater > Lake | place: USA: Trout Bog Lake...
CGCCCATGCGTCCCTCCGGCCGCTCTCCCGACGCGTTGCGCACCGTCTCCATGGTCACCGGTTTCGCCCGCCATGCCGAAGGCTCCTGCCTGATCAAAATGGGCAATACCGAGGTGCTGTGCGCCGCCAGCGTCGAAGCCCGTGTGCCGCCATTCCTCCGCAATCAGGGCCTGGGCTGGGTTACCGCCGAATATGGCATGCTGCCCCGCGCCACCCACACGCGCGGCGACCGAGAGGCCGCGCGCGGCAAGCAATCCGGGCGCACGCAGGAAATCCAGCGCCTGATCGGCCGTAGCCTGCGCGCCGTGGTGGATCGGCAGGCGATGGGCGAGATGTCTGTCACCCTCGACTGCGACGTGATCAACGCCGACGGCGGCACACGCTGTGCCTCGATCACCGGCGCCTATGTCGCGCTCGCCCTGGCGTTCCGCCATCTGGTGAAGATGAACGTGCTGAAGACGGTGCCCCTTATCGGCCAGGTCGCTGCGGTCTCTTGCGGTATTTTTGAGGGCACACCGGTGCTGGACCTGGATTATGCCGAGGACTCCAGCGCCGATGCCGATGCGAATTTCGTCCTCACCAGTGACGGCGGTATTGTTGAGATCCAGGCGACGGCGGAAAAAACCGCCTTCCAAGAGGCGCATTTCCATGCCCTCCTGTCCCTCGCCCGTCAGGGCACTGAATCCCTCTTCGCCGCCCAGCGTGCCGCGCTCGGCGACTAATCCGTAGGCGAACGCCCATGCCGCGCACCCTGGCCCGTGGAGAAAAGCTGGTCTTGGCCAGCCATAACAAAGGCAAGCTGCGAGAGATCGAAGCCCTGCTCGGTCCCTTGGGCATCGCCGTCGTCTCGGCCGGCGAGCTCGGCCTGCCGGAGCCCGAGGAAACCGCACCGGATTTCGCTGGCAACGCGCGGATCAAGGCGCTTGCCTCGGCAACCGCCAGCGGGCTGCCGGCACTGTCGGACGATTCCGGCTTCTGCGTCGCTGCCTTGGGTGGCGATCCGGGCGTCTACTCGGCGCGCTGGGCGGGGCCGGCAAAGGATTTCCAGGCGGCCATGGCGCTGGTGAATGACAAGATCGGCGATACCGAAGATCGCCGCGCTTGGTTCATCGCCGCATTGTGCTTGGCATGGCCGGATGGCCATACCGAAACCTTCATCGGCCGCATCGACGGCACCGCCGTCTGGCCGCCACGTGGTGAGCACGGTTTCGGATATGATCCGATGTTTCAGCCAGCAGGCGCACAGGTCACGTTCGGCGAAATGGCGGCGGATGAAAAACACGCTATCAGCCATCGCGCCCGAGCGTTTGCCCAGATGATGGCATCCTGCTTCATTTGATGTAGCCTGCCATACCAAGCCGCCGCACAGCGGCTGCCGCACGAAAGAATTGCAACCCGGCAAGGCCGCAACGCCGGCCAATGCGCCGACAAGGTGGCCGAAAGCCGCCATAGGAGTGGGAAACAGGCATGAGTGACGCAAAACCAAACTGGCCGACTGAACTGTATGATCTGCTGCGCGCCAATGGGGTCACCCAGTTCGCGTATGTGCCCGATGCCGGCCACAAGGTGCTGATCGACCGCTCCCTCGCGGATCCCGAGGTCCACTCGATCCCACTGACCACCGAGGAAGAAGGCGTGGCTATGGTCGCCGGCGCTGATCTCGGCGGCGCAAAGGCGGTGCTGCTGATGCAGTCGTCGGGCGTTGGTAACTGCATCAACATGCTCTCGCTGACCCAAGGTTGCCGCTTTCCGTTCCTGACCCTGGTGTCCATGCGAGGGGAGTTCGGCGAAGGTAATCCGTGGCAGTTCCCGATGGGCCAGGCGGTGGAGCCGGTGCTGAAGGCGATGGGCGTGATCGTGCTGCGCGCCGAACAGCCTTCGGATGTGATCACCTGCGTCTCGGCCGCGTTGACCATGGCCTTCCAGTGCCGCCAGCAGGTGGCCGTATTGCTGACCCAGCGCCTGATCGGCGCCAAGAAATTCTAAGCGGCGGAGGCACAGACCAATGGCAAAACTCAATAAACTGCAATCCGCCTCGCTGCCCGACGCCGTTCTGGATCGCCGGCAGGCGGTGCCGGCGCTGATCGAAAACCCGGATGACTTCCTTATGGTCGCCGGCTTGGCAGGCACCGCCTGGGAATTGTCCGCGTTGACCCAGGAATCGCCACGGCTCTTTGGCCTGGGCGGCGCCATGGGGGCGGCACCGATGATGGGCTTGGGCTTGGCCCTGGCGCAGCCGAAGAAGCGCGTGCTGGTATGCACCGGCGATGGCGAACTGCTGATGAATGTCGGCGCGCTGGCGACGATCGCCCTGCAGAACCCGCCGAACCTGACGATCATCTGCGTCGACAATGGCCACTACGGCGAAACCGGCAACCAGGATAGCCACACCGGCCTTGGTGTGCGTCTGGATGTCATCGCCGCCGGCTGCGGTTTCCCCGTGGTGCATGTGATCAACACCGAGGCCGACATGGCGGAAGGCCGTCGCTTGGTCCGAGAGGGGGGCGGGCTGGCCTTCATCCTGCTGCGCGTCAAGGAAGGCCCGGCAACGCATGAGGGCAAGAAGAACCTCGTGCCGCATATCGAGCGTGACCGCTTCAAGGCCGCACTGCTTGGCTGACCGCGTCCTCGGGTCCCGTCGCGTCGTCCCCTGGTTTGCGAAACCGGGGCAGGGGACGGCGCGATGAGCCTGGAAGACGATTTCGCCCTTCTGTCCTTGCAGATCGAATGGGGCGCTGATGAGGCGCTGCTGCCCGATCCGCTGGACCGGCTGCGTCCTCTTGATGCCGCCCCCGTGGCAGACCGAGGCGTCCGCCCCATCGGTGCGTCCCCGATCGGTGCCCGTTCCCCCATAACTGTTCTACCCACGCCGCAGGTCGCGGCGCCGGTTCGCACGCCGGCCGAAAGGGCGCTGGCGGCCGCGGGGTCGGCTGAGACGCTGGATGACTTGCGCGCCGCCATCGCTGCGTTTGATGCCTGCCCGCTGCGCGATACCGCTGCCCATCTGGTCTTTGCCGAGGGCAATCGCGAAAGTCCGGTTCTATTGGTCGGCGAACCGCCGGGGCGGGAAGAAGATCGTGGCGGCCATCCATTCGCCGGCCCTGAAGGGCAGTTGCTGGACCAGATGCTCGCCAGTATCGGCCTGACGCGGGCGCACGTGATGGCGACGCCACTGGTGCCGTGGCGTCCCCCCGGCGGGCGGCCTGTCAGCCCAAGCGAGAAAGCCTTGTTGCTGCCGTTCCTGCACCGCCTGATCGTGTTGCTGGATCCTGCGCGTGTGATGATTTTCGGCGGTTTGGCCGCGAAAACCCTGCTGCCCCCGGCCGCGACGCGACGCAAAGCGACCCCGGATTGGGTTGACATGCACATTCCGGGTGTTGCCGCACCTATCCCGACCCTGGCTGTGCCGAGCCTGTCGGATATGCTGAAGACTCCGGTTCTGCGGCGGGATGCTTGGGCGGCGTTGCGCCGGCTGCGCCGCGCTCTCGACGTGCTGCAAACAGACGCATGATCGGGCTATGGTCTGCCGCCCTGACCCTGGCCGCGCCCATCCTGACCGCCCTTATCTCCGCTTCCGTTCGGGTGATCAGTCTTCGTGATCACCTCGCTTGAAAGGACTAGCTATGGCCCGCCTCGACGAAACCCGCCCTTTCATCGCCGTGAACATCGCCGTCATGACCGTTTCCGACACGCGGACAGCGGCGAACGACACATCCGGCGACACGCTGGTGGCACGGATTGCCGCAGCGGGCCATGTTGTCGTCCACCGCGTGATCGAAAAGGACGACGCGCATCTGATCGAGGCGCATTTGCGGCGCTGGATCGCCGATCCGGCGGTCGATGTCGTCATCACCACCGGTGGCACCGGCATCACTGGCCGTGATGTCACGCCCGAAGCCTTCGATCGTGTGCTGGAGAAGAAAATCGAAGGCTTTGGGGAGTTGTTCCGGATGCTGAGTTTCCAGAAGATCGGCACCTCCACGATGCAATCGCGTGCGATCGGCGGCGTCGCCGGCGGCACCTATTTGTTTGCGCTACCCGGCAGCACCGGCGCGGTGAAAGATGGCTGGGACGACATTCTGGTGTCTCAGTTGGACAACCGCCACCGCCCCTGCAACCTTGTTGAACTGATGCCCCGCTTGCAGGAGCATCTGGCCGCGCCGACCCCGTAACACCAAACAATGGCCGCCGACGCTGTCATCAGATGCCGGCGGCCTGACGGCTTGATTGCCGCGACCGTACATGCCGTGATAAGGGCGTCTGAAAGGATCGGTGTCGTTGGCCGTATCCTAGGGGTGGCATCGACTTGGCATCTACACCGTGCCACATCCAGGTGGGTTGCCTGTGCGTTTGGGAAACATGACAGCACGGTTTGCGCTCTATCAGGTTCACGTTCGCGCGAAACCTCGCGCTGGGTGCGTCTGCGCATGACGCAATCGGAACGCATCCCGTCCGGTCGCTTCGGTATCGGCCGTTTGACCCTGCACCGTCTTGCGGTCGCATTGCTGGCCATCATGGCGCAAATCGCCATCGGTGCCAGGGTGCCGGACGTCGATGCGGCCGCGGTGCTGGGAGCGGCACAATCCACCTGCCACGCGGCCGATGAACGCTCGGATGGTAACGCACCGACGCCGATGAACCCGGCAGACTGCCTGTCTTGCCCGATCTGCCTGTCGGTCCATGTCGCGCCGCTGCTACCTGTCTCCATCGCCCAGGCACCGACGCCGCCCGTTGCCGGCATCCGCATCCCCGCCAGCCGCCGGCCAGCCACCGCGCCGCCATCAGTGGCGTATAGGACAAGCCAACCTCGCGCCCCACCTCTCGCTTGATCGGACAGCACGCCGCACGCAACGCATCCTGTTGTCGCGGCCAGATGCTGTTTTCCCGGTTCGCGCGCCTGATCCCAAGCGGAGATCAATGCGCTCGGCCCGACCCCACTCCGATCCCATGACCTGACCGCTGGGCCGTGCACCAGCATCGCGAGAAATGACCCATGAGACGCTTTCTTTCCGTCGCCGCCGCCGCGGCCCTGCCGCTGTTCGCCAGCCACGCCGCCAATGCCCATGGCTTTGCCGGTGATCACATGTTCATCAGCACCCTGCTGATCGATGATCCGAACGTCGCCGATGAAGCAAGCCTGCCCACCTTCCAATTTCTGCCGAACCCAACCAGCGATGGCGGCAATTCCGCCAATCTTGGCTTCGAGTTTGACAAGCGCATCACCGAGAATTTCGGCTTCGCCCTCAACAGCGGCTATTCGTGGCTGACAAGGCCCGGCGACAAGACCGCGAATGGCTGGAACAACATCGCCGTGACGCTGAAATACAAGCCCTATGTCAACGCGGAACACGAGTTCCTGCTGTCCGTCGGCGTGCAGCAGCTATTCGGCAACTCTGGCGCCAACGGCACGAATGGCGGCACGCTCGGCAATTCGCAGACCGGCGTCACCTCGCCCACGATCTATTTCGGCAAGGGCTTCGGCGACATCCCGATACCCGCGCTGCGACCGCTGGCGCTTACCGGGGAACTGTCCTACGGCATTGCGGATACCAAGTTGAAAGTGGATCCATCCACGGGCAACGCCAATAACGGCAATTCGAACGGCTGGGCAGGCGGTCTGTCGCTGCAATACAGCATGCGCTACCTGGCATCGCAGGTGAAGGATTATGGTCTGCCTGAATGGGCCAACCGGTTGACCCCAGTGGCGGAAATGGCGTGGTCCTCACCAGCCAGCGCACCGACCAGTGATACAACCTTGTTCCTGTTTGGCGCCGGGCTGAACTACACTGCCGAATCCTATGCGGTCTCGGCCGAGATGCTGATCCCCGGCAACAGGAACACCGGCTCACATGTCGGCTTCATCGCGCAGTTTCACCTGTATTTCGACGATATGTTCCCCAACAGCCTCGGCAAGCCGATCGTGGATTGGTTCTAGATCGTGAAAATCCTGCTTCTGACCCTGGTGCTCGCCGGCTTGCTGAGTAGCCAAGCCTGCGCGCACGCGTTTCTGCAGAAAGCCAATCCCGGAGCGGGCGCCGAGGTCTCCGGATCGCCGCCGGCGTTGATCCTGACATATACCGAGCCGGTGGAGCCTCTGTTCACCACCGTCGCCGTCACCAACGCCGCCGGAACCTCGTTCGTGGCCGGGAAGACGACGTCAAGGGATGGGGGGCGCACCGTGGTGGTGCCCCTGGCCACCCTGCCGCCGGGGGATTACGCCGTCGCGTGGCATGCCGTGTCGGTCGATACCCATAAAACCGACGGGCATTTCAGCTTCACGGTCAAGTAGTCAGGCATGGACGTGGTCACCGACGTCGCTTTGCTGCGCGGTTTGCACCTTGCAGCAATGCTATCCTTGCTGGGGATCGGCGTCTTCCGCTGGGCGGTTCTGCCCCTCGGCCTGCCAAGGGACGTGCCTAACGGTGCGCCTCTGGGGGCGCCTCTGGGTGCGCCCTTGGGGGTGTCCCTGGGGGAGCCAACTGGGGTGCCAACTGGGGTGCCAAGTGGGGGGGCTCGGGGGGGGGCTCGTGGGGTGCGAGCCTACCCGCAAGGTGGTGCGGTCCTGGCGCGCCGCCTGCGGCAACTAACGCTGATCTCTGCCGCGTTGACGATCCTGGCAGCACTCTGCTGGCTGGTGGCCGAGGCAGTCGCCATGGCCGGCGCGGCACGGCTGGATGCGCTGGTCCAGGCGCTTCCGCTGGTCGCTACCGGCACACGCTTCGGCCAAACGCTGTTGGCTCGCGTGGTGCTGGTGCTGCTCGCGACCTGTGCCGCCTTCATCCCGGGGCGGCGGGGTGGCGCGGCGCTGGCCATCGCAATGATGATCGCAGCGGCGCTGCAAGGGCAGTTCGGCCATGCCGGCGCAGCGGGCGGAGCGGAAGGCGACAGCCTACTGGTATCAGAAGCCTTGCACGTCATTGCCGCCGGCGCTTGGTTGGGTGGGCTGCTGCCGCTCTGGCTGGCTGTCGGCCTACTGCCGCCGCCGCTTGCAACCGCGTGCTGTCAGCGTTTTACGCCGATCGGTCTGGCGTGCGTGCTGGTTCTGGCGGCCAGTGGCCTGTTACAGGCCCTCGACCTGATCGGCACGCTGCCGGCGCTGCTCGGCACCCCCTATGGCCATATCGCCATGGTCAAGATCAGCCTCTTTGCGGTGGCGCTTGTGCTGGCATGGCTCAATCGGCTGTGGCTGACGGACCGGCTGGAGAATGGCGGCAGCAGCACCGGACTGCGTCTGTCGATCGCCCTCGAAACCGTCATCGGCTTGGCGCTCGTGCTGGCCGCGGGCACCCTGGCAAGCACGCCGCCCGCGCTGCATACCCAGCCGGTCTGGCCGTTTTCCTGGCAGTTCAGCCTAGAGACGGTCGATGCAGAGCCGGATTTCAGAGAAGAGGTCGCGGTTAGCGCATTATTGATCGGCTTGGCGCTGGCGATGCTGTCCATCACCCTGATCCGCTGCCGCATGCGTCTGCTGGCGTTGGTCCTGTGCCTCATCGTCGTTTACGCGCGTGCTCCCTCGTTCCAGTTGCTGACCGTCGCGGCCTATCCGACCAGTTTCCAGACCTCCCCCACGCGGTTTTCCGCTGCTTCAATTCTCGATGGGCAGGCGCTCTATCCGGATCATTGCGCCCGCTGCCATGGTCCCGAGGGGCATGGCGATGGGCCAGATGCGGCGCACCTGCCCATCAAGCCGATCGACCTGACCGCCGCGCATGTGCTGTGGCATCCGGACGGGGAGTTGTTCTGGTGGATCAGCCACGGAATAGAAGGACCGGACGGCAATCTGGCAATGCCGGGTGTCATGCCGCCTTTGTCGGAGCACGATGTGTGGGCTTTGATCGACTATGTCCGAGCGCATAATGTCGGTTTCTGGAGCCACGCCGGCGAGATGCCGGGACAGGCGATCCGCGCGCCCGATTTTCCGTTGGACTGCGGCGACGACGGGGGGCTGGATCTGGCGGATTTGCGCGGCCGGGCTGTGCTTCTGGTCACCGACTCGGCGTCGCTGCCCGCCGGTGTTCTTGCCCTTTTGCCCGCCGGCCTGGCGACCGGTCAGCTTGCCAATCCAACCTCTGGTCAGGCCAGTGGCCTCCCCGCGAGCCGTGCCGCTGGTTCGTCCAACGCCGAACGCGTGGAGCGAACGACAAGCCAGCAGAGCCGAGCCGAACCGAACCGCGATATCTCGGTCGTGGCCGTGGGTTTGCGCAGCGGTGGTCGGCACGCCGGGCTGGCATGTGCGGCGGCGTCGCCCGCGGCTTGGGATGCCTATGCCGTGCTGGCGGGCGTCGCGCCGAGCGCCATGTCGGGGGTGGCGTTCCTGATCGATCCGAACGGATGGTTACGGGCCATTCACTGGCCAGACTCTGCCATAAGCTGGCAAACGGAAGCTGCGTTGCTTACGAGTATCCGGGACATCTGCGCCACCCCTATCACCGAAGCTGCCGGAAGCGTGCATGAACACCACCATTAAGCCGAAACCGCCTGGGCCAAAACGACCTGACGCGAAATCGTCAGGCGTTAAACCAGTTGGGTCCAAACCGGTGGGGTCCAAATCGTTGGGGCCGAAAGGGGCCGGACCACAGCCTCGTGCGCCGCAATCGCGGTTTCTGTATGCGTCCATGGGCCTGATGATGGCGGTGCTGCTGATCGGTGCCGGTGCCTTCTTGTGGCTTTCGGGCGGCAGCGGTGGCAGCAATACCGGCTTTGGTGTTGGCGGCCCCTTCACGCTGGTGGATGGCGCCGGCAAGCCGGTGTCGGACGCCAGTTTTCGCGGCAAATACATGCTGGTCTATTTCGGCTACACCAGTTGCCCCGATGTCTGTCCGACGACGTTGAACACGGTTGCCGAGGCGCTGGACAAAATCGGTCCCAAATCCAGCCAGATCGTGCCGATATTCATCACGGTCGATCCCAAGCGCGATACGCCGGCACTGGTTAAGCAGTTTGCCGCAGCGTTCGGCCCCAGTTTCGTCGGCCTGACCGGCTCCGACGAGCAGATTGCCAAGGTGGCGAAAGAGTATCGGGTTTACTATGCGGAGCATCGCACCGGCGCGGGGGCGGGCGATTATACCATGGACCATAGCTCGGTGCTGTATTTGATGGACACCCAGGGGCGTTTCATTGCCCCGGTGCGGGCCGACCTGTCAGGCGAGGAAATGGCCGCCAATTTGCGCAAACTGCTGGGCTGATCGCCGACTGCACATGGGCTAGGCTTGGCGGCTAGGCTGGGCGGCGTGGTGCGTCGGCAGCGTCCTGGCGACGCGCTCGCCCGGTGCTCCCCCTGCGCTCCTCTGGTGGTCCCCCAGTGCACCCGCTTGGCACCCCCGCTTGGCACTCCCGCTGGGGAGCCCACCCTGGGGAGCCCACCCTGGGGGAGCTCACCGTGGAGAGCCCACCCGCTAGTCGAGCAGTGGCCGGATGGCGCGTAATAAAAGATCCGTTTGGCGCTCCCAGGTCAGCGTGCTCATCATCGCCGCACCGCGCTGGCCCAGCGCCTGGGCCGCTTGGCGGTCTTGCCAGACCTGTTCCAACCGCTCGACGATTTCCTCGACGTCGCTCTCACCCCAGCCTTCCACGTCGGCGTTCGGCAAATTTACGCGATTCTGCCGCGTCAGTGCCAGGGCGGTATCGCCCGGTTCCAGCAGGTCCATGTGGCCGGAGTTGGCCGACAGGATCACCGGAATGCCGCAGGCCATGCATTCCATCGCCACCAGATTCGTGCCGCCTTCGCAGCGATTGGGGAATAGTCCCACATCGGCTTCTCGCAGCACATGTGGCATGGCGATATTGGGTGTGCGGTGCAGGGCGATCAGCGCCTCGGGCGGGATGTCGTTGTCCAGCGCCCAGCGCGGCACATCGATTTCGCCGTTCGGCAGAGGGTGGGGCGGTTGGGTGCCTGTCAGGGTGGCGAAATCCGGTTCGATCCAAGTCCACACATTGCCCCAGGCGGTCAGCAGCAGCGCCTCGGGGTGGCGCTGGTGAAAAGCGCGGAAGGCTTTCAGCACCAGATCCTGGCCCTTGCGGAATTCCAGCTTACCGCCCGAGAAAATGACAAACCGGTCGCGCAGTTGGCCGGTCTTTGGCGCTGGATGAAACAATGCGGTGTCGACGCCTTGCAGCACGGTGGTGGTGTGGACGATGTCATTGGCGCGCAGAACGGCTTCGTTCCAGCGCGAGCCAGCCACGATCAGCGCCATGCGATTGGCACGCTGGCGCGCGTCCTGGTCCAGCGTGGCATGTTCGATGAAGACCATCCCCAAGGTCGGCTCACCGCTCAGGTGCCGCCCGCCGGCGCCTGGGCTGGCGGTTAGTTGCCGGCCAAGCCCCTGGATCAGTGGCGCGCCGATGGTCACATCCTGCTGCGGTATGGTTTGCAGCGTGTTCCACAACGCGGCCGAGGCATCCATGAAGCTTTCCAGCCGAGCTTGGCGCAGCGGGTCGAGTATGCAGTCGGCTAAGGGCGATGGTAGGGCGACAAGCGGATAGAAATCGGCGCTCGCGGCCAGTGACAGGGCCAGGTTCATGCCGTTCAGGCCCCAGCCGAAAAAGCTGGAGACACCCCAATTGAACACGATCGGCTTGCGCCCGTCGGGCGCGTGTATGGCGAGCCTGGTGGCGTCCGTCACGTCTGTTGGCCGGCCTGCTTAACGACGCCAGCCATAGCCATTCCAGCCGTTATTATAGCCCCAGCCGCCGCCCCGCCAGCCGCCACCCCAGCCACCGCCCCATCCCCAGCCACCGCCGATGACGACGCTGGGGGCGACATAAGCCGGGTAGGGCGCGCCATAGGCGTAGCCGGTATAGCCAGCGGGATATCCGGCCGGGTAACCCGGTGCGCTCGCCACCGTATTGCCCTTGGCATACATGCACTGGGTATAGGCGATGTCGTAGCGTGATTGCGCAGAGGCGGCTGAATATTGCGCATTGTTGGCGCCCGCCGCCGATCCCACCAGCAGGCCTGTCGCGCCACCGATTGCCGCGCCCGCGCCCGCCGCACCGCCAACCGAGCCGATTGCCGCGCCTGCCGCCGCGCCCAGTGCGGTGCCGACGACGGCGCTGCCGACGGCGGCATTGGTCGCCGCTTGCTCCGCCGTTGCGCCGCCGGTCGCCGCGTTCGCGTACATCCGGCATTCCATATCGTCCTGCTGGAACTGCTGGAACGGCTTGCCGGCCTGAGGCAGGGCCATCACGCTGGGGCCTTGCGGTGGTGGCGCCGTGCAAGCGCTGAGCGCGATGGCGGAAATCAGCCCGACGGCGGCGATAGCGCGGTTCATGCGCGTGCTCCTTGGTGACCCGAACGAGGCGTTGTCATGGACCAGAAATCGGGCGCGTTTTCACGCGGAAAGGTAACATAGTGTGACGATCGGCGAAAGAAAACCGCGCGTCAGTTACCGACCCAATCGGCAAATAACTGCCTGTCGATATTGCCGCCCGAGGCGATCAGCGCCACGCGTTTGCCGGCCATTGCTTGCTGCTCTTGGATCAGGCCGGCCAGCGGTGCGGCGCCGGCGCCTTCGATCAGGTTGTGCGTATCCGTCCAGTATGCGGCGATGGC
>Ga0164296_1005166_pt1 | contig 11549 bp, 10 predicted proteins | sample GEODES057metaG_FD_113533 | JGI IMG/M metagenome (GOLD analysis project Ga0164296, IMG submission 113533) | Dystrophic lake water microbial communities from Trout Bog Lake, Wisconsin, USA - GEODES057 metaG | ecosystem: Environmental > Aquatic > Freshwater > Lake | place: USA: Trout Bog Lake...
CAGCATCCCGGACACAATCGCCGGGGCAATGAGCGGGAACGTCACCGTGAACATGGTGCGCAGGGCGCTGGCACCGGAAATCTCCGCCGCCTCCTCCAGCGAAGGGTCCATGTTACGCAACGCCGAGGCCGTGAACATGTACACATACGGCGCGTAGTACATGCCAAACACGAAGATAATGCCGGACATGGTGTACAGGTTCACCCGCACCGGCAGCCCCACACTGGCGAACACCATGTTCAGCAGCCCGGTCTTCGGCGAGCCCAAAATCGCCCACGCCACCCCGGCCACCAGCGGCGGCACAAACAACGGCAGCATGCCGATGGCGGCAATAAAGCCCTTCGCCGGCGTATCGGTGCGCACCACAATCCAGGCAAAAAACAACCCGATCACCACTGCAATCGCCGTCCCACCGGCGCAGGCGATCAACGAATTGACCAGCGCCACATGCACGTTGGGATTGGCCAGCACGGCAATGAAATTATCCAGCGACGGTCGCATCCCGGCCAGCCCATCCACCACCGGATTGGCATCCGTCAATGCGCCGAGCAACAACATCGCGGTCGGATAAACGATCAAAAACGCCAGCACAGCCAGCAACAGCCCAGACCAGAGGCGGCCCAACAAGCGGGGTGCGGTGGCAGATGCGTTCATCGTTGTGTTTGGCTTCCTCGATTGGCCGCAGTCTTGCCCGGCTTGCACAGGTCGCACAATAGCGGCATTGCCAGCGCACAGGTTTTTGAGGTGCCGATGCGACTGCTGCTCCCGCTGCGCGATGGCCGGGTGGCCCGGCTCTGGTCGGCGCTGGCCCTGTCCGCGATCGGCGACCAACTCTACACCGTGGCCATGGGCTGGGTGGCGGTGGGCGTCTTCGGCGCCGCAGCCGGCTATCTCAGCGCCGCCCGGGCGGCGATCATCCTGCTGGCGGCATTTTTCGGCGGCAGCCTGATGGATCGCTGGAACCGCCAGTCCAGCATGATCGGCGCCGATCTGGCCCGCGCGGCCGCCTTGCTGCTGCTGGTGCTCGCCTGGACCATCATGGGGGCGCCATCCGGCACCACCCTGGCGCTGACGGTGCTCGTGCTCGCGATCGGCGATTCCGCCTTCAATCCCGCCTTGCAAACCGTGCTACCCTTGCTGGCATCGCGCGACACCCTGCCCGCCACCAACGGCTTGTTCGATGCCACGGCCCGCGTCGCGCGCCTGCTCGGCCCCGGTCTGATCGCTGCCCTGGGTGCCAGTCTGGCGCCGATCCATTTTTTCACCCTCGATGCCCTCAGTTTCCTTGCCTCCGCCGCCGCCGTTGCCGGCCTCCGCCTGCCGCCCGCCACCCGCCCCCGAACCGCGCCCATCTGGTGGCCCAGCCTGGTGGCTGGCTTTCGCGAAACCCGACGCCACCCCCCGCTGGGCTTCGCGTTGGACATGAGTGGGCTGATCAACGGCGCCTGGTTCACGCTCTTCTATCTCGCTTTGCCATTGCTGCTGGTGGCGCGCGCCGATGGCATCGCCCGTTACGGCCTGATCATGGCCTGCTACGGCGTCTCCAATCTACTCGCCAACCTCATCGTCGGCAGCCGCCCGATGTCACCGCGCCCCGGTCGACAAATCGTATGGGGCATTGCCTTTCTGGCCGCCGGCATGCTGGCCGTCGCCGCCATCGCCGGGCTGGATCTTGCCCCCGGCACCCAGGGCCTCGCGCTGGCGGCCGCCTCCTGCCTCGCCGGTTTCGGGGGCCCGTTGGAAGATATTCCCGTCGCCACCCTGCGCCAGTTGCTCATCCCGACGGATACCATTGCCGGCGCCACGCGGGCGGCGCAAATCGTCAGCAATCTCGGCACGCTGGTCGCCATGCTGCTCGCCCCGGCCGCCTGCGTCACCTTCGGCCCGGTCGCGGTGATGTGGGCCTGCGGGCTGATTTACGCCGGCGTGGTTGGCTACGGCCTCGCCATCGGATTAGCGCGCCAATAGCCTCGCGGGTGCGCGCGCCAATCATCTGGCAGCAAAATAGCGCCACCGCCGCAGTTTCGCTTTCCCAACCGTTGGTTTCGCGGCTATGCACCTTCCTGTGTCCGCGATCGACCGCGCCCAGCGCGGCGGAAACCGGCGTGAGGGGCTAAACCACATGGAAATCTCGCTCTACGTCTTCGATGCCGTGATGGCGCTGTTGCTGTTCTACTGGATGTCGAAAGTCGCCAAGCGCAAACCCGGCACGCCGCTGACCGGCCTGTTCGCCTACCGCGAAACCCTCACCAGCGACCCACCCGCCGCCACCAAAAACGACCCACGCCGTCGCCCCCTACCCGGCGGCCCGCGCCAATAAGCCGTCCTCTGCCGGAGCCGAAGCTGGAATGCGCGACCTTATCTTCTCGGTGCTGTTTGTTTGCATGATCCCCGCCGCCCTGGCGTTGGGTGCGTCCGGGGTCATGCTGTGGATCTGGGTCGCGCTGATCGCCCCGGTCAGCTACCTCATGGGCTTCGCGAAAGGTTTCAGCTTTAACAAGGTCGCCGCCCTGGCCGCTGTGATCGGCATTCTGGCCGACAAGTCCAAGAAGCGCCCCTATGTGGATACGCACATCTTTCTGCTGCTGATGCTGCTGCTGCAATGCACGATCTCGGACTATTTCTCGCTCACTGATATCTCCCGCGCCGCGGACCTGTATGACCGCATCACTAAGGCGATCATCCTGTGTCTGATCATGCTGCCGGTCATCCGCGACCGGCTGCGCATCCATGGCGTCGTGCTCACCATCTGTCTCGGCATGGGCATGCACGGCACCTCGGAAGCGATGAAATACATCATCACCGCCGGCGGCCATCAAATCGAGCCGCCCAGTTTCTTCGGTGATAACAACTCCTTCGGCCTGGCGCTGCTGATGTTCCTGCCGCTGTTGGCGTATCTCGGCAATTATCTGGCCCAACCCATTGCCCGCAACGTCGCCCGCTTCGGGCTGGCGCTCAACTTGATCGCGGTGGTCGCCACCAATTCCCGGGGCGCCCTGGTTGGCATGGGTGCCATCGGCCTGATGCTGCTGGCGCAAAGCAAGCGCAAGCTGCACGTGCTTGCGGTCATGGCCGTGGTTGGGATCGGGCTGGTGTTCTTCACCCCCGCCTCCTGGCGCGAACGGATGGACACCATTTCCGACGCGCAGAGCGACAGTTCCTTCATGGGCCGGGTGCGGTCATGGAAAATGAACACCCTGGTCGCGCTGGATCGTCCGTTCTTCGGCGGTGGCTTCTCCTCCATGGAAGATCAGCGGGTGTTCGACATTTACGTCAACCGCTTCAGCAGCCTGGATTTCATCCCCACCGAAGACCCGGCCGGCCCGCTCGCCGCGCACAGCATCTACTTCGAAATCCTTGGCGATACCGGCTTCGTCGGGCTCGGCGTGTTCCTGGCCATCATGGCCACCGGCTTCAACAATTTGCGCGTCATCCGCCGGCTAACCGTCAACCGCCCGGAATGGGCCTGGGCAACCGATCTCGCTTATGCCCTGCGCCTCACCCTGGTTGCCTACGCCGTCTCCGGTGCGGCACTCAGCATGGCGTATTTCGAGCTATATTACGTCTTCACCACCCTGATCTCGGTGCTGCGCAAACATGTGGAAACCGAGGTCAACGCCCCGAAGCCGCAAATACGCGACGACACCAGGGCGCAAGCCCAAGCCGCGCTCGTACGCGCCATGAACGGGGAAAGTCCATCGACCCGCCGCAGAAAGCGGGCCGATGCCATGCCCAGGGTCTAACCCCCCGGGCAGACGCCTCAGCGGGTTGGGCGTGGCGGGGTCACCGAATAATCGTAGAAGCCACGGCCGGATTTACGGCCGAGCCAGCCAGCCTCGACATATTTCACCAATAGCGGGCACGGCCGGTATTTGCTGTCCGACAGGCCCTCATACAACACCTGCATGATCGACAGGCAGGTATCCAGCCCAATGAAATCCGCCAGTTCCAGCGGCCCCATCGGGTGATTGGCGCCCAGCCGCATCGCGGTATCAATGCCGGTGATCGAGCCCACACCCTCATAGAGGGCGTAAACCGCCTCATTGATCATCGGCACCAGAATGCGGTTGACGATGAAAGCCGGGAAATCCTCGGACACCGCCGTGGTTTTGTTCAGCTTACGCGCCAGCACTTCCACCGCCTGGAAGGTCGGCTCGTCAGTGGCGATCCCGCGGATCACCTCCACCAACTTCATCACCGGCACCGGATTCATGAAGTGCATGCCGATGAATTTTTCCGGCCGATCGGTGCTCGCACCCAACCGGGTGATGGAGATAGACGACGTGTTGGAGGCCACAATGCAAGACGGCTGCAAATGCGGCGTCAGCGCCCGATAAATCGCCCGCTTGACGTCCTCTTTCTCGGTCGCCGCTTCAATCACCATGTCGCAGGTGCCGAAGCTGGCGTAGTCGGTGCTGGTGGTCACCCGCGCCAGCGCCGCCGCCTTATCTTCGGCCGAGATCACCGTGCGCGCGACCTGACGTTCCATGTTGCGATCCATGGTCGCCATCGCGCGGTCCAGCGCATCGGTCTTCACATCGAGCAAAACAACGGGAAATCCGGCCAGCGCGCAGACATGGGAAATGCCATTGCCCATCTGGCCAGCCCCGATCACGCCAATCCTGGCGATCACCGGGGTTACCAGCCTGTCATCGGCTGCCTGTGCGCCAGCCCGGACTTCCACGTTCATTTAGGCCTTCTTCAGTTCAGCGGCCAATTCCGGCAGCGCCGTAAACAGGTCCGCAACCAGGCCGTAATCGGCGACCGAGAAAATCGGCGCCTCTTCGTCCTTGTTGATCGCCACAATCACCTTGCTGTCTTTCATGCCGGCGAGATGCTGGATCGCGCCAGAAATCCCAACCGCGATATACAACTCCGGCGCGACGATCTTGCCGGTCTGGCCAACCTGATAGTCGTTGGGCACAAACCCGGCATCCACCGCGGCCCGGCTGGCACCCACGGCCGCACCAAGCGCATCGGCAATCGGGTCGAGCAGGGCGAAGTTATCGCCGTTCTGCATGCCACGGCCGCCAGAGACCACCACCCGGGCAGCGGTCAGTTCCGGGCGCTCGCTCTTGGACAATTCGGCCGACACGAACCGCGACACCGAGGCGCTCGCCGCCGCAGCAACCGCTTCAATCGCCGCGCTGCCACCCGTGGCCGCCACCGGATCAAAGCTCGCCGCACGCACCGTGATCACCTTCTTGGCGTCACTGCTTTTCACGGTCGCCATCGCGTTGCCAGCATAAATTGGCCGCACGAAGGTATCGGCATCCACCACACCGGAGATGTCGCTGATCGGCTGGCTATCCAGCAAAGCGGCAACGCGCGGCATAATGTTCTTGCCCACCGCCGTGGTGGCGGCCAGCAAATGCGAATAGGCCGGCGCAAGCGACACCAGCAACGCGGACATCGGCTCGGCCAGCGCGTTGGCATAGGCCGCGTCATCGGCCAGCAACACCTTGGCCACACCCGGCAGCTTGGCCGCGGCATCGGCCGCCGCCTGCACGCCCTGGCCGGCGATCAGCACATGCACGTCACCCAATTTGGACGCCGCGGCCACCGCAGAACGCGAGGGCTGCTTGATGATGCCGGCTTCGTGGTCCAGCAATACCAGAACGGTCATGATCAGATCACCTTCGCTTCGGTCTTCAACTTGGCCACCAGTTCGGCAACCGAACCCACCTTCACGCCCGCCTGCCGCTTCGGCGGCTCAGCGACCGAGACCACCGTCAACCGCGGCGCCACATCCACGCCCAGGTCTTCCGGCTTCACCGTCTCAATCGGCTTCTTGCGCGCCTTCATGATGTTCGGCAGCGAGGCATAGCGCGGCTCGTTCAAGCGCAGATCGGTGGTCACGATCGAGGGCAAGGTCAGCACGATGGTCTCCATGCCGCCATCCACTTCGCGCTTGACGGTCAGATTGCCGCCATCAACGGTAAGTTCGCTGGCAAACGTTCCCTGCGACCAGCCGAGCAGAGCGGCCAGCATCTGGCCGGTCGCGCTCATATCGTCGTCAATCGCCTGCTTGCCGAGGATGATCAGGCCCGGCTGTTCCTTGTCGGCAATCGCCTTCAACAGCTTGGCCACCGCGAGCGGCTGCAAATCGGCATCGGATTCCACCAGAATGCCGCGATCAGCGCCCATGGCGAGCGCGGTGCGAATGGTTTCCGCGCACGCGGCCACACCGAGCGAAACGGCGACGATCTCGGTTGCGACGCCCTTTTCTTTCAGGCGCACCGCTTCCTCAACCCCGATCTCGTCGAACGGGTTCATGGACATTTTCACGCCGGCGGTTTCAACCCCGGTACCGTCCGATTTCACCCGGACTTTAACGTTGTAGTCGACCACCCGCTTAACGGGGACAAGGATCTTCATGGTCTGGCGTACCGCTTCCTGATGTTGTTAGAGGCAGGTCGGATGGGGTGCGCGCCAAGGACATTCGGCAGTCGCCGCCACCTTGTTCGCACCTGCGAAAAGTGCGCCGGACCATAGTGGCGGGCCGGCTGGGCTGTCAAACGCCGGCCGCGCACGGCAGCGGTGAGGGCTTACCGTCGGCGTCCTAGCGATACAGCGCCAACAGGACCGCAAACAGCGCCAACGCAGCCGCCTGCAAAATGATCCGCCATTGCATAAGCTTGTTGGACCGCATCGGGTTGCCATCGCCCCGCGCCAACCCAACCATACCGGCCACCAGCACCCCCAGCACGCCCAGCATCGCCAGCACAACAAGGATGGTCAGAAACGTACGCATGACGGAGACACTTTCGCGACGGATGACGGGGACACTCTGGCAGACCGGGATAGGTTGGTCCTACTTCCCAGATAGCCCGCTATCGCAGAATGTCCACGATAATGCCATGTTGTGCTGCACAATATCGCCTGAAGCCCTTCCCCCGAGCACTCCGGCCGCCCACTCGCGCATGAAAGTCCGCATGTCCCGCATTGCACTGGCATTTCTGCTGGCGTTTCTACCCTCCCTCGGGCTGGTCGCCGGCCGCGCGCAGGCGCAACCCGCCGCCGCCACGCAACCAGCCACGCCAACGAAACCCGCCGCGGCGACCGCAAGCCTGAACGCCGCCCAGGCGAAAGACGCGCTCGACGCCCTGCAAGACCCGAAAAAGCGCGCTCAACTGATCAACGTGCTGGACGCCATCGCCAAAACCGGCGTCGTTCCTGCCGTCCCCGCCCCGCCGCCCCCGCCCCCGGCCCCGGCCGCCGCGGAACCGAGCCTCGCCATCCCGCTCGCCCCCGATAGCCTCGGCGCCCAATTGCTGGTCGGCGTGCCGGACCGACTGGCGCAGCTCTCGGAACAACTCACCCAAACCTTTGACGCAGCAACCGATTTCCCGCTGCTCTGGCTCTGGCTCTATCAACTCAGCAGCGACCCCACGGTGCACCAGTTGCTCTATGATGTCGGCTGGCGCCTCGCGGTCGTCATGGGCGTGGCGCTGATCGCCGAATTCCTGCTGCGCCGGGCCCTCCGCCGCCCCATCGCCGCCCTGGCCAGCCGCGCCCCCGCGTTGGCGGAGCCACCGCCCGCCCACCCAACCGCCGGCCTGGCCGCCGCAGAAGCCGGCGAGCTTGAAGCGCAGGACCTCGCACCTCCCGCCGCCCGCCGCCCGCATTTCATGCGCCGCATGCTCCACCCGCTGCGCCGCCTGCCCTACGCCCTGGCGGCGGAGGTGCTGGACCTGCTGCCCCTGCTCGCCATCCTCGGCCTTAGCAACGGCATTCTGAACATCGCCATCGATGCCTCGGCCGTTACCACGCTGGTGATCCAGGCGGTCATCAACGGCTACATCACGTGGCGGATCGTCATCGGCGGCGTGCGCCTGCTGCTGGCCCCTACCGCCCCCCGCCTGCGCCTGCTGCCCATGGGCGACATCCCGGCCGCGCATCTGCTGCTCTGGGCGCAACGCATCGTGGCCATCGGCATTGCCGGCGGCGCGGTGGCGGAAGTCGGCGTCTTCTTCGGCCTCTACCGGCTGGCGCATGATGCGCTGGTCAAGCTCGTTTGGTTCGTCGTCGTGCTCTGCCTCGTCACCGTGGTGCTGCAATATCGCGCCGCCGTCGCCCACTGGCTCCGCCCCCGCCGCTATCACGCCGACGAAACCGCCAGCCTCCTCACCCAAGCCCGCGCCCGCCTTGCCCCGGTCTGGCACTACATTGTCATCCTCGGCCTGTTCTCGGTCTGGCTGGTCTCGGCGCTGGAAATCGCCGGCGGCTATCGCTGGCTGATGAAAGCCTTCCTCAGCACCGCCACCATCCTGGTGCTGGCGCAAATCCTCACCCGCTTCGCCGTCACCCGCCTGCGCACCGCCCTACGCGAAACCGTGCAGCAGGCCGAGGGCGTCACCGCCCTTGCCGCCCGCCTGCTCGCCTACGAACCGCTGATGCGCCTGCTCGTCCGCGCTGCTTTCGCCGTGCTCACCGCGATTGCGCTGGCCGAAGCCTGGGGCATTCCAGCGTTTTCCTGGTTCGGCCAGGGCCGCCTCGGCAACCGCCTGCTGGCCTCCCTCGGCTCCATCGGCCTGACGCTGGCGATCGCGCTGGCAATCTGGGAAGCCGTCAACGCGGCCATCGAGCGCCATCAGGCCCGCCTCAGCGCCAGCGAGCAAGCCGTGCGCTCCGCCCGGTTGCGCACCTTGCTGCCGATGCTGCGCACCACGCTGCTCATCACCATCGTTACCATCGTCATCCTGATCGTGCTCAGCGAAATCGGCGTCAATATCGCCCCGCTGCTGGCCGGCGCCGGCGTCATCGGCCTCGCCATCGGCTTCGGCAGCCAGAAGCTGGTGCAAGACATCATCACCGGCCTGTTCCTTCTGCTGGAAAACGCCATGCAAGTCGGCGACGTCGTGACCCTCGGCGGCATGACCGGCACGGTGGAAAACCTCTCCATCCGCACCATCCGCCTGCGCTCGGTCGATGGCTCGGTCCACATCGTCCCCTTCAGCGCCGTGACCAGCGTCACCAACATGAGCCGCGATTTCGGCTTCGCGGTCGTCGATGTCAGCGTCGGCCTGAACGAGGAGAGCGACCGCATCGCCACCCTCCTGCGCGAACTCGCCGCCGAAATGCGCGCCGAGGATGCCTGGCGCGGCGCCGTGCTGGCCGATCTGGACGTGCTCGGGGTAGAGAAATTCCTCGCCAATGCCTGGGTCATGCGGGTGCGGGTGCGCACAACCCCCGGCCAGCGCTGGGCCGTCGGGCGCGAACTGAACCGGCGGATCAAACACCGCTTCGATGAGCTGAAGATCGAAAGCCCGATGACCAGCTACCGCGCACTCGGCATCGCCACCCCGCATCCGGATGCGCTTATGGCCGCCCTCAGCCAGACCTATGGCGGCGAGACGAGTGCTTAACCGGCTGCTCCAAGCCCTGCGCAGCCTGCGCGGCTGGCGGCGCGATGCCGCGGCGGCTGGCCTCGGCGCGCTCGCGGCCGCCGCCCTGCCGCCGGTGCACGCCATCCCGGTGCTGCTGATCAGCCTGCCCGGCCTGCTGCTCATGCTCGCCGAAGCCCGCTCATGGCGGCATGGCGCCCGCATCGGCTTCGCCTTCGGCCTCGGCCATCACCTATTCGGCCTCTATTGGATCACCGAGGCCGTGTTGATCGAGGCCGCGCGCTTCTGGTGGCTGGTGCCCCTCGCCGTGCCGGCCATCGCCGCCATCCTCGCCTGCTTCATCGCACTGCCCTGCGCGCTGGCCATGCGCCGGCCGCCCGGGGCTGCCCGTGCGCTGGTGCTGTGCGGCACCTGGGTGCTGGCGGATCTGCTGCGGCAAGTCTTCGCCACCGGCTTCCCCTGGAACCCCCTCGGCAGCGTCTGGGCGCTACCGAATGATATCGGCACGCTGCTGCTGCAGCCCGCCGCCATCATCGGCGTGCATGGCCTGACCCTCGCCACCCTGCTGCTCGCCGTCACCCCCACGCTCGGCCGCCGCGCCATGGCCGCCGGCCTCGCGGCCCTCCTCCTCTGGGGCGGCTTCGGCAGTTGGCGCCTGTCCCAACCCGCCGCCCCCGCACCCGGACTGTCCGTGGTGCTGGTGCAAGGCAACGTCCCGCAAGGCGAGGATTGGAGTCGGGAATTCGCCGTCGGCGTGTTCCGCCGCTACCTCGATCTCACCCGCGCCGCGGTCGCCGCCGCCGGCAACACTCCCACCATCGTGCTCTGGCCCGAAACGGCCTTCTACCCTTTCCTTCTGGAGCATGACCCTGGCGCGCGGGCAGCAATTTACGATGCCGCCGCCGGCCCGGCCCTGATCGGCGGCATGCGCGTCACCCCGGACGGCCGCCCGCTGAACAGCCTGATGGCGGTCGTCGGCCCCGGCCCGATCACCGCCGCTTACGATAAGTGGCATCTGGTGCCCTTCGGCGAATACGCGCCCAGCTGGATGCCTCTGCAAATCATGCTCGGCATGGGCAGCGGTTTTGCCGCCGGCAGCGGGCCCAAAACCCTCCACGTGCCCGGCCTGCCACCCGTCGGCGTACTCATTTGCTACGAGGCGATTTTTCCCGGCCAGATCGTCGATGCCGCCGATCGGCCGGACTGGCTCGCCAACGTCACCAATGACGCCTGGTTCGGTGACAGCACCGGCCCGCGCCAACACCTCGCCGCCGCCCGGCTGCGGGCGATTGAGGAAGGCTTGCCGCTGCTCCGCGCCGCCAATACCGGCATCACCGCCGGCTTCGACGCCTTTGGCCGCGAACTCGGCCGCCTCGACCTCAACACCCAGGGCCACCTGATCCTGCCCCTTCCCGGCCCGCTGCCGCCCACACCCTTCGCCCGCTTCGGTCGCCTCATCCCGGCTGCCTTGGCCTTTGCCTGCCTCTGCCTCGGCGCAGCCAGCCGCCGCAAGCGGCTTCAGATACATTTTTGAGACGAATCGCTAACATATTAACCAAATATTGACCATCTTGGGTTGTGCTGGTAGCATCAACTCAACCCGATTATTGAGGCGGGTCTTGTCTCATGAGACATTGCGCCCTGATCCTCTGGGTGCCTGTTCTCTGGCCAGACATCGTGACGTTTGCGCCGTTCGGGCGAGGAGAACCGTATGTCTATCGACGTCGAAACCGGAACAGAGCGCCCTGAAAAGGAAACGCGGGTCAGCCCGGTCGATACGCATGTCGGCGCCCGCATCCGCTTACGCCGCACGTTGATGGGCATGTCGCAGGAACGTCTCGGCGAGTCGCTCGGCCTCACCTTCCAGCAGGTGCAAAAATACGAACGTGGGGTCAATCGGGTCGGCGCTTCCCGGCTGTATGATCTCTCACGCGTGCTTGATGTGCCGATCAGCTTCTTCTTCGATGATATGCCGGAGCCGCTAGCGGGTATGGCCTCCGCCCCCGCCACCGGCACCCGCCGTGTGTTCGGCTTTGCCGATGCCCAGGATAGTTTCGGCACCGGCGGCACCGACGATGCGCTCACCCGGCGGGAGACGTTGGAACTCGTGCGCGCTTACTACAAAATCACCGACCCCTCGGTGCGCAAACGCGTGTTCGACCTCATCAAGTCGATGGCCACCGAATAGGCTTTCGGCTCTCC
>Ga0164296_1005170_pt1 | contig 11539 bp, 8 predicted proteins | sample GEODES057metaG_FD_113533 | JGI IMG/M metagenome (GOLD analysis project Ga0164296, IMG submission 113533) | Dystrophic lake water microbial communities from Trout Bog Lake, Wisconsin, USA - GEODES057 metaG | ecosystem: Environmental > Aquatic > Freshwater > Lake | place: USA: Trout Bog Lake...
CCTTCGGCTCGCAAGGCGGTCGTCCATATGTGCCTGGTGTTCCGGTCGGTGAGGTGGTCAGCGTGTCCGGTACTGCCGGGCAGCTGACCAAGCTCGCCAACATCCGCCCGTTCGTGGACTTCACCGCGTTGAGCGTGGTCGGGGTGGTCATCAACAATCCTCGAACCAATCCACGCGACTCGGTCCTGCCCGCCATTCCGTCAGCGACACTGCCGACGATGGCGCCAACGCCGGGGCCATCGGGGTCCGCATCGCCGTCATCAACGCCACGGGCACCCGGTTCCGGCACCGGTGGAACCGGGCAGTTGGCTCCTGCAACGCCGGTGCCCGGTGGAGCGGGGAACTAGTGAATGCCAAGATCCGACGCGCGGGCATCATCGCCGTAGCGCTGCTGGTTGCCTGCCTGCTGGAAGTGACATTGCTGTCGCGCCTTGGCATTCCGGGTGCGACCCCGGACCTGGTGGTGGTCACCGTGGTGGCAATCGCATTCGCCTATGGACCTGCAACCGGGGCTGTCGCCGGCTTCAGTGCCGGCATGCTCCTTGGACTGACACCACCGGCCACCGGCAGCCTGGGAGCCGCTGCAGTGGTCTACTTGACCATCGGACTAGTCAGCTCGCTGTCGGTCGACCCGCGAGATCGTTCAGTTCCGGTGATTTTGGGCGTGTGCGGACTGTCATGCGTGGCGGCAGTCATGGCCATGGCCATGCTGACATCCCTGCTGGGTGCCAGCCGTGTCAACTGGGGACAAGTGCCCATCATGATGATCACGACCTTCATCTACGGGGTGATCTTGGCGCCGATGGTCGTGCCTCCCATCATCAGCCTGGCCAAGAAATTCACTCCTGAACTGATCGAGGTCTAGCCGGCTCCCAGGAAACGTCCAGGCAACGATGGCCCCCCGAAACCGTGATGGACCCCAGGCCGTCGTACCGTGAAGGAATACCAGGTGCCCAATGTGGGCCGCCATGCCAACGGAAGGGGTGAGTGTGCACGGTCGTTCCAATTGGCGACTGCTCATCCTGGGAGTGCTCATTGCCTCGCTCCTGGCGACACTGGCCGCTCGCCTGTTCTACCTGCAGGTGATTTCCGGTTCGACCTATCGAGCTCAGGCGCATGAAAACTCAGTGCGCGAGGTGGTCAATCCTGCCGTTCGGGGATTGATCCTGGACCAACTGGGACGACCGCTGGTGTCCAACCAGACCTCGATGGGGGTCACTGTCGACCGACACGCGCTGCGTCTGCAAAAGGATCACGGTGCAGCGGTCATTAGTCGACTCGCCGGCGTGCTCGGGGTGACTCCGGCATCGATCACCGACAAATTGGCTCCGTGTGGAACCCCCGGTGCCAAGCGCCCGCCGATCTGCTGGAATGGACCGACGTACCAACCGGTGCCCGTGGCCACAAAGGTTCCGGTCCAGACGGCGATCACCATCATGGAAATGCGCAGTGAGTTTCCCGGGATCACTGCGCAGATGGACGCCTCGCGGACGTATCCATCGCCATTTGGCGCCAATGCCGCGCACCTGCTGGGTTACCTGGGCCCGGTCACGCAAAGCCAATTGAACACGCAAGGGACCAGCCTTGATCCCAATCGATTGCGTTCCACGGACCTCATCGGGCGGACCGGCCTGGAGAAGCAATACGACACTGCGCTTCGCGGAAAGCCAGCGGTGACCACATTCTCAGTGGACACCGCCGGGCATGTGCTGTCCACACTCGATCAACAGCCGGCAACTCCGGGCAATTACGTCGTAACCAGCATTGATGCCAAGCTGCAGGCCGTGGTGGAAAAGCAACTGGCCGCGGCAATCGATCGAGCACACACGCAAGGCTTTCCCGGCGTGGCTGGTGCAGCCGTGGTCGTTGACGTCAGGACCGGTCGCATCCTGTCCATGGCCAGCTACCCCACCTACGATCCATCCATCTGGGTGGGCGGAGTGTCCAAGACGCAGTATGACCAGCTGATGAAGTCCAACGCCCTGAACTTCAATGCCATGCAGGGCCTGTATGCACCCGGTTCCACCTTCAAGGCCATCAGCACCGCTGCGGCCGGGACGCAGGGATTCAATCTCTACGGCACGTACCCATGCCCGAATCAATTGAAGATCGGCTCACAGACCTTCCGGAACTTTGAATCCTCGGGTTTTGGTCCCATCTCCCTCAAGCGAGCTCTGGAAGTCTCCTGCAACACCGTCTTCTACGGCATCTCGGATAAGATGTGGAATGCCGCTGGCGGGGTAAAGGCCAACGCCAATTCCCCGGACCCGATCGCCAAGACGGCAAAGATGTTCGGACTCGGATCCCCCACGGGCATTGACCTGCCTGGCGAGTCAACCGGTCGGGTCTCCAGCCGAGCATTCAAGGAAGCGAACTGGCAGGCGCACAAGAACGCCTGGTGCGCCAATGCCCTGTCCGGCTATCCCACCCTGCGAAAGACCAATCCGACGCTGGCGGACTACTACACGTCCCTGGACAAGGAGAACTGCGCCAATGGCTTCCTGTGGAGACCAGGCGATGCCTTGAACCAGGCGATCGGACAAGGTGACACAGCCGTCACACCACTGCAAATGGCGATGGTGTACGCCGCTGTTGCGAATGGAGGCACGGTCTACGAGCCCACGGTGGCCAAGGCGATTGTTGACCCCACGGGCAAGGTCGTTCAGGAGATCACTCCCAAGGTCAAGAGCCACGTCAACGTGCCAAAGTCGGTCTTCACGTTCTTGCACAATGCCCTGCCGGGAGTCGCGGAGAACGGCTCAGCCAAGGGCGACTTTGTTGGATTCCCACTGAGCAAGATCCCGATCGCTGCCAAGACCGGTTCAGCGCAGGTCTCCGGCAACAAGGTCTCCACTTCCTGGTTTGCCACGTATGCCCCGGCGAATAATCCCAAGTACGCCGTGCTGATGATGGTGTCCCAGGGCGGCACAGGCGCCGGCACGTCCGGGCCGAGCGTGCGTAAGATTTACGAGGCGCTATTCGGCGTGAACGGCACGTCGGTTGATCCGACCAAGTCGGTCTTATTCGGCGATGCGCCCCAAACACAACTGCCCAAGATTCGGTCAGACGGCACCCCTGTGGTTCCCAAGGGAGCCGGTAGCGGAGTGGGAGGAGGCGGATGAGTAACTGGCAGCTCACCGACTTGATGCAGCGTCCAAGCGCACCTCAGCGCGAGCAGGGCAGCACGTACTGGCGGGACTTGGATTGGGTCCTGCTGATCGCCGCTGCATGCGTCACGCTCTACGGTGCCCTGCTGGTGTGGAGCGGGTCCCTGGCGAACTACACATCCGGGGGCGACACCACGTCGTTCGTCAAGAAACACCTGATCACGGTGCTGGCCTCGATTCCCATGGGGTACGTGGCCTCGCGGTTGAATCATCGCTGGTTACGTGCTTACACCCCCTACCTGTATGCCATTTGCCTGGCATTCATGCTGGCACCCTTCATTCCCCACCTCGGTGCGCGCATCGCCGGCGCTCGCGCGTGGGTGTCTCTCCCGGGTGGGTTCACGCTGCAACCCTCGGAGTTCATGACCATTGCCTTGATTTTGGCAATGTCTGCGGTACTGAGCGAGAAGCGGGACATAGAAAGCGAGCCGAATAACCGTGATGTTCGGCTCGCATTGCTGTTGGCAGTGATTCCGTTGCTGATTGACCTTGCGCAGAATGACACCGGAACTTCCTTGATCATGGCAACGGTGGTCGTGGCAGTCATCGCTGTGTCCGGTGCCAAGCGGTCCTGGGTCGTTGGGCTCCTGGCATTGGGGATTGGCGGGGGACTGCTTGCTGCTCGACTGCATCTGCTGAAAACCCACCAGATCGCCCGGTTGACATCGTTTGTCAATCCCGGCTCCGACACCACCGGCAGCGCCTACAACGCGCTTCAGGCGCGCATTGCCATTGGCGGCGGGCAAGTCACCGGCTATGGACTGTTCCACGGGCCGCAGACACAGGGACACTTTGTCCCGGTGAACGTGTCTGACTTCGTGTTCACCGTCTCGGGGGAGGAAATGGGCTTTCTCGGGTCCATCCTGCTCCTGATCTTGCTCGCCGTGATCGTGTGGCGGGCGCTGCTGATCGCCTTTCGCGCCGATGACCTATACGGGCGCCTGGTCGCCACCGGGATCACCGCCTGGTTCGCCTTCCAGATCTTTGAGAACATCGGAATGACGATGGGGATTATGCCGATCACCGGGATCCCATTGCCGTTGGTCTCTGCCGGAGGAACCTCGATGATGGCCACCTGGATCGGCATCGGCTTATTGATGAACATCCGCTTGCACGCTGTTCGCTCAGCGCCGTAGTCCGCCCGCTGGAGGCGTTGGATTCGTCCAAACACGGACGAGCAATTACCCTGTGGCACGTGACATCAGCCAACCACGTGCGCGGACAATCGGTTTTCGATCAAGTTGAGCGACTGTTGCCAATGGTCTCAAAGCCCATTCAGTACGTGGGCGGTGAACTCAATGCGGTGACCAAGGACTGGCAGGACGTGACCGTTCACTGGGCCCTGATGTATCCCGATGCCTACGAAGTCGGTGCGCCGAACCAGGGCGTACAGATCCTGTACGAAGTGCTCAACGAGCGCAGCGATGCCCTCGCGGAACGCACATATGCGGTCTGGCCCGACCTGGAAGCATTGATGCGACAGCATCGCGTCCCCCAGTTCACCGTCGATGCCCACCGCGCATTGGGCGACTTCGACCTCATCGGCATGAGCTTTTCGACCGAGCTGGGCTACACCAACATGCTGACCGCGCTGGACCTCGCGCAGTTTCCCGTGCTGGCGGCAGATCGCAACGACGAGCATCCCATCGTTGTGGCTGGCGGGCATGCGGCCTTTAATCCCGAGCCGATTGCCGATTTCATCGATGTTGCCGTTCTCGGTGACGGAGAGCAAGCCGTATGCCTCATCACGGACATCGTGGGCGCCTGGATCACTGCGGGAAAGCCTGGCGGTCGTTCGCAGGTCCTCAAAGACCTGGCGCGGACCGGCCTGCTGTACGTCCAGAGTCTGTATTCGGTGGAGTACCTGCCAGATGGTCGTATCCACCGAGTGACGCCTGTGGACGCCGATGTTCCGTGGCGAGTGTCCAAGCACACCGTGATGGACCTGGACCAATGGCCGTACCCCAAGGCGCCCTTGGTGCCGTTGGCTGAGACGGTTCACGAGCGAATGAGCGTGGAGATCTTTCGGGGCTGTACCCGCGGCTGCAGGTTTTGCCAAGCCGGAATGATCACGCGACCGGTGCGAGAGCGTTCCATCACCGGAATCGCCGACATGATCGACAACGGACTTCAGCGAACCGGGTATGAGGAAGTCGGGCTGCTGTCGTTGTCCAGCGCTGATCACTCGGAGATTGCCGACCTGGCGCGCAACCTGGCCGATCGCTACCAAGGCACCGAGACCAGCCTGTCCCTGCCGAGCACCCGAGTCGATGCCTTCAACGTCGACCTGGCCAACGAGCTGTCGCGCAATGGGCGGCGAAGCGGTCTGACCTTTGCTCCAGAGGGCGGAAGCGAGCGGATGCGCAAGGTGATCAACAAGCAGGTCACCGAGGACGACTTAATTCGCACTGTGACCACTGCATATGCCGCAGGATGGCGGCAGGTGAAGTTGTACTTCATGTGCGGCCTTCCCACCGAAACCGATGATGACGTCCTACAGATCGCGCAACTGGCGCGCGAGGTGATCCGTCATGGCCGCCAGGTCACCGGTCGACGCGATATTCGGTGCACGGTCTCCATTGGTGGATTCGTACCGAAGCCGCACACCCCCTTCCAGTGGGCCGCGCAGTTGGATCACGCGACGACCGATTCCCGGTTGCACAAGTTGCGTGATGCGATTCGTGCCGACCGCGAATACGGCAAGGCGATCGGCCTGCGCTACCACGATGGGAAGCCGGGAATTGTCGAAGGCCTGCTCTCTCGTGGTGATCGACGCGTGGGTCCGGTGATCTTAGAGGCCTGGCGTCAAGGCGCTCGTTTTGATGGCTGGAGCGAGCACTTCTCCTATGACCGGTGGATGACCGCTGCCGCATCTGCTCTGGACGGCACGGGTGTTGACGTTGATTGGTTCACCATTCGTGAGCGGCAGCAAGCAGAAGTGCTGCCGTGGTCACACCTGGATTCGGGTCTGGATGCCGACTGGCTGTGGGAGGACTGGCAGGACGCCCTGTCCGAGCAGGGCGTGGATGACTGCCGATGGAGTCCGTGCTTCGACTGCGGGGTGTGCGATCAGATGGGCACGGAGATTCAGGTTGGCCCCACCGGCGTGGTGGACCTGCCGATGCCGTCGATTGCACCATCCCCTGTTCTCGCCGGTGGCACATGAGCCGTCAAGCTCCGGTGCGCGATGTAGTTCCTGCAGTCCAGAAACTGCGCATTCATTACGCCAAGCGCGGCCGGCTTCGATTCAGTTCCCACCGAGACTTCCAGCGTGCACTCGAGCGGGCCCTACGGCGCTGCCAGATTCCGATGGCCTACAGCCAGGGCTTCTCACCGCATCCCAAGATCTCCTTTGCCAATGCCGTTCCCACCGGTGTCGCCAGCGAGGCGGAGTATGTGGAGATCCAGGTCACCGCACTGTGTGATCCGGTCAAGGTCGCCCAGGCCCTCAACGACTCCTTGCCTGAAGGGCTTGATGTCGTGGAGGTCGTGGAGGCACACACCGCGGATTTCATTGATCGGTTGCAGGCCAGCCTGTGGCGTGTTGAACTCCCGGACGTCAGCGCAGACCAGGCCGCGAGTGCGATTTCTGCCCTCCTGGCCGCCGATGAAGTTCAGGTGACGCGCAAGACCAAGAATGGCCTGCGAACCTTCGACGCCAGAGGGGCGATCGTGTCCTTGGAGTCCGATTCGGGCGATTTGGGTGCCGAATGGACGATGTCCGGTAGCGGGTGTGCCATACTCAAGGCGGTCACCAGGCATGTCACACCGTCTGTGCGACCCGATGATCTTCTCTCCGCCTTGAGAATCGTGGCCGACCTTGAGCCGCCAACACCCCCGCGGGTGACCCGGCTGGCACAGGGGCCACTGAATCTTGAGAGTGCGAGCGTCGACGATCCATTCGTCGACGATCGCGCAGTTTGACCACTCGGTCGGCCGAAGAGAGACATCGCAGGCGCCTGCGTCAGCCACATGCTGTCCGCGCCTGAGTCCAGTGAACTTGATGGGTTTCGGCCCACACGAAGCGGGCGGCGTGCCGCCCGGCAAGGAGTACGTCGCATGGCCGACGAAGTAGAACAGACCACCCCCCGGCGCCGCCGAGCTGCAAGTCGTCCGGCAGGACCGCCCGTGGAAGCATCGGTTGATCCGGCACCGCAAGCCACCTCCGCCGAGGCTGAGGCGCCGGCGGTGGCCAAGAAGACGACCAAGAAGACAGCCAAGAAGGCTGCAGCCACCGAGGCCAAGGCTCCTGTGCGACGGGGCCGCAAAGCGACCGCGGCAGCACCAGTGACCGAAATCCCCGAAGCGGCTTCGGCTGAGATCGGGGCTGCCGAGAGTCCGGCAGAGTCCGGCCTGCCTGCTGTGGTCGCGATTCCCCTGTTCGTGGCCCCGCAGGAAGTCAAGCCCACGCGCAGCCGTCGAACCAAGGCCGCCGATGCGATTGAGGCTCAGGTCGCTGACGTCACCGATGAGGCCGACCAAGGCCAAGACAGTGAAGGCGTCGACAGGAGCGAAGGGACTGACGACTCCGATGAGGGTGCTCGCCGTCGCCGTCGCCGTCGTGGTGGCCGAGGCCGACGCAAGCGCACGGATGAGTCAGGCGATGAGCAGGACAGCGACGAGTCCGGTGACGATGAGGGTCTTGATTCCGATGCCGAGGGCGACGAGGCAGGTTCACGTCGTCGTCGTCGACGTCGTCGACGTGGCTCAGAAGGCGATGTGGAAATCGGTCCGGATGATCCGCCCAACACTGTCGTCAAGGTGCGACAGCCTCGGGCGAAGTCCGACGATGTGTCATCCCTTCGCGGTTCCACTCGCCTGGAGGCCAAGAAGCAGCGCCGAAGAGAGGGCCGAGAGGCCGGACGTCGACGCGCGCCGATCCTGACTGAGGCAGAGTTCCTCGCACGCCGCGAAGCCGTCGATCGTGTCATGGCAGTTCGACAGGATGGCGATCGCACGCAGATCGCCGTGCTGGAAGACGGAGTTCTGGTAGAGCACTACGTCACTCGGGGCTCGAACGCATCCATGGTGGGCAACGTCTACCTCGGTCGTGTCCAGAATGTGCTGCCGAGCATGGAAGCCGCATTTGTCGATATCGGCCGGGGCCGAAACGCCGTGCTGTACGCCGGCGAAGTGAACTGGGATGCCGCTGGCCTGGATGGACAGCCCAGGCGGATCGAGTTCGCATTGAAATCCGGCGACCCGGTCCTGGTCCAAGTGACCAAGGATCCCGTTGGGCAAAAAGGTGCTCGCCTGACCAGCCAGGTCTCCCTGCCAGGTCGCTTCCTGGTGTACGTGCCGGATGGCTCAATGACCGGAATCAGCCGCAAACTGCCCGACACCGAGCGGTCTCGCCTGAAGTCAATTCTCAAGCGCGTTCTGCCCGAATCCGCGGGAGTGATCGTTCGCACCGCGGCAGAAGGCGCGCCCGAAGATGCCCTCGAGCAGGACATCGTGCGACTGAATGCGCAGTGGCAGGAGATCGAGGCCAAGGTGAAGTCCGCATCACCGCCAACCTTGCTCTATAGCGAACCGGACCTGGCAATCAAGGTCGTGCGCGACATCTTCAACGAAGACGTCAACAAGCTCTTCGTGTCTGGTGATCACGGCTGGGACACATTGAGCCAGTACGTCACCGCTGTTGCCCCCGACTTGGCCGTCCGTCTGCAGAAGTGGAGCGAGAAGGAAGACCTGTTCACGCACTTCCGCGTCGATGAGCAATTGCTGAAGGCACTTGATCGCAAGGTCTACTTGCCCTCAGGCGGCTCGTTGGTCATTGATCGGACAGAGGCCATGACGGTCGTGGATGTCAACACGGGCAAGTTCACCGGTCAAGGCGGCAACCTCGAGCAAACGGTCACCAGCAACAACCTTGAGGCCGCCGAGGAGATCGTCCGTCAATTACGCCTTCGGGATATCGGCGGCATCATCGTGGTCGATTTCATCGACATGGTGCTGGAGTCCAATCGAGACCTGGTGCTGCGTCGACTGGTTGAATGCCTGGGTCGAGACCGGACCAAACATCAAGTCGCCGAAGTGACGTCCTTGGGGTTGGTGCAGATGACCCGCAAGCGCATCGGCTCCGGACTCCTTGAGTCGTTTTCCACCACGTGCGAGACCTGTAATGGGCGCGGTATCAAAGTCTCCTTGACTGCAGATCATGACCACCATGACTCTCCCCGCAATCGCCGACCGGCGCACGCGGTGGATCCTGCTGATGTTGCGGCTCGGGCTCTGGCCCTGGACGAGCGGGCCGAGGAGGTCGTGCAGGAAGCAGTCGACGTCGCCCAGGAAGTCAGTTCCCTGGCCACCGCCGTCGATCACGTCACCAACGACGATGCTCCTGAACTGAATATTCATGACGAATCGGACATATCGGTTGATGAGGAGGGGTCAGTTTGACCCCTAATGGTGCTGTTCCGTACCCTGTGACCTGGTCGTCCTCGGGTGACCTCGCCGATTGCGCCCCGATGGGTGCGCACGGCATGGACTCTTCAAAGTAAAGGCAGGAAGTCGTGGTGTACGCGATCGTGCGCGCTGGTGGCCGCCAGGAGAAGGTGGCTGTTGGCGATGTTGTTGTGATGGACCGAGTCTCGGGTGCTCCGGGGAGCTCAGTGTCCCTTCCTGTGCTACTGCTGGTTGACGGAGCCGCGGTGACCTCCGAGGCTGCTGGACTGGCGAAGGCTTCGGTGACGGCGGAGATCGTCGACCACCACCGTGGCCCCAAGATTGACATCCTGAAGTACAAGAACAAGACCGGATACCGTCGACGTCAAGGGCATCGCTCTGAGCTGACGGCAGTGAAGGTCACCAACATCACCAGCGGGAAGTAATCTCATGGCACACAAGAAGGGTGCGTCCAGCACCAGGAACGGTCGCGACTCCAACGCACAGCGCCTTGGCGTGAAGCGATTCGGTGGCCAGACGGTCAACGCTGGCGAGATCATTGTTCGCCAGCGCGGGACGCACTTCCACCCGGGAAACAACGTCGGGCGGGGCAAGGACGACACGCTGTTCGCCCTGTCTGCCGGTGTGGTGGAGTTTGGAAATGCCCGCGGTCGCCGCGTGGTGAATATCCTCGCTGGCTAATCGCAGCGACACGATTCATGACAGGCAGGCGGGCCCCATGGGCCCGCCTTTCTGCTGTGTGCATGGCGCATGCAGCGACACAGGCAAAGGAGGCCGGCGGTGACGACGTTCGTTGACCGCGTGGTCGTCCACGCGCAGGCAGGCAATGGCGGCAATGGCTGCGCGTCCGTACTTCGCGAGAAATTCAAGCCACTTGGCGGGCCAGATGGTGGCAATGGCGGCCGAGGCGGGGATGTCGTCCTGGAAGTCGATGGCAACGTCACGACCTTGCTGGAATTGCATCACAGCCCGCACAAGCGAGCGGCCAATGGGACTCCGGGTCAAGGTGGCCACCGCAATGGTGCTGAATCGGCTGACATCGTGATCCCGGTGCCGAATGGCACGGTGGTGCACGACACCAACGGTGTCGTGCTGGCAGATCTTGTCGGAGCGGGCACTCGGTTTGTCGTGGCACAGGGTGGCCGAGGAGGCCTGGGCAATGCTGCGCTGGCATCACCTCGGCGCAAGGCGCCAGGATTCGCCTTGCTGGGAGAGCCTGGTGAGAGCCGGGACATCATCCTGGAATTGAAGACGGTGGCCGATGTTGCGCTGGTGGGCTATCCCAGTGCCGGAAAGTCAAGCCTGATTGCCGCCTTGTCGGCCGCGCGGCCCAAGATTGCCGATTACCCCTTCACCACCTTGGTGCCCAATCTGGGCGTGGTCACGGCTGGAGATGTCATCTACACCGTTGCCGACGTACCAGGACTGATTCCCGGTGCCAGCCAAGGCAAGGGATTGGGGCTGGAATTCCTGCGGCATGTGGAGCGGTGCGAGGCGCTGGTCCACGTCATCGACTGCGCGACCATCGAACCTGGCCGGGATCCGATCGAGGATCTTGCGGTCATTGAGGCGGAGCTCAACGCGTACGGCGGGTTGGCTCAGCGGCCGCGACTGATTGCCCTCAACAAGATGGATGTTCCCGATGCTCGGGTCATGGCCGATTTGGTTCGTCCGATCCTGGAGGAGCGCGGGTATCGCGTCTTCGAGATCTCCGCTGCCACGCATGAGGGACTGCGTCCGCTGTCCTTTGCGATGGCCGAACTGGTCACCGAGGCGCGCAACGCGCGGCCAGCACTGGAACCCACTCGCGTAGTCATCACCCCCCGGGCGGTCAACGACTCTGGCTTTGTCATCACCGAGGAGCCCGAAGGGTTTCGCGTGGTGGGCACCCGCCCGCAACGCTGGGTCCGCCAGACGGACTTCAGTAATGATGAGGCCGTTGGCTATCTGGCTGATCGTCTGGC
>Ga0164296_1005175_pt1 | contig 11530 bp, 8 predicted proteins | sample GEODES057metaG_FD_113533 | JGI IMG/M metagenome (GOLD analysis project Ga0164296, IMG submission 113533) | Dystrophic lake water microbial communities from Trout Bog Lake, Wisconsin, USA - GEODES057 metaG | ecosystem: Environmental > Aquatic > Freshwater > Lake | place: USA: Trout Bog Lake...
GAAACTGAAAAACAAAATTTGATTACTAAAAATGTATGAAACAGCCAAATAATAAAAAAAAAAATAATAAAAAAAAAAAAAAAAAAAAAAAAAAAATAAAAAAAACAAAAAAAAAAAAAAAAAAAAAAAAAAAAAAAAAATAAAAATAAAAAATAAAAAAAAAAAAAAAAAAAAAAATCAAAATAAAAGTCAAAATACAAAAAACCTAAAAACAAGCGCGCAATATTATTCGTAGTCTTCAAAATGTTCTTCCTCTTGTCCAAAATAATCTCCATCCATATAATCTTCGGTTAATCCATTCAGATCATATTCCTCCTGTTCTATCTGTCTTCCTGTTTCTTGTTCTTCCATATAATCATCCAAATATTGCTCCAAATTATTGTCCGTTACGTATTTATTCTTTTTTACTTGACGTTCTATTTCCGCCAATTTTTCCATATATTCACGCTCCTCATCATACGTTTCTTTTACATACGTAGTTAGACCCTTTTGTAATCCTTTACTCCAAATTCCCAATTTGTTTATTTTTAAAATTGTATCTGCCTGACGTTCCTCCTCTGTAAGAGCTTGTAACCGATCGGTAAATGTATCTTTTTCCTTTTCCTTCGTTTTAAATACCAAATCCATAACTCGCTCATAACGCAAATCAATCATATCTTTATGATCCTCCATCATGGATAGATACGCCAGCAATAAATCTGCAACCAGAACACGCAATTGCTTTTGCTCTCCCGCAGTAAAAGCATTCAAACTTGGTTCCGACAAACGCAATTCCCGTTCTTCCATCTCTTCTACCGTCCATAGTTCCTCTTCTTCTTTGTCTACTATAACCCGATTCACCATACCCGGATCTAATGCTAATTTTTTATATTCCAAAAGAGCTAACAAGAAATAATGTTCCATTAAAAGATTGCTAGTGCGTTTATCAAAAATAGAGTGCATAGATTTTCCACGATATGTAATCTCGGACAAGTAAGGTGTTTCTTCTGCTAACAACAATAAACGATCACATTTGGAGGAAATACGTTGCAATACATTTATCAATAAAGCATTGTCATAAAATTTGTTCAATGGACGGTAATAATCCAATAACATTTGTCGTATATCTTCCGTATGACGCGCAGAAAGCCCCCAATATTTGGGCAATGCAGCATTTGTATGATCCACTTTTTCTAAAATCATATTGGGAAACGTTTTCAATATATTTTGCATATATACTTTTATAAATTGTAAAGAATTGTAGGTAGCATCATCCGAAATAGTGGTGGTTTGATTTCTCCAGGAGGATGCTGTTTCCCATGACCATAGTTGTTCCAACATTCCCATGGTTTCTCTCATTTGTTTTTTAGAAAGGCGCCCATCTTTTAGTAAAAAATCTGTAATTTCTTTCTTCATTTCCGTGTTGGATCGGCTTATATAATTTTTTAAAGAACGCATTTCTTCAGAATCGTTAGCGACACCAATATGAAAGGTATCCAAAATAGCTTCTAATTTTTGTACCAATGTTTTCTGTACAACTTCATCTTCTTCATGATTTATGTTCTCTAAGACATCTCTCATTTTCTGTATTAACGTAATTGTATGAGAATCCAAAGATACAGTCACCATATTATTTTTATTAACTACTTGTAATAAACGCATCAAGGATTCTTGTGTATATTTGCGTCCATCCTCTTTGAGTTTTCGTATTTTTTCTGAAATAGAATCCGTTATATTTAAATAATCAGGTTTATCTGTGCATACGGCAAGCAAATCGGCTGGAATGGGAACAGCGGAATGAAATTTACACATTACCATAAATGCCTGATAAATTGTATCTTCATTAAAATCATTGGATATAGGTGGATATTGAATTTTGCTATTTTCACGACTAAAAAAGAAGGGCGCCTTCGTCAAGGCTTGCACATCATACATTAAATTACTCAAATCGGATACCATTTGATTGAATAACACAATTTCCTTGTCTTCTTTTTCAAAATATTGTAACACGGTTAGACCACGACGCTCTTTCTCGTTACAACACGCGTTTTCCAAAAAGGGTTCATTGACCGCATTTGTAAGCAACAACTTTTTCTTATCCAAAATTTTCTGTATTCGTTCTTGTATGGCGAGAGAAAATTGATATATTCGTGATTCCACCACCAGTAATTTCTCTCGTTGAATACGTGAGCCTGTTCGCAAATCATGTGTTAGCGTCTTTTTAAATGCCGGAGAAATTGGCTGAGGAAATGGCTTCAACTGAAACTTTACCAATGGCGGCAAAAACCCTAACCATTTACTCAAATCGTGTTCCTTGGGAACCAGTTCGGGGGGATTGGATAAAATATAAGCATTCTTTTCCTGAAATTTTTGAATGACCTCATCATTCACGAGCAAATATGTATCTATAAATGTTTTTAATTTTTCAAATATTTTGTCCTCTTTGGTTTTATTTAATGTATTCCATGGTTCCGTAGAATTCTTTATTTTATACACAATACATGTAATATAACGCAGTGCACTAACGTCCCCAGATCCTTGAAATGGATAACCGTCAAAGGATCGCACACAACCTGGAAATGTTTTACGAGTTCTGATAGAGGGAATACTTGTTTGTATCCCTATCAAAAGAGCTCCGAGAGAAAGATAAAGAACGGTCAAATTATACACCATTTTATAGGAGGGAATGGCTTTTCCTTTTTTGGCCATTTCTTCTATAGTTGTTTGATACGTAGATTCCACCGGGAGAGCACGTTGAATTGTGTTAGTGGCGATACGAACTATAAATTCCTTTTGTTCTTCTATAGAAATCCCCATAAATCCAGAAACAGCATGAATAATATTATGAATCATTTTTGTCAATGGAGATTGCGGCTCCACTGATTTTTGTTTGGCATTTAGAATGGCATTCCCTGCATCTTGTTCCAATATATCCCGCGTGCGAATACGAAATCCTGCTTCGTATCCTTCTTCCGTATCATAATCAATCTGTTTAATAACGTATCCACTGTATTTATCTACCCAAGTGTCACCATCCTCACTTAATGTGCCAATCTCTTTGATAATCAAGTCCATTTTACGAACATACATATCTGGATTTTCACACCAAACTCCAGCGAGCTCATACAAGAATGTCGGCAACAATTTTACATTTGTTTGGATACAATAGCGCCAATGTTCATCCTCGCTGGCAGTGCGTAGGGCTTCTCTCGTATATTTGATGGCAAACCGCTGAATATCCCATTGTTTTTTTACAAAATCCGATTGGCCCAAAATTAAATCACGCAAATTTTGATAAGGACTTTTAACTATCTCCATGTCCTCTTCCTCTATTTTTAGCCCTAACCGAACTTGTTGAAGATTATACTTGTATTTTCTCTCGGTGGCCAAATCTTTCAGTCTACCTTGGATAGACAAAGAATAAGCATATTCTTGTTCCAGACTTTGCTGTAATTGTTCTTTAGATTGGTGATATGTTTTATCAAATTCGTGAATCATCTCTTGAAGTGCATTCTGTTCTATTGTTTTTTTATTTATATCCATTGGTTCACAAATTGCGTCATATTTTCTAGTGACTTCTATACAATTTTGTTGAAGATTACAAAGCATGGATTCATTATCTGCCATTTGATCGGGAGTAAGACTGGTGTCCGGCTCCCAGCGATTATTTACGCGTTTAAAATATCGCATTTGAAATGTATCCGCGCCCATATTCTCCCGATCATACAAAACGGCGTAATGTCCATTTTCCACTGGACGCATACCACGAATCAAGGTTTCAGTCATGCTTTCCACATATTGCGGTAAGACTCCATGTTTTTTTAATAATTTTTCCTGTAAAAAGAGGCGAAATGCTTCTGGATCCATATTCATCTGTTCTTTTTTATAGTCATCCAATAAACTATACATGGTATGATCATACTTTTTATCAAAATAGATGGGTCGTCCGTTATCTGCTTCTATTTCTTCCAAGTGTGAATATTGTTTAGCCAGCGTATAAGTAATACATAAATCTGCTTGTTTTTCTTTGGCTTTCTTCATTTTGTCTTGCAACTCACGACTAGTTTCTTCTAAAAAATATCCAATATTTTCAGGAATCATCAAATCTAGATTTTCCAAAGAAAGAGCATTGCTGTATAAACGAGTATCATCTTCTTTGGTCATAATGAGAAGTGTTTCTGCATTAGTAATTGGAACCGTCGGTGGAAATGTATAATTTTCCCATACTTCAGCTGACAATTTCCTCTCATGAATCAATCGTTGAATCGCCGAATTTGATGGCGGTGACGATTCTTTTTCCAAACGTGAAATCAAAGAAAACTCCCGACTTCTCTCTACGAATCTTTTGTTATAGAGAGAAATCTTTTCTATCAAAAACTTGTTAATTTCTTCATATTGTTTGAAAGTTATGTCTTTGGTATATACCAAAAAGGGCGACAACGCATTCACCACTTCTAAAAAGGATAATTTTCCAGTAATATATTTTTTCATTTGTTGAAATATGACGCGCGTTTTAGGAATTACTTTTTTCAAAAAAAGATCGTATGTATCTTTGTCTGGTTTTGGTTGAGACATATCTGGCGTCCATATATAATGACGTATCCCCTGCAAAAAGACATCTTCTTCTGTTGCCAATCCTAATCCAGATTCTGAAGACGAAGAATCAACAAAAATATTTTTTGCATTAGTTTTATCATTTAATAGTTGCCAGTAATTCAATGGCGTTGTATTCAAATTGGCTCGTTCCATAATATTAGTGGTTGGCAACGCGATTCGTGAATATCGGATTACTGGTTCCGGTAAGGTCAATAAGGATTTTACGGCAATTGTATCTGATGGGGTAAGAGATACACGTTGTGCCAACATTTTGCTTCCCGTCATTTGTTCCACGTCCAATTTTTGAAGACCTAGATTGTATTTTTGAATTACCCATTTTTTGGTTTGTATGCTTTCCTTTTCTACCACGGAAGATTCTAGATCAGTAAGATTATCCAAAATAGCCATAATATCGGATTCCACCTCAGTCTCACAAAGAATGTCTGACAAAAACTCCTGATTTGGGTTTTCAAACGGGGTACAATAAGGGTTCCACTCGTTTATCCAACTGACATATTTATTTTGTTCTTCTGGAAAATCATTGGATTTGTATTGATTCCAAACATTCCGCATATTTTTAATGTCTTCTGTAATGTGAAGCGCCACAATATCCGAATATTCTGTTTCTTCATTTGGATTTACATCATATACTTTTTTCATATTTTTGGCCACGGGAAGAATCCAAGCCAATGCCTGTTTAAATTTGCGCAAATTTTCTTGTAATGGTTTCCATTCTACTCCTTTTTGAATAGAGGAGAGAACATTCCCGTAAGCATCCATTTGGGAGAATTCCGCGCGTAGTTGTTTGAAACGTTCAATCATAATATGAATATTATTTAATACACTATTTGTGCGCTGTATACTTGGAATGGTGGATAATAATTCTTCTAATAAATCATTGGCTTGCATTTCAATGGTGTAACGTTTTTGAGAAATATCCACCTCTTCATATTGAACAATGGGACCTAACTCTTCGCCAAACTGAATTTCATTGGCGCGAAGAATAAATTCACGCACTTGATCTTTTATATCTGCCACCGGCATAGGAATAAATTCTTCTAATTCCGCGTCTGTTTCTTCTTGTTCTAATTGTTCTTTTGGTGCTATTTCCGACTCTTCATCTTTTTCTTTTGATTCACGAGTTTCTTTTTGTTCCAAGATTTCCTTTTGTTCTTCTGATTCTTCTAGTTGGCGCGAGGCCTGCTCCTCTTCTATTTCTTTCTTTGTTTCTTTCTTTGTTTCTTTTTCCGGAGGTTCACGTATTTCAATATTTTCCAAAGGAATATCCAATGGCAATCCTTGATAGGCAAAATTTAGATAAATAACATCTTTATCCGGATACGTTTGAATTTCAATCATATCTTCCTCTAAATTGGTTATTTCGCCTGTAATAATTGCGGGAATATCTCCACCAAAATAAAGATTTACCCAGGTTCCAGGCAATAAATGATTTTGTCTGGCATAGCCAGGTTCTTCATTGCGATAAATCAGCGTAATTCCTACAATGGTGCCATCTCCCAAAACACCGTTCTCATGTATTTTTAATGGCACCAATTGAAATGTTTTTACATTGACTAAACGAACTTGATTTGCATCCAAATAATCAATAATAAAAGTTTGATCATTTAATAAATCATTGGTAGGCGCGTCTAAACGAAGAACGTCGCCCAATTGCAAGAGAACCTCGGAATTTGATTCATCTTCATCTTTTTCTTTTTTTTTTGATTCTGGTATCTCTTCCGGCTCAAAATATATCTTTTCTACTGGATCCTGTTCCTCTTCTTGAGTCGGCGTCGGCGACTTTATTAATTCATTTTGAGACATTATCCTATATTTAGAGTAGAAATTTTTATGCTTTTTTGCGACGATTTTCAAAATGTAAATTTATAATATCGCAAATTCTCAAATAAAAATCTTCAACAAATACTAGGAAATGGGTTAAAAGCATATTCCTTTATTAAAAATATGGACACAGGCGTCGTATTTAAAATACATGAAATCCCGGGATGGAATGACTTAATCTCTTCTCCTTTTGCCAAAGATACGCCGTATCTAAACAAAACCACATATATTACTAAAAATAATGAGACTTATACAATGATTCGTTACAACAAAACAGCATTAACATCTGATCATGATTTCTATAGTCATTTTGGTTTGTTACGTTGTCTTATTGTAAATGGTGATGGTATAGTTGTCTCTTTTTCTCCGCCCAAATCCATGTCCTTTTCCTCCTTTCAAACCGCATATCCCGAAAAAACAGCCGATATTGTGGCCGAGGAATTTGTAGAAGGAATCATGATCAACGTCTTTTGGAATCCCAAAATACAAATTACTGGCGGTTGGGAAATTGCCACCAGAAACACCGTTGGTGCGGATATTTTTTATGGCTGCGCAGACCCCCATAACCGCACACCAAAAAAAACAATTTTAAACCTATTTAAAGAAACGCTCTCAGCAGTCAATCTAGATTTATATACATTGGATCGCCGTTTTTGTTACAGTTTTGTCATGCAACATCCGGCGATTTCTAAAGGAGTTGCGTATTTCAAAAAACCGGAATTATATTTCATAGAATGGTATGAAATTGTCAATGTTCCCAATGGAAATCTATTTATTTTTCCTTTGGACAGAGAAAAAGGGTATATGAATATTGGAAGCAAAAATGGGACTACCGTCAAAGTTCCCCAAAAATATGAAAACTGGACATATTACGAGGATTTGGAAAATCAATATGCATCGGCAAATACGGATTATTCTTGTCAAGGAGTGGTAATTCGTAACCAAAAAACAGGAGAACGAACCAAGCTATGGAATCCTTCTTATCATTTTATCAAGGACATGGTAAGATGGGGAGGCGAAGGAGAATTATACAAATATTTAGTTTTACGTCGCCATGGAAAAATCAAAGAGTTTTTAGAGAAAAACCCAAACTACAAAAAAAAATTTGCACGCTTCCGTAAAATAGTTCACGATTTTACTGAAACGTTGTATCAAAATTACATTGCCTGTTTTATATGCAAAGAACAGTCTATACAGGACATGAAAGAAATATTCCGGACGCATTTAAACAAATTGCATTCTTGGTATTTAAATGAATTAAGAGAGAAAAAAAATTACATTTCTAATACCAAAGTATTTACTTATGTAAATCATTTATCTCCGGATCAATTGTTTTGGTGTCTTCACGAACCCATCAGAAAACGGTTTTATGATGTTCTTTTACAAGGACAGGAATACAAATATGATTAAAAACGTCGCAATATTGCTTCATATATGCCTAATGCATCTTCTATAGATGAATACAGATTTTGTTTAACCACCGTCTTATCTGCCTCTTTATCATAAGCAACCCGAATAATACTATCCTTATCATGAGGATGCATCTTCTTAAACCCACAAAAGGTCAATGTCTTGGCGTTTTCAAAATATTTGGCATACAACATGTATTCCAATACCTTTCCAATGGTGTAATCCTCATTTTCCAAAATTATATCGTAAGAATTTTGCATAGTATTGATTGCGGGTTCAATACGTAATTCGTCTTGATCTAACAAATCGCGTACCATTTTCAACTTGTCTATTAGAATAGAACAGGCTTTTTGAACCAATTCTTCATTGGTATAAATACCAACAGTTTCTAATATAAAATCAAAACTATCCTTTTTTGCAATACGCTGACCTTCCAAGAGTCGCCAATTTTTTGATTCAAATGCAATATCGTCCTTGTTTTTTCCTTCTTCCTTCCATTCTTGCTGTTTTTGTGCGAGAATTTCTTCTATTTTTTCTTCGTCCATGGTATATCCATAGGAACAAGTAGAAACGGCGTTAAACATTGCGTCGTCCTTGGCGGTTGCAATTGTAAATTCACAAGTCATTTGAATCCGTTCTCCTGGGATTTCGTCGGAAATCTTGGGGCGCAAACGAAGAAAATCAATAAAATATCCAGTATAAGCATTGGCTGGAAAAATTTCTCTTGTGTCTTTTTCCGTTAAATAATCATTTCTTACCACATTTTTAATTTTAAAATGTTCTGTGGTGACATACATGATCGTATCTGTGACATTCTCCACATCTAATTCCATGATATAATTTTGCAGTGGCATATCCATATCTTTAATATGGATTGGAATACAGCTTAGTCTCTGCTTCAAAATCTCATTATTTAGACGAGATGTATTTATCGTTATATTGGCCTTGTTTAATTCATAAGGAGAAGTTTGAAATACAACCAATGGAATATCGGAAAGTAGAGTACGACGAATTGCGTTTGCAATACTTACATTGATACCGCTTAAGGTAAATGTTAGTTTTCCATCAGAATTAGAAACGTTTTCCACGCGGGGATTCATGGTAAAGTACGATATACTATATATGGAATAAATTCTATTTAATTGATATTCTAATCAATTTTTTATGTAAATTGTAGAATTCCAACAAATCTAGCAAAATAAAATGGAATAAAATGGAATAAAATGGAATAAAATGAAATGTTTATTCGCGGAAAAATTGGTTAAAAAAGAAATGCAATAAACTTAATATACAATAAAATGTCTTCCATTCTTTACTATAGTAATTTTTGCGAACACTCTAAAAAACTATTAAAAGTATTATCTAAAACGCAAGTAAGCAAAGGAATTCATTTTATTTGCATTGATAAAAGAGTACGCGGACCAGATGGGAAAATGAAAATTGTTTTGGAGAATGGGCAGCAAATTGTAATGCCTGATAATATCACCAAAGTTCCAGCATTGTTGCTTTTAAATAATAATTTTCAGGTTTTGTATGGAGATAGCATCTATAATCATCTGAAACCAGCACAAGAAACCGTGGTGCGACAGGCAACGAGTAACAATATGGAACCCATGGCTTTTTCTCTAGGAGCAGGTGGGTTTGGAGGAATTGCCTCGGATCAATATAGTTTTCTGGATATGGATTCTGAAGAGTTGAATACCAAAGGGAATGGCGGGATGCGACAAATGCATAATTATGTGCCGTTGAATCATATGGACAAAATAAGTACTCCACAAGATGAATTTGATTACAAAAAAGCAAAAATTCCGGAAAGTATGACTATTGAAAAATTACAACAACAACGAGATGCGGATTTGAATATTATGGGAAGATAATGTTTTTTATTTCCATTTGCAAAATGCAACCGTTAAAAAAATACAATATATATTTTTACTTTTATTTATTGTATTTTTCCAATTTTTTTGTTTTTGTTATTTTCGGTTTTGTAAATACATTATTTGGCCGTATTGGAAGAAAGCCTGGAAGAATGACGCGGGGGAGTAGGTTCAGCTAGTTTTTTACGCCGCACCAAGGCCTGAGTGGCTATATTTACAGAACGATTATATCCCGCCTTTCCGGTCCAACGACCGGAAAATTGTGGTGACCCCAATGGTTCCCAACCATCTTCTAATTCTGCATTTATATCTGCTTCAAATTGTGATATATTATATTCATACACATCTATGGATGTTTTTTTAGAAAACGTATTTGTTTCTCGCCATTCCTTTACTTCATGCGCACATAGCCATTCACGCGACACAATATAATATTCCATTTTTTTGAATTTGTGGAAAAGTGTAATATTAAAACTACGACAATCTAGACAGGAAGAAGAGTTACTTTATCTACCAGGAAAGTATTATATTTCAATTTTTTCAAAAACTTGAAAAAGTTAAAATATTCCATTTGGTTCAAGAAGACAAATAAGCATTGGAAGCCAATGGTCCATCATCATCAAACTGGCCAGATAGGGTTTTTCTTTTAGGATACGTAGGCATATAATCCAATTGTCCGTGAGAATAACGCATATCAAAAAACTTTTGTCCGTCATCATATTTTTTGCGCCAAGTATTCACACCAATATCATATTGAGGCGGATCTATGTTTAATTTATTATATAATTTTGCATTGGTTCCAATATCCGTAGTTAATACGGAATAAGTCGGGGTAACTCCAGTGGTTTCTTTTCCGGCGTCATTTTGCCCACGTAACAATTCTATAGACAACATTTTTGGATTTTGCGAAGTTTGGCAACCAAAGCAATCCACATCGGACGTGCATTGCTCGCCAGTTAAATAACACCGTCCCAAAGAACCACACATATTTTTACAGGATAAGGTAGTATTGATAGGCAAATCTACGGTATGACTATAATTAGGTCCATTGGTTGCATTTGTTAGAGTCAAAAAAGATTCACAAACATGAATATGATTCTTTGTAATATAAGTTGTCCAATAAATAATAATTATTAATAAGGTAAATGCTAAAATAGCCCACATGAATATTATCATTTGACTTTCTTTCATATTATATTCTTTAGAAAAGAAATCCCAAATCCCAAATCTCGTTTACCACAAAAAAGAAAAGAAGAAAACGAAAAAGAAGAAAAGAAGAAAAAGAAAAAGAATAATGAAAAGAAAAAGAGGAAAAATTATATTCATTATTTATAACAACATGTCATCCACTCCCGCAATTGATGAAAAAAGATCTGAAATAAATAATACAAATTCTAATAATTCGGCAAATGAACTAACAGTAGTGAAAACAATTGCCAGTCAATTAATTCACCTAGGTGTAATTATTATCATTGGAACATGTATGCTTTATACATGCCGTGGATCTCAAGCAAACCTATTTCCTTCTTGCATAGATTTTGCGCCCTATACAGACATTCCTCCAAAATTCTCTGATCTGAATATGGCAACAAACGTAAATATCACCAAGGAACATGGAAATGACACTTCTACAAAAATGACATTTGATATAGAGGAAAATATGGACATTATGTCTAATCATAGTTTTTTTACTTGGTTAAGAGGACTAAAAGAAGGTCCACATTCTAATATGTTTGGTTTATATTTTGCATCTATTATGCAAAGTATTTTAGCATTGAATTTTTCCATTATTAACGTTATTTATAATTTTTTTAATAATTTTTTTA